>Ga0335396_10001723_pt1 | contig 27852 bp, 34 predicted proteins | sample FRY02_FD_205743 | JGI IMG/M metagenome (GOLD analysis project Ga0335396, IMG submission 205743) | Freshwater microbial communities from Lake Fryxell liftoff mats and glacier meltwater in Antarctica - FRY-02 (spades assembly) (version 2) | ecosystem: Environmental > Aquatic > Freshwater > Ice >... | reverse complement strand
GGTTTAAAATTCAAGACTTATAGAAGACATGAACTTTCTCATGTCGAGATGCTTGAGCTATTCGCGAGGTCGCGAATTTATATCGGCATCTCTGAATCTGACGCGATAAGTACGTCTATGCTCGAGGCGATGTCATGTGGGGCATTCCCCATTCAAACTGGTACATCGTGCGCAGATGAATGGATCATTTCTGGTGAAACTGGCTTCATTGTAGACTTAAAAAGCCCAGAACAAATAGCGAACGTTATAGTGACTTCTATTAATGACGAACAACTGCTAAATATATCGGCGGAAAAAAATCTCGAAGTGGTAAAAATAAAGGCGCTTAGCTCCAAAATCCGACTTATTTCACAGCATTTCTACGAGCGTTCATTTAGTTTTGAGTCAATAAGTGGAGGGAGTCGATATGAGTTTTAGGAAATTGCTGGATTTTACTGTTGCTTTTATTCATCGGTCGGGGATCTATATAGAGCGGGCTTTGCCGACTCCGGGCATTGTGAATTGGAGTCAATCAATAGCCCCGAAATCAACAAATTTGGAGTTGATTGGGATTGGATCACTAGATGGCGGTGGCTATCTATTTCTAAATGACATAGAGGGTATTCAAGCAGTATTTTCTCCTGGAGTTGGTGAGAAATCACAGTTTGAGAAGGTCTTCGCAGGCACGGGTGTTCCATTTTTTGGTTGATTTGAGTGTTGATTGCCCACCAATTGATCACGCTAATATTTATTTTCAGAAGAGAAATCTTGGGTTGATTAAAAATGCTTCCATCATCCGACAGCAGACTCCAACTCTTCCTGCGGGGCTTGACACGGTGGTGGGTGAACGGGGTGTGCGACTTTCCGGTGGCTAGCGTCAACGGATTGGTATTGCTCGCTCTCTCTACCACAATCCGTCCGTGCTTGTGCTGGATGAAGCCACTAGTTCCCTTGATACCGAGAATGAACACGGGGTGATGGAGGCTGTACGGGCGCTACAGGGAAATAAGACGGTCATTATCGTTGTCCATCGCCTCAGCACAGTTGAATTTTGTGATCGCCTGTATCGGCTGGAAGATGCAGGTATCGTTGACGAAGGCTCGTTTCATAATGTCATTAGCAGGGCTAAGGAGTAGTTAACGGAACAAATGAGTTTTCATGGTTAATTCATTGAACTCTAGGGCGCTATTTCTTGATCGCGATGGCGTAATCAACCTTGATACGGGGTACGTGAGCAAGGTTGAAGAAATTGAGTTCATTGAAGGTATTTTTGATCTGGTTAGGACGGCAGTGTCTCTTGGCTACCGCGTCATTGTCGTCACTAATCAGTCCGGAATCGGACGAGGCTATTTCACAGAGACAGAGTTTTCCGAACTAATGGCATGGATGCGTCAAAAATTTTTGGCCGAGGGTTGCTCCATTGATTGCATTTACTTCTGTCCATTTCATCCGGATGACGGGGTCGGTGAATACCGACATGACTCAGCAATGCGTAAGCCACAACCAGGGATGGTTCTTCAAGCTTGTGGTCAGACATTTAATGCAACGGATATTAGGATTGAATATCCGTATGGAAACACCAAAGAAATATCATCGATTGACGGCTTTTGAGCGTGAAGAGATCAGCAGGGACCTTGCCCGGAGGGAAAGCATGGCGACGATTGCCGGTGGCCTCGGGCGAGAGACAAGCACAATCACTCGGGAAGTGGCCCGCAACAGTGTAAAGAACGGATACCGCACGTTCTCTGCAGATAATCAGGCGATTGAGCGCGCTTCTTCTCGCCGTGGGGGTAAAAATCGGCTTGCCCGAGAGCATGATCTGCGCATCTATGTGCACAAGAAACCGAAGAAACGCTGGTCGCCCCGCCAGATCGTCAAGCGCCTGGAGGAGGAATATCCTTTTGATATGACGATGCGGGTCTCACATGAGACGATCTACCAATACATCTATGTGCTGCCACGAGGATCGTTGAAAACCATGTTGATCAAAGGTTTACGCCAGGAACGTAAATACCGAAGGACCCAAAAACGCGGGAACATCGTCGAAATGCGCGGCAAAATAGCCGACATGCTGTCTATTGAAGAGCGTCCAGCCGAGGTTGCTGACCGGACAATTCCTGGTCACTGGGAAGGCGACCTGATCATCGGCAAGCACAAACAGTCAGCCGTCGGCACCCTCGTGGAACGAACAACTCGCTACACGATCATTGTTCCATTGAAAGCCAAAGACGCCGAAAGTGTCCGCAAAGCGTACGCCAAAGAACTTGGTCGCCTACCCAAAGAAATCGCCAAAACATTGACCTACGACCAAGGAAAAGAAATGAGTGGGCACAAACAATTCACTATCGATACCGGCATCCAAGTGTACTTTGCGCACCCTGGTTCCCCGTGGGAGAGGGGCACGAATGAAAATACGAACGGTCTCATTCGCCAGTACTTCCCGAAAGGCACCGATTTTTCCACTGTCTCCGTTCGCCAACTCAAACGTGTCCAACGCGAATTAAACGATCGTCCCCGCGCTGTGCTTAACTACAAGAAACCAGATGAAGTCATCAACCAACTTGTTGCACTAAAAGTTTGAAACCGCCACTCATGAAACGGGAGTTTAATTAAATGGTCTTGAAGGGTGCGATTACTTGATTCGTTTGATATAACCGCCTGGAGCCACTGAAATAAGTAGCTTTTCATCAATTGAATCGTCGACGATAAAGCCAGAATTCTTCTTCAAAAACTCTGCCACAGCAGTTTTCGGGTTATTACCTTTCCCCCAAGGGCGATCATCAAATTCAACACCTTCCAGGTCCTCAATAACAGTGTCAAAAACAACACAATAACTTCCCACCGACACCAAAGGTGCATACAACTCAAGTTCACTCAGAACATGATCGTGAGTATGGTCACTATCCAAAACAACCATGACTCGTTCACATTGCGATGCTTTCCTAGAGACCGCAGCGACGATTTCTTGATCAAGGCTTGAGCCTTCAAATATTTTCATACGAGGATACATCGGATGCTTCAATATCGCCTCACGGTTGTGAGCGCGTAACTCAATTTCAACGCACCAAACCTCAGCGTCTTTGGGTCCACCACTCAGTGCATTAAGTTCAAGTAACGAAGCAAACAAGACTGCAGACCCGCCATGGGCGACACCCGTTTCAATTATTAAGTCGGGCTTGATATCCCAAATCAGTTCTTGAACAGCCACAATATCTTGTGGGTATTGAATAATCGGTCGACCCATCCACTTAAAATTAAATGAGTATCTGGCTTCAACTGACTGCGAAAGAAATCTTCCTGCCGTCTGGTTTAATTCGTTAGACATAACTCTCCTTAATCTTCTGAATAACTAATAGATTGTAAGTAGCGTTTTTAAACCTTCAGATAGCGAGATTTCTGGTCTCCAATTTAAAAGACTCTTTGCCTTGGCGTTTGTCGGATTACGCAAACTTACTTTTTCCGGCGCTGACTCGATTACATGTGGTGAGCAGCCAGAAATTCTCTTACTCTCATTGATTATTTCCTGTAAGGATATTGTCGTATCACCAGAAATATTAAAAATCTCATAGCCAGTCTGTCCGATCGCAGCAATAATTGCTTCACAAATATCGTCTACATGAATGAACCGTCTACCAGCTTTCAGCGACCCAACCGATAATTCGCTCTTCTTTCGAACCGAGTCAAAAAGACTCTCAACGGCTGACCAATTACTCGGTCGAGGTCCGTAGATTATACCAAACCTCAAAACTGTGACGTCAAGGTCTTTTCTCAGAAGTTTTAGATAGCGTTCGCAAATCGCCTTAGTGATTGCATATACAGACTCAAGTAAATGAACTTCTATCTTGTCGGACTCCTTCTGTTCCTCTTCATTTAAGACTTGGCCATAAACCCATTCACTTGACGCGAAAATAAATTGTCTAGCATTTTTCATTTGAGCACACCTAAGCAAATTTAGCGTGCCTTCAATATTCACCCTATTTGCAAGAGCGGGATTCTCCGAACAATCCGAATCACGCGAAATTGCGGCAAGGTGTACAATAACTGACCCTGCTGGAATTAAGTCGACGAGATGGGGGTCGCAAATATCGATTTTGTGAGAGTTGGGATCATCACTCTCAATCAAGTCAACACCTCGGTATTGTATGTCCCTCTTTAAACAATGCTTTTTTAGGTTCTTACCAACGAAGCTCTCAGAACCAACAATAAATAATTCTGGTTCTTTTGTCATATTGAGATCAATACTTTAGATCCAAAATTACAATATTGAAAGTTGATAGCAGTCATGGAAGATAAAGCTCCTGCTATCGAACTTTTATCATTCTCCCTCGCCAAAACATATAAAAAGCCGCCTCCGCCCGCGCCAGCAATTTTAGCCCCCAACGCTCCAGCTGCAATTGCGCGAGCGATAGCAGCTTCAAGGCTTGTTGAAGAGACGGTAGTTGCAAAATTTCGTTTATAAGACCAACCACGATTGATGATGTCTCCGATGTCGTAGACGATGTCTTTCGAACTCAAGAAACTTAAACGACACTTATTTGCCAATGAAGTCATTTCTGTCAGCGCTCCTACTTGATTTGGAATATTCTGTTGCTGCTCAAATAAAACATCTTCGGATCTCCGCTGAACTCCTGTCCAATACAATACCCCGGATTCGAATATCTTCTGAATATTGGCGGAACTCGTCCAAAGTGATTCGACTCGCACGCGCCCATCGTTCATGAATTCATAATAATTCAACCCACCAAATGCTGCGGCGTATTGATCCTGCTTACCAATTGGTCTGCCGAGAATATCAATCTCAATGTGACAAGCCTCTTCTGCCAATTGACCGGCAGTTACCGACTCGCCACGAAGATTGTGAAGCGCAAGCAATAAACCAACCGCAAAGCTACTCGATGATCCGAGCCCTGAAGATACCGGTAAATCTGACGTAGTAGAAATGAAAAGTGGAGGATCAACATTCAAAAACCGCAGACACTCTCGAGCTATGTCATTTTTTATCAAATTCAAATCATCGACATGCTCAGTTAATGAATAGTTCAATCGGAACTTCTCTTTAAATAATTCGGAGTGCCTCTTTACGGTGACATAGATAAACTTATCAATTGTTGCACTGACTACCGCACCGTTGTGCTGAAGATAGAAGTCAGCGAAATCTGTACCACCACCAGCAAAACTTATTCTTTGGGGCGTAATCGTGGTTACGTATCGAGGAAATTCATTTTTCATAATGCAAAGTCAGCCCACCTCTCATAGGTTCTAAGAATAGTTGGCACAAGATCAAAAAGTGAATCCCTGACTTCCAAGACACTTTCGTCCAAAATCTCATTTGAAAATCCCGAACTTATTAGAACACTCTTGCAACCAGCATTCCCGGAAGCTATTCCATCACGAATATCATCTCCAACATAAATTGTTTGGTCAAGTCTAAATTTATGATCTCTAGCAGCCGCGAAAAACATGCCTGGTTTTGGCTTTCTAAACTCACTTGTGCTGCTCCAATGATCGCTACAAACATAAATATCCAGAAGATTGAGTTGATCCGCGCCAAAATCTGTTCTTAATTGATGATGAATTTCTTCAAGGTCCTTTACCCGTGTCTTTCCAAGTGACACCCCTGCCTGATTTGTAATAACAATAAAGCTGAAGCCATTGCTAGCCAACACCCTAAGCGCATTTCTGCTTGACTCAATCCAGCTAAATTCATCGACAGAGTTGACATACTCTCCGGGTAGGGATTTTTCATTTAGAGTTCCATCACGGTCAAGAAGTAAAATCTTTTTAGGCTTCAAATATTCAGACGTTACAGCTAATCTTTTAGGATCAGAAATGCTTTCGTATCCAGTTTTTACTTGAACCGATGAAACATTCTTCTGATTCACTAGGTCTTTGAGCACTTCAGTAAAACTCTCATTTGCAAATCGACTCAGAGATAATGAAACCCGACTTTTAACAATTAACGAATACCCAATTTCGACAAAGTTCAAGTTTTCTGAACTGCGAAGAGTGTCATAATTGAAAACTTGACCGTTTGAATCCACCTCAATATTGCCACTTAACTTCTCCGCGATGCTCAATGCTATCGCTGATTGATGTTCAGAACAGGCGTTGAACAACTCATTTAAGCGAAGCTGTGCGAAGTTGTCTGAGTATAGAAGTAAAAATTTTTCGTCAAGACCATCAATAACTTCAAATAGACGAGACGCTGTTTCCCATTCAGCAGGACGATGACTGTATGTAATCTGCCAACCCCATTGTGAGCCATCTCCAAAGTAATCTCTTATCAACTCACCTAGGTAACCAGTGAGGAGGACGAATCTCTTAATCTCATAAGTTGAAAGTTGATGAAGTAAATAGAAAAGAAAGGGTCGACCATTTACTAAGGCCATCGGTTTTGGCAATTGATCGGTAATTGGTCGCAGTCTTTCCCCACGTCCTCCACACAACACAACCGCTTGAGAGATGTCAAACAAGGTGAGAAACTTCCATCTCCTTAAGGGTTTTCAAAATACCTTGTTCTAAAGAAACTTTAGGGATCCAACCAGTTGATAACTTTATTTTCTCAATTGACGCCCAAAAACCATAGAGGCTTTTCGGCAATTCGAGTCGAAAACTAGAACCGCATGATGCAGCAACAATATTTACGAATTCAGATACTGAAGTAATAGTGCCGCTTCCAATATTGAAAACACCCTCTATCCTATTTGCTGCAATTAATGATGAAAGGGCACTAGCAATATCTGAAGTGTGAATAAAGTCCTGAAAGACCTCCGGCGATCTAATTTCTGGAACTTCCTCTCGTTTTAAGGCATCAAAAACCAAGGGTAGAAGAGATGATCGCCTCTGACCGCTACCATATGAAAAAAAAATTCGTGCCCAAACAAGACTTACTCCAGCTGAGTCAGAGTATTTTTCAAATTCATGATGAGTTTCTATCTTTGCTTTAGCAAAGTAGCTTTCTGGTGCTAACGTAGAAGCCTCATCCAATTGGCCAACCAGATCGCCATACTCCCAGCAACTCCCTGCAACAACTAATCTTTTAGTTTCTGTTTTTTTCAAAGTTTGAATCAACAATCTTGATAGCTCAACATTGCGCTTTGAGGTTTTCTTTGTATAACTCGGAAGTCCCTCCCACGCAAGATGTACACAAACATGGGGATCAAATTGCACTAAGTCCGCCTCCCATTCCCCTGGACATGCAATTTCACCTTGCAGCCATTTGCAATTAGCTCCGACTTCTTTTTTGGGCGGATGTCGAGAGAGTACTAAAACCTCGTGTGACTCCAAATTCTGAATAAGCTGACTACCAAGAAATCCGCTACCGCCCGTTACGAATACTCTCACCTTGAAATTTCAGACAATAAATTATCTATATGTAAATTCGGCAATAACCGATCCTTTACCGAGATCTCTTCAGGCTCAAACGGCCAAGTGAACTTAAAACTTGGATCACCGAAATTAAATCCTCGATACGAGTCAGGATCAAAAATTTCGCTCATGTAGTAATGAATTACGGTTTCGTTTTTAGTTGTCAAATAGGCATTTGCACAACCCGGTGGAACATACAGGCTTAGCCGATTCGTCGCACTCAACTCAATTGACGTCCATTCTAGAAAAGTTGGGGATTTCGGTCTTAAGTCTACGATTATGTCAAATATTGCTCCAGAAACGCAAGTCAGAGTCTTTGCCTCTTGATGTGGGGGAACTTGATAATGAAAACCCCTTAATGTTCTAGCCTTCCTATTTTCTGAAATATTTCCCTGCAATACTGTAGGTAAAAGTCCATTGCTCCGAAACTCATCCGCACAGAACGATCGCCGGAAAACTCCTCTGTTATCTTCAACGAGGTCGGGTTCAATTTTCCAAACGTGGGGTATTGAGAGTTGACAAAATTTCATCAAGCCCTCTCAACAAAGGGCATTCCAGGAAGCGGAATAATAACTTCACCGTGGAAACCCAGTGAGTTCATCTGGTTTAGGAGTTCGGATTTAAAATTCCAAGCTAAAAGAATAACAACATCTGGATTTGATGAGAATGCATCACTTGGTGACACAATTTGAATCGCGCTTCCTGGAGATAAAAAACCCTGTTTCCACTCATTATTGTCTGCGATTAGAGAAATTTGCTCTTTCCCTAAACCGGCGGCGTTGAGTAATGTTGAGCTTCTTGCTGATGCACCAAAGCCAATAATTTTTTTCTTAGAATCCGCATATTCTAAAACTAAACTTCGAAACCTGTCAACGTGTTCTCGAGTCAATTTTGAAAAATCTTGCCATACTTCCAAAGAGTTAACTTTTAGTTTTTCCTCATTTTTACGGGCAGTTAACAAAATTGCGGATTCATCTCTTTTTTCAATCCCAAAGTAAACAACGAACGAACCACCGCTTATCGGGCTTTCATTAAGATCGAATGCCTTTAAGCCATAACGATTCGCTATATTTTCAATTGAACTCAACGAGTGTAGGTAAAGATGCTCGTGATAAATCGAGTCGTAGTGAAGTTCTTCCATTATTAAATCAGCCCTGTGAAACTCAAAAATTGCGACACCGTTTGAGCTCAAAACCTCTCGAATCCCTTTTATCACACTGTGCAGATCAGCGACATGCGGTAACACATTCCTAGCAATCACGACATCAAATTTTTTATTCTTTTCTAATAACTTATTTGCAAGTTTCAAACTAAAGAAGTCCGAGATCGTTGGAATACCATTTGCCCGCGCAACTTCACCGATATTCAGTGCTGGGTCAACACCCAGGACTTTATGCCCTCTGCTCTTAAACGCCTGCAAAAAAGTTCCATCATTACTACCAACTTCCAAGACTGATAGAGGTTTCCCTGGCAGTATTCTCAGTGCTCTGTCGGCGAAAACCTCCGCGTACCGCACGGCAGTCATTGCTGTTTGGGTAAGCCAGACATACTTAGAAAAAAGTTGCTCTGGGTTAACTGTCTCCAATAATTGGACGGTCCCACAAGATTCGCACCGCCCCAAGCGTAAGGGTACGAGACTCGGCAACTGATCGCCATCATGATAAAGACTGTTTGCTGGAGGTTGACTTCCTAAATCTAAAATAAGTTGCACCTTCGAATGTTCGCAAATGCGACAACACTCAATCGTTTCAAAATTATGGAATTTAACACTTGAATTATTTGTTGACACCTAAGTCGCCTTGCTCCCTATGAAAATTCATTCTGTAATTTTAGTAAACGATTAGTTATGGGGCCACGAAAATCTGACTCGGTAAAATTTACTCGCTTGAAAAATTCCACAAGTTCAATGCCTCCTCTATCTAAGTCCCACTCGGGTTTATACCATTCCCAAAGTTCGGTGAGAATACGTTTAAAGCTCACCTTATAGGTCCGACTGTCGCCACCATGCTCGCCCATAAACTTTAATTCTGTTCCGGGCACCGCACGCTTTGCGGCCTCTGCAAGATCTCTAACACTGAAGTTTCCATTGGGAATACCGACATTAAATGAACGTCCGGCCACAAGATGTAGTGGAGCTTCTATTCCGGCAATAAACGCAGAACAAACATCGCGGATATGAACAACTGGTCGCCATGGTGTTCCATCGCTCATGATCTCAATCTTCCCAGTGGTAAATGCACATGCCACAAAATTATTAAAGACGATATCACACCTGAGCCTCGGGCTTACACCAAAAACAGTTGAGGGTCTCATACAAATTACTGAAAAATCTTTGGTTTGAAGCTCTTTGAGCGCCAACTCCGCCTGCCACTTCGTTCGCGCATATGTCGTAAGCGGATTCTTATCGCTGAGATCTTCATCTAGTTCGTCAGTCAAAGAAGAAATTCCATACATACTTTGCGAAGATGCATAGACGAACCTTTTCACACCTGCAGAACGAGCAAGCTTTCCGAGCCTGACTGTCGCGTCGAGATTGATTTGTTCTGTCAACTCAGGTTTTAGCTCGCCTGCAGGATCATTTGAGAGACCAGCCAAATGTATTATCGCATCAATTCCGGTTAGGTCTTCGGTATCTACTAAGCGAATATCTTTAGTGATCCTCTGGAAATTTATGTCAACTGGACATAGTAAACAATCAGCGAAGTAGCCAATATCAAAACCACAGACCTCATACCCTCGGTCGCGCAAAATCGGAACTAAAACTGACCCGATATATCCAAGGTCACCAGTCACCAATAACTTCATATTTTGCAACACTCCAAACTATGGCAGGGACTATTTTCCATTTAACCAAAAACTTTATTCAACACATCTTTTGAATTAAATTGAAATTTTTCGTCTGAGACTTCAGTAGATATACTCTCGCGTGTTCGGACAATATTAAAATTCACATTTCTGTCAAATTTAAGAGCCTCAACAAGAAATCGAAAAGCTAGCGAAGTTGTACCTCTCGTGTCATCAATGATTACTAATTTATTATTTCTAGAAGACTCCGCTATTGCATTGCCCCAATCAGCATCACACACATAATTTATAGTGAAAAGACTTGCTGAATAACCGAGTACTTTCATCTCTGAAGAAAGGGCACTTCCATACGACAAGGTGTACCCAAAGCAGACAATAGTGACATCACTTCCAGTTTCGAATTGAATAGCAGAGTTATCTGACGACGAACCGACTATTTCCAGTTTGCCGCACTCGTCACTTGCTTTGCCTTGACTTAAAGCTAAAAATCGAAAACCTGACTTACCTAATTCTTCATCAGCAATTTTTTCAGCATCACATGCATCTTGTAATAAAAAAGCGCTTGCACCGGACATAGAACAGATCTCGGCTAATCCTCTAAAACTTGACTGCGGGCCCTGAAAACCTTGATCATAAATTGCAGTAACGATGGTAAAGCTTCCGAGCGACTTTCCCATTTCATGTGCTCGAATAAGTCCATAGGTTGAAACAAAATGATCAATACCTAGCATCATAAAGTCCAACTGCTTTACAAACAGGACGGCATTAAACCCGCTCATCATCAAGCCAAATCCGACCCCACAGTGCGTGTATTCACAGTTACCAACGTTCTTCACCATCCGACTTTGTCCAGCTACGAGGTTTTTGCTTAATCCCGAAATAAAGGATCCACGATCTAAATTTTCACCGAATACTAAAGTATTCTCTAAACGATTTACACGACTACTGATAATTTGATTCATCTTTGGGAGATAGTAATCATTCATCTAATTTCAACCCATAGTTTTCAGACATTTCTTTTGCTTCAATGTCGTTAAAAAGTTTGTATCCATACTTTTTCTTAATTACATAAATTGGGTCTGTCATATCTTCGGCAATAATTAAGCCGTTGGAAATCTCAACTTTCATCGGATCACCTGGCCAACCTGGTGTAGCACCAGCATGCTGATTTAGTAACGATGTCTTCACTTCAACTAAAACTGGCCTGTCATTTTCAAGCAAGTCATTCTTGGCATCCTTAAGGGCAGATACGTAATCAGGAATACTGTTTCCGTCAAGACCTAGAAATTTTATACCAATTGACAAACACAATTTTTCAAAGTCAATTTCATTTCTTCGCTCTGAGATCTTTGATGCCATTGAATAGTTGTTATTATCAATTATGACCATCAAAGGCAACCTGCTTGCTCTTGCAAAAACTAAACCCTCATAGAAAGCACCCTCTTCAATCGCTCCATCACCAGTTAGAGCAAAGGTAATTGAACGATCTGCAGCAATCTTTTGAGCATATGCAAATCCACAAGAAACCGAAATATTGTTTGCCAAAATGCTAGAAGAATAAACGACTCCGGCTTCTGGATTTGAAAGGTTCATTGAGCCAAGCCGACCAGATGCCATTCCACTTGCCTTCATTTCATATTCATCAACAACAGCCTTTGGGTTACGTGATCGAGCTAAGTTATAGGCGATATTACGATGTGTGAGCAGTAATTTATCGCCAGATGCCATCGCCGCAGAAACAGCTGCAGCAACAGCTTCTGTTCCGAGTCCAAGATGAATCGGTATCCTGAATTTCTTCCTTTTCAACTCTTCATTTATTAACATCTGCCAATGTCTCAATTGGACAGCGAGTATCTCGTCTTCGGTCAACTCGGGAATCAAAGCTTTATTCAACAGATTTATCTCCAAAAATCATGAAATTTTTTGATTTGCTCATTACACAGATTATAGGCCAACCAAGGTTAAAAGTGGGTTGCAAACACGGTGATGCGACACGCGGCGACACGAATTAGATCGCTGCTAGGCCCTTGTAAATCGCTCTCGTAATACTTAGTGCGCGACCCCGTGCGACATCAACCACTTCTAGAAGCGCAATCTCAGACATCCGAGTCGCGATGTCGAGCATGTCAAACACAAGGGATTAACTATCCAGTGACATGGACGACATTCATTCACGGAAAATGTACGCATTTCTTTAGCGATTGCATTGACGCCAAGTTATTCCTGCTGGTACTGCGGATAGTCGTTAAAGTATTTAGGTGCATCACACCTTGGCGTGCAAACCGTGATCTCGCATTAAAATGAGACAAACCTCGCCACAACGCACACCACTTATGCGATTAAGGAGACGCGCTGCGGCTAACATTTATTCGTGTTCTCCATTTTGCCGGCCGCAGTAAGAATCAGCAATTTTATTGAGGGAGGTACCCACTTTTTCACTTATAAAATAGTCTTGCAGTCCTAGGTCCGCAGGGTTTGGTCTTGCAAGATATCGCCAATTCGGCAGTTATTACATTTATCAAATGACGTTACGTTAACTATGTGAGCAACTGCGATAACTGATCTAACTCTTGCTCAACGAATGGAATTCTGTTCTTGGTAAGAAACTCCTTAAATAGGATAAGCGGTAGGCCTTGATCACGGATAACTTTCCCTCGATAACCCAAGAAAAAACTCAACCTCCGTGGAATTAATTGATTTAATCTATTACGCACCAATTCTGGCACCCACCAAAACTTCGCCACAAGCATTGCGGTTGTAGTGTTTGCAAAATCTCGAACGCTCGAAGAATAGAATCTAATTATTACATCTACTAGTTCTTCGTGCGAACTCATGTCGTCTGCCAACGACAGTGCAAGTCGTAGTTGATCCCTAATTAATTCAACTTTCTTGGAATTCTCAATATTTTTTAACCAACTTGCAACTCCAATGTTTCCGTCGCTGTATTTAAGTGGATGATTATACTGACGAACATAAAGCAAATCCTCTAATGTTGCAGTTCGAAGCAATATCTTGCCTACCTCATCCATGAGCAATTGAAGAACATGACTGTGGTCAAACTCAAACTCAAAGCAGATCTTGAGCAATGTCTTCCATTCCTCCGTTCTAGTAATTGAGTAAAAATTTATATATCCACGATCCGTTTTTATGACCCTCGTCCGCACATCCTCAGATGCGCCAGCCATATTGTCCTCCCAAGATAAGTACTCGATGTTCCAATTAACACATCCATCTATCAACCGGTAGTCAATACATGGCCTGAAAACCGAATCGATCGCAGTGTCAGAATCAAGCAGTTGTATCGCTTTTACTAATCCGGATTCAAGAAAGAAATCATCGTCTGCACAGAGGGAAACATATTTGGTATTAACTTGCGAGGCAGCAAAATGCATACGGCGGAAGTAACTCCCAAAAAGATAACTTTCAGATATCTCGCGAGGAAAGCTATAATATGAGATCCTGGATCCAACACTTAACGGTCCATTGCTATAAATTGGTTTGTCTGACCCATCGAGAATTAAAACTTGAACGCCTACGGACTCCCAGTATTTAATTGACTTCTTCAGTTCGTGCTCTCGATTAAGCGTAGGAATTACAATGGTTAGGTCACTCAAATTATCTTGCATTGCAGCTTCTCCAATTTCTCGCGTAATTGCCAGTGATAAGTCCCGGCATGTCGACTTGTGAGTAACACTCGGGTCTGCTGTCGCTTTGGTTGACACTTTGGTTTGTGGTTTTCATATTACTTGACTGGCCATATTTATTGCCTCAAATTCGATTGGGGTGAGGCGACCGAGGCCGCGTTGGCGGCGTCGACGGTGATATCCCGGGTTCAAGGGGTCGTCGCAACACCAGTTTGTTGGATCAACTGTAGATGCTCGTCGAGTGCTTCGGCGGGTGTCTTCCAGCTGAGAGTTTCGCGTGGTCGGCTATTGAGTGTGTAGGCCACCGCTTCGAGATCTTCGACACTGTATCGGCTGAGATCTGTGCCCTTCGGGAAGTACTGCCGCAATAGGCCGTTGGTGTTCTCATTGGTGCCACGATGCCATGGCGATTGCGGGTCGCAAAAGTAGATCTCAACTCCGGTGTCGATGCGAAGTTGGACGTGTTGGGCCATCTCCTTGCCACGGTCCCAAGTAAGTGAGCATCGCAGCTGTGTCGGCAGCCTGATAATCGTTGAGGCGATCGCGTCTCGCACAGCCTCGGCGCCGTGACCAGTCAAGGCCGGGCCGTTTTTTGTTCGTGGCGTGCCGTGACCTTCCATTCGGGGTAAGTGCAGCAGCATCGTGAACCTGGTCGTGCGTTCGACAAGTGTTCCGATTGCTGAACTATTAGTACCAAGGATGAGGTCGCCTTCCCAGTGGCCTGGCACCGCCCGGTCGTCTGCTTCGACAGGACGCTCTGCGATCATGACTTCCGGTGTGATGAAACCTTTGGGTTCTTTTCATGATCGTTATCGAGGCACACGCAGCGCTCGCCCGGTGCGCAAGCACGCCACGAGTTCATGTTTTAGGGCACCTCGACCTTGCACATATAGCGCCTGATATATGGCTTCGTGAGATATTCGCATGCTCTCATCATGGGGGAAATCAACCCGAAGCCTTTTGCCGATTTGCTTAGGACTCCATGACATTGCCCAACGTCGATCCTTGTGGGGGCCGTGACGACGACCAATGAAACGTGTGGTGAGATCAGGCACTGGCTCCCCGCATGGTCGAGTGACCTTACCGCCAAGACGTTTTTGCACATAGTCACGTAAGGTCTTATTTGAAGCCAGTTTTGCAATCTTGGGGCGTTTGGCTCGACGATCACGGTGCCACTGCGCTATCGATGCCCGATAGTCCAACGAATATGTTCGGGTGGATGAGTTGCGACGCAACTCTCGCGAAATCGTCGACGGGCATCGACCCAGTTGACGTGCGATCTCACGCACACCCACACGTTTAGCGTTCAAGATTGCGATCTCTTCACGTTCACGAAAAAACAAATAGCGTTGCGATATTGGGGCAAGTGATACTGGTGTCATCCCACCAGCCTGTCGGAACCAACGCACTCCGACAGCCGATGACACGCCAGTGGCCACACCCGCTTCCTCGCTCGACAACCCGCGGGCGATTGCCTCCCAGAATCTCACCCGAACATCACGTCCGGCGACCGGCTGACCTGGTGATCTCATCTGACCGCGCATCGCACGGACTGCTTGCTGACGCTTGCTAACACCCATCGCTAACCACCTTTTTCTCAAGGTGTTGCGACGACCACTTGAATTCACCTTGCGAACCGGCGTCGGAGTGATGCACACAACCGTTGCCGACTTGGCGTTGCCAGGTTGCCATTTCTAATGCGTCCAACACCAGATCGGTGTGCATGTGAGACGCGACCTGCCAGCTGACGATCATCCGGGAAAACACATCCAAGATGAACGACACATACAGCCAGCCTTCCCATGTCGAGCAATATGTGATGTCGGCCAGCCACAACTGGTCCGGTGCCTAGGCAGTGAAGTCTCGTTTGACTAGATCAGGTGGCCGTACAGCTGTCTTATCGGGGTGAGTGGTGAACACTTTCTTGCCGCGTTGCACACCGCGTATATCCATTATTTTCATCAGCCTGGCAACCGTGCAACGGGCAATCGGGTAACACTGCCTAGTGAGATGTCTATGTAACCGGCGAGCCCCATAACACGAATAGTTCGCCGTCCACTCGCCCTTGATCATGACCTTGTGAACCTCGTCGGTTGCCGCCCTCGCACACGCACGGCGGGCCTTCGCTGCGTAATAAGTGCGCTCCGAGAATTCCAGCAGCCGACATATCACAACAACCGGGAACCGACCCCGATGCCCGTCGATGAAGGCAACCGTCACTTGCGCGGCGGGTCGGCCGCTCGCACAAAAAAACTGGTTGCCGCCTTCAAAATTTCTATTGTTCGTTGCTGATCAGCCACCTCCTTGCGCAACGCTTTGATCACAGCAATCTCCTCCGTTGTTGGTCCCGAGACCAGATCCCGATCGATGCGCGCCTGGATCACCCAACGCCGCACCGATTCTGGTGTCGCGATTCCCAATGACCGAGCAACCTCAGTCACCGACCGGTCCCGATCCAACACTTCCTCAACGGCTCGCCGCCGCAACTCTGATGTGTACTTCGATGGACGTGCCATAACAGCAGTCTCCCTTCCTGCAGCCCTCCAGCCACATTATGGACACTGCATCAAACCCGGGACACTTCAGGTTTACCTCACCGACCAATCCAGTTGATGGAAGGATGAAAGCAACTAAAATTCCACCGGCTTCCACGTGCACTACTCTGCGCACAGGCGACCCCACCGCCGACTACAGCCAAACACACCTCGACCACATCCCACTCAAACTCGATACCAGACTCTGGCTACCACACTCCGACAAGGTGTTGCACCGACCAATTGAATTCACCGTCCACTATCCCTGGGGAACCTCATGGGTAGCACTAGATTGCATTAGCGCTATGACAATGTACACGCAGATTACGAAGTGTCGAGTCTGTGGAAACTCTGAACTTATTCCAGTTTTGTCCCTTGGAAACCAATTTATGTCCGGTATTTTTCCGCTCCCCGAGGATGCCTTAAAAGCAAGTTCCGGTCCGTTGAATCTTGTGAAGTGCCACGGCGGCGAAGAGGTTTGTGGTCTGCTTCAACTTGAGCACTCGTACGACCCCATCGAGATGTATGGAGCAAACTATGGCTACAGATCAGGGTCGAATACAAAAATGATCAATCACCTCAATTCACAAGTCGAGGCGATTCTTGCCGACACCGAATTACAGGATGGCGATATCGTAATTGATATCGGAAGTAACGACGGCACATCTCTGGCCGCGTTTCCTCATAATCTCACATTGATCGGCGTCGATCCGACGATCGCGAAGTTTTCTCACTATTACAAGCCCCATATTATTCAAATCCCCGATTTTTTCAGTTTTGAAAATATCAAGAATGTAATTGGGAAAAAACGAGCGAAGGTGATCTCTTCCCATTCGATGTTCTATTACCTAGAAGATCCAGTTGCGTTTGCAACCCAGGTTAGGTTAGTTCTAGACACTGATGGAATTTGGGTATTTGAGCAAATTTATATGCCAACCATGGTTGAGAAAACCGCCTACGACACAGTGTGCCACGGACATGTCGAGTACTACGGCCTCCATCAAATCGTTTGGATTATCGAGCAAGCAGGAATGCGGGTTACTGCAGTTGAGATTAATGACACAGAAGGCGGGAGATTTTCGGTGACCGCAACACCTCGCGAAAATGTTAATAGAAAAACTTCGGCGAGAGTTTTCGAGGTCCTCGAAGAAGAAAAGAAGCTCGGATTTCTCACGCTCGATCCGTATCATGACTTCAAGGAAAAGACATTTCACCGTCGCGATGAGTTGCTTGGCTTCATAGAAGATGCCAAAAAGAGAAGCAAACGTATTTGTGGCGTCGGTGCATCGACTAAGGGAAATACCCTATTGCAATTTACCGGAATCACAAATTTACAAATTGAATCAATCGCAGAAATTGATCCAGACAAGTTTGGTTGCGAGACCCCGGGCACGCGCATTCCAATTATCAGTCAGTCGGACGTTCTAAGCACCTTTCCGGAATACTTGTTAGTCCTTCCGTGGCACTTCCGAAGTTTCTTCATAGAGAGCAAACTGTTTGCGGGACAGAATTTATTATTCCCATTGCCCCATGTTGAAGTCGTAGTCAGAAGTTAATCAGATAAGTTACTTGGTTTTAATGACAATGGCTGTTCGTCGACTGACGTATTCGATTAAAAGTTTTGCAAAAAATATAATTTCAGTTTTGGCGACACCATGAATACTGGTGTTGTGGTCGCTTAGGCGCGTATTTGCAATAAGGGTGATGAGCCCCCACCATCAGCTTTTTGGGCACCTGTCACTCGAGTCCGATAATCACCTCCCGGCTCGTGAATCTCAATTGAATCTTTTTGAAATTGATTTTGTTCTTGGGGTAAGATATTTAACGCAACAGATATGAGGATTGAATGTCCGTATGAAAACGCGAAAGAAGTGTCATCGGTTGACGTCTTTTGAGCGTGAGGAGATCTCCCGAGGTCTTGCCCAAAGGGAAAGTGTGGCGACGATTGGGGGTTGCCTCAGGCGTGAGACAAGCACGATCTCTCGGGAAGTGGATCGCAACAGGCTAAACAGCGGATATCGGGCGTTTTCTGCGGATAATCGGGCGATTGAGTGTTCCTTTTGGCGCCGTTGGGATAAGAATCGGCTTGCTCAAGAGGATGATCTGCGCATCTATGTGCATGCGAAACTGAAGAAACGCTGGTCCCCCCACCAGATCGTGAAGCGCATGGAGGAGGAATATCGGTTTGATATGGCGATGCGTGTCTCACATGAGACGATCTACCGGTACATCTATGTGCTGCCGAGAGGATCGTTGAAAACTATGTTACGCGCGGCAATATAGCCGACATGCTGTCCATTGAAGAGCGTCCGGCCAATGTTGCCGACCGTACAATTTCAGGTCATTAGGAAGGCGACCTGATCGTCGACAGGCACAAACAGACAGCCATCGGCGCCATCGTGGAACGAACAACTCGCTACACGATCCTTGTTCCGTTGAAAGTCAAAGATGCCGAGAGCGTCCGCAAAGCGTACGCCAAAGAACTCGGTGGCCTGCCCGCAGAAATTGCTAAAACGCTGACCTACGACCACGGAAAGGAAATGAGCGGGCACCAACGAAAATACGAACGGTATCAAAGAGGCAGCATTTCCCCAAAAGCACCGGCTTTTCCACTGTCTTGGTTCGCCAACTCAAACGTGTTCAACGCAAATTACACGAGCGTCCCCGCGCTGTGCTTAACTACAAGAAACCAGATGAAGTCATCAACCAACTTGTTGCACTAGAAGTTTAGAACCGCTTATTGAAAATTAGAAGAAAGTTAGGAACCGTTTCATGTCAGATAAGAATAGCCCTCGTTCCAATGGCGTAGATGAAATCATGTCAAGATGCGTGGATGACTTGCTAATCGCGAAACGAATAAATGTCATGTCTGTGGATAGTTATCGGAGTGACTTGTGCGGCAGTGAATATCCACTACAGGTAAGCGCTCGATTATTAAAAGCAGGCACCGAAGTTTTGCCGCACTTTCACAACAAATTCAAGAGAGTTACTAAAAGCACGGTTGAATGTTGGGTCGTATTCTCTGGGTCAATTGAGAGTGAAATTTACGACGTCGATCAAAACTACCTGTCAACGATACAAGTTGGTTCTGGGGACTGCTTAATACTTTTTGCTGGGGGACATTCATTAAGAACCACGGATACTGATACAGTATTTTTTGAGTTTAAAAATGGTCCGTATCTGGGTAGTGATAGAGACAAGACCATTATAGATAGAGATGAATGCATTAAAAATCAATAGTGATTATCGGTCAGGAAGATGTTCCGTTGAAACTAAAATACAACACTAGAAAAACTTGTCTCATTTGTTCGTCCCCAGTGAAGGAGATTGTGGATTTAGGGTTGCATTCGTTTGCCGATACATTTATACCTCGGTCACAAAGGGATCTTGTTGAGCCGATATTTCCACTCGTGTGTCAATTGTGTTCAGAGTGTAGTTTGGTACAATTGAAGCATTGTACATCTGATCAAGCGAGATACAATCTTTACCCATATTCGTACACGTCGTCCAATTCGGATTACTCAAGAAGCCACTGGCAATTGTTTTCCGAACTGATAAGTAAGCGGAACGATACGAAGAAAAGTTTTGTCCTGGAGATTGGTTCAAACGACGGATACTTGTTGTCATTACTGAAGGACCATGTAAGTCGCGCAATTGGGTACGACTCGTCTAAGGAGATGACTAAAATCGCGAGAGACCGCGGTATTGAAGTTTATCAAGAATCATTTGATGGTGCAACGGCGAAAAAAATTTGTGCGCGACACGGGCGAGCAGAATTTGTCATTGCGAATAATGTCGTGAATCATTCAAATGACCCCGTCGATTTTGTCCGCGGAGTCAAGACTGTTCTCGCCGACGGTGGTGTATTTATTTTTGAAGTTCCATATTGGTTAGAAACTGTTCGGAGTCTTCATTTCGATCAGATTTACCATGAACACGTCACGTACTTTACCGTACGCTCGATAGTTGAGTTGCTAAAAAAGGCCGAATTAGAAATTAGCAACATCACATTGAACGATTATCACGGAGGATCATTAAGAGTAGAAGCAGTCCATGCGAGCGGATCAGAACACTCAAGTTGCGTCGATAGCTTTATGGCTCAAGAAGCTGAATTGAGATTGGCAAACCTAAACTCATATATTGATTATTTTGCAAATATCAAACTAAAACGAAGCCGATTCATGCTTGAGTTGTTAACTCTTATCAACGCTAATCCTCGAGCTCAAATAGTTGGCGTTGGCGCTGCCGCGAAAGCAAATACGTTAATCACGTTTTATGGATTGAATTCGAGTTTATTGAGCTTTATTACCGATGCGTCGCCGTTTAAAGTTGGGAAATACACTCCCCTGACACGAGTTCCGATTCTGGGTGATGACGCTATTTGTGGGCTCGAGAATGTTATTGCAATAATTTTGTCGTGGAATATTTCGGACAGTCTCAAGAATCGCATTTTAAACTTGAATAATAAGGTACAATTTGTCGATCTATGAAACATCTTAACATTTTTAAAGCAAACAAAGGTCTCGAAGTTCACACTGACACTCGAGGTGTTATCGCGGATATTTTCTTTAATGCGGACATTCACCATGCGGCTCTTGTGCGGTCTGAGCCAGGTGCAATTAGGGGAAATCACTACCATAAGATTTCAATTCAGCACATGCTTATAGTGCGAGGATCACTTGAGTATTGGTTTCGGGAACTAGGGGATCAGGGCATAGGCGAAATGTTTCTTGCTGAATATGGCGACTTAATAAGGTCCGATTCCAATGAAATTCACGCGTTACGTATTGGATCAGAAGGATGTGATTTTATCGCTTTTTCTACCGGGTTGAGAGGCGGATCAGACTATGAATTGGATACCTTTAGAGTGGATTCGATCATTGGTGAGTAAGCAAAATTTTAGTTATTTTGCGCAATGAAAAATGAAGCTAGATCCGTCAAGATGTCTGTTTTGGGTAAGTGCTTACTGGATACTGATATTGATCCTAAGTGGAGGATTTTCCCCGATATTTTGCGATCCTATGGAGTGGTAATTAAACCGATAGTAGATACAACGAGCAGCCACTTTGTGTCACTCGAGTATGATCGAGTTTCACTTAGGTTGGTTCAACATGATGTTGTGAGGGATAGTCGGATGTTAGTAATCGTTGAACCTCGTATCGTGAATCCGGCCCAATACACAAAATCGGTAAGGGAAAACTTTGGATTAGTCATTCCGCTTTCTAAACGATATCTAATGAGTCGAGTCGGCGAAGCTTGGGATGATGGTCATCTTCCTACACTTGAAATTGTTAAGGATAGAGTCAAAGAGGCAGGTGAGAGCAACAGACGCCTTGGATCAGTCGGAATGATAAATCAGAATAAAGTAAGCCTTGTTCCAGGTGCTCTATATGCGAAACGGCGCGACGTAATCAAGGAGTTTATTGATTCCAGACTCACTTTCGATCTTGCTGGAGCCAATTGGGACAAGGGGTATTTCTGGTTAGGAACGCAATATGGCTACGCCGCTGCGTGCTGTTTTAAGGCGCAAACCGTGCCGAGAATTGCGAGTATTCGTGCCCCAATAGACATTAAGAACAAACACCTTCGGTATCACGGCTGGGTTGAGTCACAATTCAATTTCATGAAGGGTCTTCAATTCGTAGTTGTGATAGAGAATGAAGCATCGTACGTGTCGGAAAAAATACTCAATGCGATAGTGGCAGGGTGTATACCTCTTTACTTAGGACCGCCACTGCGTGAATTTGGGATTCCTGACGGTGTTGCTATTCAGGTCAATGGCCTTAAAGGACAATTTTCTGCGGCGTTTAATAATGCTTCTAGGAAACAAATTGCCGAAGTCCTGGAGATTGGTCGGCAGTGGATCACCTCGGATGATACGCTTAGCCGTTGGGGCGTGAGACAAGGATTTAATCGGCTTGCCGAGCGAATCAGTCGCTTTATAGATGAAACGGCGGTTACTGAATGATGATTAGAGAGCGATTGTATACGAAACTAAATCGATTCCTAAAAAGACGATTTCAGGTTAAATTAACGCGTACCTACGGCGATTTCGAAACTGCACGCGATTATCTGATTGCCACAGCAAAAATTGACACGGTTGTTGATGGTGGAGCTAATTCTGGGCAGTGGGCACTTCGATTGCTATCCAGCTGGAGTGCTGGATTAGATGTCGTATCATTTGAACCGACAGCATTGGCTTTTGCGCAGCTTGTTTCTGAAGCGGCGAGTAATCCTCGGTGGGATTGTAGACAGTTTGCTTTGGGCGATGTGAATGGCCATATGAATATGCATCTCGCAAGTAATCAATTGCAGAGTTCGTCCTTGAAAGCACCTACAGGACATCTTGAGAGATACCCAAGTGTTACTTTTTCTGATCGAGAAGATGTATCCGTCCGGCGATTGGATTCATTCTTGGATCTGTACGGAAAAAAGATTTATCTTAAACTTGATATACATGGCTATGAGTTTGAGGCATTGCTCGGATCGACTCAGCTTAGCGATGAGATTCAGGTAATTGAAGTTGAGACATCTTTTTTGACGATGTACGACTCGGACCTTACCCACTATGACATAATTCCAAAAATTATAGAAATGGGTTTTAATGTCTATGCATTCACCCCACCTGGGTGCGATGCGAATGGGCGATGTTTGTACATTGATGTCCTCTTAGTAAAAAAATCTATTTTGCTGAATTAGATAGTTGATCAAACCAGAATTTGACCATTTCGTCGACCATTTCGTCAAAAGTGGTCAGTGGGGACCAACTTAGCGTTTCTCTTATTTTCGTAGAATCTCCTTTTAAGTATTCGAGTTCCTCGGGCCGTGTATACTTGCGATCCTGAGTTACGTAATCTTTATAGTTTAGATCAAGAAGAGAAAAGACCAATTCAGTGAGTTCTCTTACGGAACGTGTAATCCCAGTGGAAACTACAAAGTCATCGGCAACCGAATGATTAAGTATTAGGTGCATAGCTTTTACGTAGTCACGGGAATGTCCCCAATCCCGATAACTATCAAGATTGCCTAATATAAGCCCTGTCTGACGCCCCAGTTTAATTTCGACTGCTGTCTTTATAATCTTACTAGTGACGAAATTGGATCCACGTCGTGGCGATTCATGATTGAACAGAATACCGTTGGATGCGAAGATCCCATAGGATTTTCTGTAGTTGCGTGTTATATGGTACGCATATAACTTTGCGCAACCGTATGGAGAAACTGGCGTCATTGGGGTTGATTCGCGTTGGAAACCGTCGCTGTCGACACTATCTCCAAACATCTCGGAGGAACTCGCCTGATAGAACCGAATATCTGGATTGTGAGTTCGAATACAATCCAAGATATTGAGTGGGGCCAATGCATTGACTTGTCCAGTGAAGTAAGGTATTTCAAAACTAATCCTTACATGACTTTGAGCTGCCAGGTTGTAGATCTCGTCTGGATTTGTTGCCTCAATAATTCGAACGAGACTCAACTGGTCCAGAAGATCACCATAATGCGTGTTGATTTCCCGCGAGATCTTATCGATTCTGGAAACTTGGTGCTCCGGAGTTGAGTTTCGTCTGACAATACCGTGCACTTCATAGCCGCTGCCAAGCAAATGCTCAGCTAGGTAACTACCGTCTTGCCCCGAGATTCCAATTATAAGAGCCCTTTTTGATGTCATAGGACTTTAGTATTACAACACTCAGCTCAACATTTTTCGAAATAATTCAATTTTTGAAAGGTCAGGATAATTTCGCCAGTCCATTGAGTCGGGAGCTTCTTGGTCAATCAAATTCATTAACAACAGACCTCTGGCGGCATCCTCTGGAGTCATATAAAAGTGCCAACCCATTTGTGAAACATGATTATCAGAATCATAGGGCGTTTCCAGATTTCTTCCGTCGTAACTCGAGAGCTTTAACCAATTATAGGCCTCAAGCGAGTTGGTAAGAATTGCGCCACCTTTACCTATTGGGAGTCGCTTTTTAATTTGAAACGATAGCACCTGCAGCGAATCATTACCGATGTACATGTCTTTTGTAAAGCGCGCAGCACTATCAAAGATATTCCATGGCTCTAGTTCGTAAATTCCCGACCACTCCTCATCGCTAAAAACTGGCGTCAACCCAGCGTGAATAATTTGCATAGGAAGCGAAACATACGTGTGTTTCGGAATAATAACGCGCCCAACGGCATTGCGATATTTTAAGCAGAGGAACAGGCCATTAGAAGCACAATCGACAGCGACTGCATATTTTGCGTTTGCGTATTCCGCTATCCTTTTTTCAAAAAAATTAACTATATCCCTTGGGTCATCCCACTGATAACCCAATTCGATAATTTGGTAAGGCTCTGTTCGCCGCATTTCTGGACGGAGGTTTCCGAGCGGCCAGCGATTGTACTTGAATGTGTCCGACCCCATAGCTGAATTATACTACAACCATGCAAGTCAAAGTTGTTTCAGAAATATCGTTATGTTAAATCCGTCAAGCCAATTATCAGGAGTTAGGGCTATCGATGTAGTTACGGGTAAGCGCCTGGACGTGTTTTCGAAAGTTCAATATGTCAGAAGTTCAAATCACGGAGAGGTCAATCGGTGGGCTCGACTTTTATACCGATCTTTTCTTAATGCGTGTAATCCCAATGGACACTTTAACGAAGATGGAATTAAATTCTCCATTCTTGACTATGAGCGAGAATTTGATTTTCTAATCGAATCAATCAGATCTTTGGGATTTGATCTAAATAAAGGATCAATTCCGATTACTAGCACAGGAATCAATAATGGCGCTCACAGGTTAGCGGCTTGTTTGGTTTTGAGACAGGAGTTAACTGTTAGATGGACAGATTCTGCAGATCAGATCTATGACTACAGATTCATGAATCGAATAGGTCTTCCGGCTATTTTCACTCATGCTATGGCATTTGATTTAATTTCTGAAATGCCGAATTCACGTGTTTTCGTCCTTACTGGTCTTGAGCCTAAAGTGTCGGCATTTATCATCAAACGGGTCGAGGCGGTATGCGATCCCATTATCCATGTGCATTTTCTACTAACCGAAGTAGGGAAACGGAGATTGATGTCATTGTCGTATGGCCATAACATATGGTGGAAGGAAGAATATCTAGAAACAATGGTGCATGAAAGATTTGCTGAGAAGAACTCTTTTGGTGATGCGATCTTTTTTTTAATCCCGGAAGGGATAGATCTTCAAGACCTAAAAACCTCTCTTCGGGAAGATCTGCCGACAGGCGTTTTCAATCGCCAAATACATGGTTCGGATGGATACTCCGATACCTTAATACTTGCAGAGGTTCTCTTGAACGAGAATGGACGACGATTTATGAACTCTGCTCCAATTGGATCCGAGAATCGGATATTAAACTTCCTGGCGGATGGAGTTAATTTGAACCCACCAATAGGAGGCGGTCGGGATTGGTGTATTGATGGGAGCTCAGTGTTAGAGATTTTTGGAATCAGGCAGGCGCGTGATCTCGATTTTGTGTCGTTGGATCTGAGCGTAGTTCCAGATGCAATTCGGATGCGTGGGGATGATCATAATTCTGAGTATTTGGAAAAACCGATTTCTAATACTGACATTATCTACGATCCGCGCCACCACTTTTGGTATAGGGGATTCAAGTTCGCGGCGATAAGTACGGTCACATTTTTCAAAGCATTTGATCTAGGCGATAAGTCGATAAATGATCTGAGGTTGGTTTCGAAATTTTTCTCTCAGACGGGACCAATTTATCGTGACACTAGCTCCAGCCGAAACGCGCTAAAGTATCGTGTATGGCTTAAATTCATAAATTTGGCAGAGAATTTGATAGGTTTATCGCCAACTTTCCTGAGAGCGCGAACACGAGCCTTATTGGTAGGGATCTCACGTGGATTTAAGCGAGTGCTAAAGATATAACCTATTTCCAATCGTCATGTTCAACTAGTTGTAGCAACTGGCGTCGTCGAATAAGTCTTACCCAGAAATCAAGGTGCCCATGAAATCCAGATCGACCATTTGTGTCGTTCAAGAAGATCCACCGACTTAATTCGCCGATAGTCAGACAAACAGTTGAAAATAATACGGCCTTTTTCTTCACCTCTTTTCTATATTTTTTAGTTAAGGTCCACCTAAAACCATCGGAGAAACTTTGAATTTCTCGATAGTCGTCTTTTCCAATGACGCTGTTCAGGTGTCGAACAGGGAGGTTTGAGGAGCACGCGATAATGCCCTCGTTTGCAACCTGTAGATAGAAATCCACGTCTTCTCCGTACATTCGTGTGCGTCCATCGAATCTATAATTACGTAGGATTCGTGTTCGAATATTTTGCATTCCACCAGGTATCCACTGACAATTCTCAAGGATTTGAACTGGCCTTGGTGTTGTCGTCAACCCAGAAGACAGTACAACTCCGTTTTCGTAGGACGATAAACCAAATACCACATAGCAACGCTTAGGTAATTGGAGGCTTCTGGATGCGTCATACCCACCAATAGCAATAACCTGATCGTATTGAGAGAAAAGTCTTTCAACTTCAAAAAAATAGTTATCCTCGACGATTATGTCGTCATCTAGAAATGAAATGAATTCCAACCGTTTGAAGTTTCTTTTCAATAGATGGGATACGCCTATGTTACGTTGGTGGGGAAGTCCGGGTTTCGAGGTTATATGGGTTACGCGTAGCTCTTGGGTGAGATTCGCACACCACTCTCCTAGAGCTTGCGCGGACTCTTCGGCACTGGAATCGACAATCACAATTTCCTTCAACGGACATTTTTGTCTCTGAAGTCGTTCCACATGCTGAATTACTATGCTGTAACGATCCTTTGTGCAGATAACTAGAGCACCATTCACACGCAAAGTATCCACCCCCATTCTGATTCTGTAGATTATAGACGTAGTCTTTTTGCGATTGCATTCAATGTCTAGCACCAGTGAAAATTTTAGTTTGCTTGGGTCTCCTGTCGGATGGTCCTATAGATGTCAAGTCCTAATTTGGGTGGAGGTCGAGTTTCACATCTTTGAAGACTTCTCGAGCTATGAATCGCTTCAAACAGCGTAGGACGTCTTTTTTGGATAGTTCCTGGGCGCGTCGGTGATTCATGTAGTCAATGGTTCGTGGGTCGTAGCGGCGGCGGCACACCGCAATCATGTGGAGCGCACTGTTCGCTTGACGATCACCACCTCGATGAAGTCGCATTCGATGGGTGTGTCCGGAGGAGACTGGAATGGGGGCCACACCGCAGAGCCTGGCGAATGCTGCTTCTCAGTGGAGCCGGCCGACGTTTTGTCCGGCAGTGATGAGTAACTGGGTGGCGTGCTGGGTCCCAATGCCCATCCGGGTGAGCAGCGTCATCTTTGCAACAGTCCAGTATCGAACCTACGACCAAGGGATTATGAGTCCTCTGCTCTGAACACTGAACTACTGGCCCCGATATATAACGCTCAGAACTTACCGAACTTCTGTCAGTCTCCCACCCTCGATGCGCAGGACGCGGTCGCAGTACTTGAGGGTCGAGATGCGGTGGGAG
>Ga0335396_10001719_pt1 | contig 27896 bp, 34 predicted proteins | sample FRY02_FD_205743 | JGI IMG/M metagenome (GOLD analysis project Ga0335396, IMG submission 205743) | Freshwater microbial communities from Lake Fryxell liftoff mats and glacier meltwater in Antarctica - FRY-02 (spades assembly) (version 2) | ecosystem: Environmental > Aquatic > Freshwater > Ice >... | reverse complement strand
TATATCAAAGAATTTGAAGAGCTATGGCCCGTAATAGTAACGAGTGATAGTTATCAAATACCAACAGCAAGAAATAAAAAACTGATTCAATTAACGATAACAATTGTTTATGCGAATCCAGATGTAATAAATAATATTTAAGGGAAAATATGACAACAGTAATACAATTAAGCGATAAAGGTTATTTACATGTTAAAGAGGGCGTGAACGCTCCTTTAACATTTGCTATAGCTGAGATTCAAGACATAAGCAAAAGAAAAGGAAGTAGCAGTAAAACAATTCTATTACCAGGAAATCAAAACAACAATTTACTCCTTGGACATCTATTCAACATTAATGTTGATTTCTCGGTGTTTGACATAAATATTAAACAAGATTGTTCTATTATTCAGGATGGTGTAACCGTGCTTGAAGGGTATCTTCAATTAAATAATATTAGAAAGATATCACCTTCATCACCACAAGAAGATGAATATGTTGAATATGAAGTAATTGTACGTGATACATCAGCCGATTTCTTCTCATCAATGCAAGAAAAGTTGTTAGAAGATTTAAGTGGTTTTCAACAATACAATCACATTTATACTTTGACTGGAATAACATCAACAAGTGGTCATACATCTGACGATGCGTATACTTATTTTTTACCTTGGAAAGCAAATGAAGCGTATAGGATAACCGATTTTGCACCAGCGATTTATGCTAAGAAATATTGGGACCGAATTTTCAGTGAAGCTGAGTATACATATACTTGGGATTCGCTAGAGGAATGTGATTTCCATAACCTTATTGTACCTTATAATGGTGACACACCAATAAGTAATGGTTCGTTATTTAATTTTAAAGCTGGTTTTGACACTGGTTCAACTGTTAGTTTTATAGCTTCAGCCTCAACATTAGGAACAAGTTTTGGTGTTGGTAGTGTTTTAGAACCTTTGAATTTTGATACTGAAATTATACCTAATGTTAATTATAATCCATTAACAGGTACGTATACCTCACCAATAATAAACAATACTGAATTTAGAATAAAATATACTTATCGTATTGAGGTTGTTGTACCAGTTGATTGTTACTTAACTAGTGTAGGTAGTTCAGCGGGAGTAGTACCACAACAACCACAGTTTGGTGTTCAATTATTTAACCAACTTGATATAAACGATATAACTCAAGTAAACTTACCTTATATAGGCCCTGCATTATATCAAACCAATATTGGTGGAAATATAGACTTTACAGCGGGAACTACTCTTGTTCTTGAAACACAAGCAGATACCTCAACCATTCTTGATTTAGTGGTTGGAGATGCGGTTACCCCAAATATTCTTTGCCAATATCTTTACATTGGTAGATGGTTACTTTCTGGTACAACTTCTCCACTTACTCAAAGTGAAATACCTTATTTTATTATTACAAGACGAATTAATGTTACCGATGTAGATAATAACTATTTCACAAATAATATTAATGGTTCATTAAACGAAGGTCAAGAAGTTGATGTAAAATCATTTATTCCACGACAAGTTAAACAACGTGACTTTATCCAAGGGATAGTTAGAATGTTTAACCTATATATTTATCCTGAAAAATATAATCCAACTAATTTAATAATAAAAACTAGAAACGATTATTATGACCAAGGACCTGTTGTCGATTGGAGTCAAAAAATAGATATTGGAAATGATACTAAACTTGAATTCTTACCTGACTTGCAAGATAAAAGACTTATCTTAAGCTACAAGCCAGATACTGACGAATGGAATAAACAATATCAATTAGGAACGGGAGAGGTATATGGTCAAGTCCAATATTCTTTTATTAATGAATTTGTTCAGTCAACAAAAAAGATTGAAACCATTTTTTCACCAACACTTATTGTTTACAATGGTAATGGGTTATTGGTACCAAGTATTGTTGCACAAGCCCCAAAAACTAATATTCGTATACTTCGTTATAACGGATGGGTTGATGGTGGATTTAATTATCGTGGTAGAGTATCACCTTTATTTGTTGCATTCAACCAATATCCTCAAGCATTGCATTTAGATAATCCGATTAATCCAACCATCGATATCAATTATGCAGAACCAGATTATTACGGTTATTCAAGTTATGAAACAGTAACCAATAATAATTTATACAATAGATTTTGGGGTCGTTTTATTAACCAAATTGAAACTGGTAAATTATTAACGGCATCGTTTTATTTAACTCCAAAAGATATCCAAGAATTGGACCTATCACAAAGAGTATGGGTGAATAATGCATACTGGAATATAAATAAAATCACGGATTATAATGCTAATTTAGATAGACTTACACGTGTTGAATTAATTTCTGTTGATGAAGGTTTAAAAAGTCCTATTGTTATTTTAGATAAAAACTCAGTATTGAATCCAATAGTTGATGTGGGTCCAAAGAATAATTGGATAACTAATTTCGTTAGTATACAAGCTGGATTAGCAAATAATACTTTTGGAACAAGTGTGTTTAATACTCAAATCCTAGGTAATAATAACATCATTCAAGGGGGTTCAGATTCGGTACTTATCTTGGGAGATGGAAATAACTATGCAGGTAAGTTTGGTTTTGTTAGCGGTCAAGATAATGTAGTTGAAGGTAATGAAATGTATATCTTCGGTGGTAGCGGTCAAACCTATAGTGGGGATTCAATAGCCGTATTCAATGTGCCTCTTGTGGCAACTAGTATCTCAGCGACCACGTTAATAGTAGATGGTGAACCTTTCTCATTAGTTGAAGTTTGGGAAGAAGGAACTGGTGGAGTGGCTGGCTTTGCGATACGAGCAAAGAACGATTCTGGAACAGATGCCTTTGGTGATTATGCTGTTGCAGAAGGTGGAGCAACTCTAGCCAATGGTAACTATTCACACGCTGAAGGACTTCTTACAGTCGCTGATAATGAATCAAGTCACTCGGAAGGTAGTTTCACAACAGCAAGTGGTATAGCATCACACGCTGAAGGGAATAGTACAACAGCAAGTGGTAATCAAAGTCACGCTGAAGGTCAATCAACACAAGCGTTAGGTGATTTTGGTAGCCACGCTGAAGGTAATGCAGCAAGAGCGATTGGTGAGTCAAGTCACGCTGAAGGAATAAGCACCAGAGCGATTGGAATTGCAAGTCACGCTGAAGGTGCACAAACAACAGCCCAAGGTAATCAAAGCCACGCTGAAGGGGTATCATCCTACGCGCTTGGTCTTGCCAGCCACGCTGGTGGTGTATACAGCACAGCAAGACACGATGGGGAAATATCTTCAAATGGTATAGCTTCAACGGTCCTTGGTGACCGTCAATTTGGTATAGTGAATGGAACTCGAACAACAACAAACGCGACCCCTGCAACCATCAACTTCACTATAGATAGTGTTGTACAAAATGGATGGCAACCACCTTTAGCCGTTCAAACGACAGGAGTTGCTTGTGGGATTCGCTATACAGTCACGGTGCGAAATACTACGACTGCAGCTGCCGCACTGTTGACAGGAGAGTGCTTAGTGAAATACGTGGCTAGTACACCGAGTATCGTAGGAACAAATCCAATCAGTGCCATAGGGGACCCAGCATTAGCTGCTATCTCGGCAACACCAAGTATCGTGGCTGGAAGTGGGATATCAATCAATTGTACTGGAATAGCCGCAACAACACTAGAATGGGGAGCTAGATTTGATTATAGCTACTAATAACATACTAATTTAACATGCTTAAAAAGCATGTTAAAAAAAACAATAATTTAATAATAAAAACCCAATGGCAAAAGAAATTCAAATAGAAGTAGTCCTTAAAGGTGCCGAAGCAGCAAATTCCCTAAAAGAAATTAAAACAGCTCTAAAAGCAGTTAATGATGAGATTCTAAAGTCAGAAGAAGGGTCTGCTGAATTCGATAAATTAACTGCATCCGCAGGTAAATTAAAGGATAAGGTAAACGACTTGAATGATACCCTTAAACTTCAACAAGGGTCAGGACTAGAACGTTTCACAAACTCTTTGAAACTAGCTAAAGAAGGTGTATTGAATTTGGATTTTGGAAAGATAAAGACAGGTATTCAAGGAGCTACATCAGCCTTCGGTGGCCTTTCTAAGGCTATTATAGCCACGGGTATAGGTTTGCTTGTTATCGGGATTATCAAGCTAATCCAAAATTTCGATGAAATAAAAAAAGCTGGTGGTTTAGTTGGTAAGGTATTTGGAGCAATCGGGGATGCTATCTCATTTGTTATAGATGGTTTAACTGCTATCTCAAATGCTTGGGGTTTAACTGCTATTGCGAATGATGAAGCAACTGACTCGGTAATCGCGTATAAAAAAGCGTTAACTGATTTAAATTTTTCATTGGATGAAGCGGTTATTCAAGAACAATTATTGACTGGTGAAATTACCGAAGGAACAGCTAAAAGACAAACAGCAGCTATTAAACGTACTCAAGCTGACCTAGATGCTCTAGCAGCAAAAAACGCTGCTGTAAAAGAAGCTGGTAAGCTAAATAAAAAAGAAGCTGCCGAAGCTATTGATGCTGCGTTAGAAATCTTTGAAAAAAAGACACAATTAATTGAATTAACTTATACCAACGGATTAAAGGAAATTGAAAAAGGTGAAAAGGCTAACGCTGCTGCAACTGCTAAGGCTGCTGCTGCTGAGTCAAAGGCTGTTACTGATAGAAGCAATGCTGCATCAAAAGCTGCGTCAGCAAGAATAAAAGCTGAAAACGATAGAGTAGAAAAAGAAAGAGCAGCTAATTTAGAAAAGTTCTTGAATGATGTGGCTAGTGCTGAAGATAAAACTTTAACTGAGTTTCAACAAATAGATAAAAAATCTTTTGATGACAGAACAAAACTACAAAACTCTTTTGCTTTATTAACCAAAGCAGAACAAGAAGCTAATTTAAATAGGTTGACGCAATCTCTTTTAGAAATTGATTTGAGAGCTATTGCTGAAAGTGAGGCTCTTAAGGCAAAACTACAAGATGATTTAAACAAGAAAAAACTAGATAATTTACTTAAGTTTAGTCTTTTGATTAGGAAAGTTGAAATTGAATCACAAGATAAAACAGCTGGAGAGTTGAGTAAAGTTGAAGATGAACGTCTTTCAAAAAGGAAAGAATTAACTGATGCATTTACTGAATTAAGTAATGCTGATAAATTATTGAAACAAAAAGAGTTTCAAAATGCTTTACTTGAAATCGATAAAAATGCTGAAGAAGCAAGGGCTCTTATTATATTAAATTCTGAAGAAAAAATATTAGAAACAACAGAAGCAGCTAGGAGAAAATTAATTGAAAAGTATGCTAATATAGCTGGTAATCTTATTAGTATTTTTGATGACGCTTCATCCGCTAATTTGGATAGGCAAGTAACTAATTTAGAAATTGAAGAAACAAACCTTAGAAAACAATATGATACTAGAAAAGCGTTTATTGATGCGAACATAACAGATGAAAGACAAAGAACGGTTGCGATAGGTAATTTAGATTCTGAAACATTCAAAGCTCAATTGCGACTTGATAAAGCCAAAATAGAACTTGAAAAGAAAGGAATAAGACGTGAAAGAAATATAAGCCTTGCTTCGATTGCTTTATCGACAGCCGTTGCTATAGCGTCAGCTACCAAAGCGACAATCAAGAGTGACCCTGTATCGTTTGCTTTATCTATTGCTGCTAACCTTGCGGCTGTTTTCCCTGTGCTTGCTAAAGCTAGACAAGCAATACAGGCAGCTAACGCTGCTGAAAGTGCATTGGGTGCTGGTGGCGGTCCAGGTATTCCTGATATCTCCGCACCAACTTCGTCATCAACCCCAGCTCAAGTGCCTAGTCAGTTTGCTTTGTTCGGCACTGCGGGTTCATCTAATAACTTAGGTGCGCCTGAAACAGCACCAATACAAGCTTTTGTTGTCGAGTCTGATATCACATCAACTCAACGAAGATTAGAGCGTTTTAGACTTTCAAGTGAGTTGTAAAAACAAAACAATATTTTGAATAATTTATTAAAAAAGGGAAATATGAAAAAAGTAATTGTACCGAAATCTCATAGAGAGATTTCAATTCCACAATTTGAAAAAGTTATGGAGATATATCTGAATAATTTCGAATTCGAAATTGAACGCCACATCCAACTAACTGAAGTTTTAACATCTCTAACGAGAGATGAAATCGAGGAAATGGATTTGGGTGATTTAAAAAAATTAATTGAACAAATAAATAAGATAGATGTAATCACCAACAGTGATAAAATTGTTGGTGAGATAACGGTGTCTGATATCTTGTTTGGTGCTTCAACTAAAAAAGAATTTAGTGTTAAAGAAACAATGTTATTACAAAAAATATTCATTGCTAAAAAACCTGGTTATTTAAGCGAACTTGCTGCTGTATTTTATCATCCAATTATTGAAGGTGAAATTAAAAAAGACTATAGTGTTGAAGCTATTCAATCAAGAAAAGAATTATTTGCTAATTTAAATATGGAAATAATATTTCCGTTGGTTACTAAATTAACTAAATTCTTAACCTTAAAAAATAATGTTTAAATACCCAAAGTCTTGGGGTGATGTTACCGTCAATCAATTCGTTGAAATAGCTGAGATAATTAAAAAAGGTTATGATAATGATGATGATTTATATTTTGATATCATATCCCTTATATGTGACCTACCTCTTGATGAATTAGAGTCGATGGATTATAATGAGTTTTCTTTGATAAAGAAAGACTTAAAATATCTCACCGTAATTCCCCCAGCATTTCAACCAAAAGAAATAGTATCAACTCCACTTGGTTTATTTTATGTGAATAATAAATTTACAACCAATCTTACCATAGGTGAATTTATTGACTTAGAACATTTAATAACTGATGATAATTACTTGGGTAATATCAAACTTATTCTTGCTATTTTATATCGAAAAAGAATAGAAGAAGAATGCGAATTGTTTGAACCTAAATTAGAAAAATATGATAATTGGGTAAGTAAAAGAGCTAACATATTTGGTCAATTAAAAGTGTCTGATGTGTTCGGTGTTATATCCCAATTTCTTGAATATCGTGAGTTATTTTACAAAGCATATGAAGGTTATTTTGGGGGGGCCGAACATGAAAACATTGAATATGAAAAGGGTGAAGGAATCCTTTCAAGAGCAACCAAGGATAAGGAAAACCAAAGACAAGTATCAATTAAAAAATGGGGATGGAACCTTCTTGTTTATCAAATTGCTAGTAATGACCCGTTGAAAATGGATGCTGCATATGGTCTTAATTTAACACTGGCGATGAATATATTATCAATGAGAAAAGAATTAAATTTAGGCTAAGAACAAAAATCAAAAAAAAATAGTTTACCAATATGGACAAGAAGATACCAACTTATTTTATTACCGTTAACCCAGATTTTGCGGATGGCGATGTATTAGGTATCTCTCAAATAGCATATACAGCTACGCCAGCAATCGAAATAGTAGGTCTTGCATTTGATGCAGTTAAACAATTAAGATTTACTGATACACTAAGAGGTATTGTTGCAGCTCCAGCCCTACAGCCAGGCGTTCCTATCTCAAGATTCGATGATGAAATTGGCGAATATAATGTAGTGTTCTCAGAAAAAGATATCGAATTAATGGTTGAACTATTCAACCGTAATATCAAAAGTAATCAATTTAATTTAGACCACAATAAAGAATTAAGTGCTCCTTCATTCGTGTTGCAAAACTGGATAGTAGAAAACCCAGAAACGGATATATCATTCACCAAATATGGTGTTAAAGGATTAAAAAAAGGTAGTTGGTTTGTGGTTAGTAAATTCGATGATTTAGAATATTTTAAGCTTGAAATAGTTGAAAAAGGAAGAAATGGTTTATCAGTCGAAGGCTTGTTTGCATTGGCTCTTCAACAAATAAAAGAAAATAATTACAATAAATTAAAACAAAACGAAAATATGAAACAAAAATTTATGATGGCCGATGGAGAATACCTATTGGCAAACGGAGACACATTACTTGTAAAAGACGGTGTTGCTGAAATAATTCCAGCTGTAGTTGCTGAGGAAGTACTTGAAGAAAAAGAAGAAGTTAAAGAAGAAGAACTAGTTGAAGATGTTATTGTTGGAGAAGCACCAGTTGCTGAAGCACCTATCGCTGAACCAGCACCAGTTAACTCAACTGACGAAGCTGCTATTCTTGCTGTTATTCAACCTAAATTAGACGAAATTCTTGCTATCATCGCTGAGTTAAAAACTCAAGTTGAAAACAAAGATGTTGTTGAAGAAAGTGTTGTTAGTGGTGAAGAAATGAAGATTACAAAAGCTGAATCTTTAAACGCTTATTTTAACTCTACGTCAAAAAGAAAATAAAAGAACAAAAAAACCAAAAATATAGTTTACTAACATAACCATTAAAACACAAAAAAACAAAAAATTAATATGAAAAAAGAATTAAAATTAAATAAATTGGATTTCACTGTAAAGGAAGAAATGTTTGCATTAAACGTTGACGCTTCGGCCATCTACCAGACAAATGCCGTGGAAATGTATCGTGCTGCAATGATTGGTGAAAATTCAGTTCGTGGTCTTTTCAAGCAAGTACTTGGAGTTAAAGACAGAGTTAAATTGGGTACTGCATTGTTCGGTAATGTTATCAAGCCTGGTGCTTGTACATTCGACCCAAGTGATTCAACAATTTCTCAAAAGACCTTTGAGGTTTGTCCAATAATGGTTGGTACATCCATATGTGTCGATTCGCTAGAGGTCTCATTTGTCTCTGACCAAATAGCAGCTGGTTCAAACTCATTCAGTGAGCCTCAACCATTTATGACTTATTTCTACGAAACTCTTGCAGAAACAGTTGCAGAACAATTAGCTATCTTGTCTTTCCAAGGTGATACATCATTAACTGGTGATACATACTTGAATGCTTGCGATGGTTTAGAACTTAAATTAGCTGCTGATACAGGTGTTACAAAACCAGCATCAGCTTCTGTTATCACTTCAGCAAACGTAATCGCTAAAATGATTGAAGCTCGTAACTTGTCAAAGAAAGCTGTAAAAGCTAAGAAAGACTTTGTTTACATCGTTTCTTCTAACGTTTACGAAGCGTTGATGGATGCAGTTTCTGACAACAAAAACTCAGGACTTTATTACATCGAAGGTTACGATTTGACTTTCCAAGGTGTTAAAGTTATTCGTGCAAACGAAGCTTCTGATAACGTTATCATCGCAACTTACTTAAGCAACGTGCTTAACATAAGTGACTTAGAAGGTGATATTTCTGGATTCAACATAGTTGATTTTATGAAGACTACACTTGACCGTAAATTGGGTGTAAGAACAGACGCTAAGGTATCTTGGGACTTTTTGGTTGCTGGTGATATCTATTTCCACGGAGTTTAATTTCCAATAATAATTAATAATTAAAAAGCTGCTACATGCGTAGCGGCTTTTTTAATAAAATAAAAATAAGCAAAAAAAAATATATATAATATGGCAACTTGTAATTTCGGCCTTCAAGCACTTGAACTTGGGTGTTCAAACAACTCTGGGGGTATCATCACAATAGCGTTAGCGTCATTTCACGCGGTATCAGGTTACACTGGAACTTTGGATGAACTAGCTGCATTTGACTTCATTTCTGAAATTCAGGTTTCAGGAGCAACAGGTACTACTCCATTCTTGGTTTGGGAATTCGCAAAAAATGGTGCGAACTTTACTGAGGTAAAAACGGGTACTATCGAAAATGGAGCTATCAATTATTTAACAACTTTATCGTTGAAGGTACCTCGTAGAGACAAAGCGAAACGTAACTCATTGGCTGTGGCTGGTGCAGCGTATCGTAATTTGTTAGTCTTGGTGAAAGATGGTAATTCTGAATGGAACCTTATGGGTATCACTCGCGGAGCCAATCTAACAGCATCTAGCTCTAGCTCTGGTGTCATCGGTGATGACGGAACTAGTTATGACATTGTTATTACAGCTAACGAGCCAAACCAAATGCCTTTCATTCTTAATTCGGCTGCAAATGATGTAATCACACCTCTTTAAAATTTCCCTTTAATTATAGATTAAGCCTCCTTGCGAGGCTTTTTCTTTTTAAAGTAATAGCTAGGAACAATGATAAAAATAAAATAGTTTATATACATATGATAGTCCTTAATAAAAATCAATCGAACACAATCATTCTTGAGTTAAATAGCTTTAGTACTTTGATTGAACCTTATTATTTATTCGAATTCGTTTCTGGAATTTATTCTAATTCAGTAACTTATTTTACAGCTGAAGATGAGTCAGGATATAAGTGTCGATATAATAGATTCGATATAATCGAGAACGACATATCAATACCTCTATCAGGTCAAGTATCATTGAGGACTGGGCAATATGTGGTAAACATTTATGAAGCAACAGCATCAACAATAAGTGTGTCAGCGACTACTGGCCGCATAATACAAACAGTAAAGGCTCAAGTAAACGGAGTTGATAACATTCAAAATGCATTAAAATAAACAAAAATGGGAATATTAAATTTTTTTCAAAAAACAAAAGTACAAGAACAACCTGTAGTTATTCCTGGTCCAGAACCAAAGACTGGTAGAATGGTACAAGCTTTTTCAATGTATAATAATGATATCGGACATCGTGGTTTCACTGATGTTGTAAGGACCTCTAGAGGGTTTTTAGATTCTCCTGATGGCCTATATGGTAACTTCTTAAACGGTCTTTATTCAGCAAGTCCTATCCACTCAGCAATCATCAATTTAAAAACAATGTTGACTGCTGGAAATGGATATAGTATCAATGGGTCGGACATGTTTAACATGTCCGAAAAAATACAACTGAATCAATTAACTAATCAATTCGATAACTTAATTAATAATGGATTGGTTTTGGATTATTTTATACACAATAGAGTGGCTATTTTGGTAACTTGGAATTCGGATAATACCAAAATAATTAAATTAAAAAGATTGAATCCAGCTTCTGTAAACATCAATCATATCGATAACCAAATGGAAGCTGTTGATTATTTATATTGCTGGAATTGGGCCTTGTATTCAACGAAATTACCATACATAAAATATGCTAAATTCGACCAAGCAGATAAAGAAAATAAGAATCAAATACTAATGGTTCAGTTCCCTTCAGTTGAACAATCGCTATATTCGCGCCCAACTTATAAAGGTGCTATCAAATCAATCTTACTTGACAAAGAGTCAGACACTTATCAACTTGCATACCTTAAAAATGCGGTTAGTCCTTCTGTTGTTATATCGTTTCCTTTTGACCTAGATGAAGAAGAAAAAGATATATTAATTTCTGGCCTTCGTGATGATTTTTCTGATACAGAAAATGCTGGTAAAGTATTCACAACATTCAGCAAGACAAGAGATGTATTGCCATCAATTACTCAATTATCTCCTATCGATGTTTCGTCTGGGTTTATTGATTTAATGGATGCAACCACAAGAAAAATATGTTTAGGTCACGGAATCGACCCTCAGTTGATAGGATTAAAAACAGCAGGTTCATTAGGTAATTCAGATTTTATTTATCAATTTAATTTAATGAATCAATTGAATATTCAACCTTCACAATTATCCTTGCAAACAATAATGAACGACTTTCTTCTAATAAACGGGTTAACATGTACTCTCGAATTTGCTGACGCAGACGTTAACCAATTGAATCCAAGTGTTGCTTCTACTGTTGTTGCACCTAGTGCTAGTGCTGCTGTTACTACTGAACAATTATCAGGAGATGAATCTACTGAGATAGTTGTTAATGATACCATTCGTGGAATGTCAGGACGTGAGCACCAAGGTATGATGCGTATAATGAGGCAATATTCAAACGGTAAACTAACCTATACTCAAGCGAAAGTTTTGCTTGCCAGTGGTCTAGGATTAACCGATAATCAAATTAACCAAATACTACAAAAATAATGGAAACAATCTTATTAATTGGCGAACTTTATATTCGCGAGAATTCAGTTTTAAACGGTAATGTTGATGTATCGGAAATTAAAAAATCAGCTTATTATATGCAAGATTTAACTATTCAACCTATCCTTGGTAAAACATTTTACCACGAAATAATGAATGCGTATAGTGCTGCAACAGCGAATATAACACCATTAACACCAGACCAAGAAGAGTTGATTAATTTAATCAAACCAGCTTTGGTTCATCACGCAACTGCTGAGGTGACTTTCTTCTTATCGTTGAATGTAAAGAACAAAGGAGTATCAACGCAGAATGGAGATAGCTCTAATTCGGTTAGTGAAAATACTATGTTTACGGTTGTAAAACAAATAACAAAAAGAGCAGAATTTTATGAAGAAAGACTTCGTAATTGGTTATGCGATAATGCAAGTAAATTCCCGACTTATAAGTCCACGGAAAATCAAAATACGGACCTACGACCTGATACACAAAAGTCAGCGTACAACAGTCCAATAGGGTTTTACAAAAGCCGTTTCAACGGCTGGAATAACAGAATGAATAATTTATATTAAGTAGTTATGGAACCTAATCTTCCAATAATAGTTTTAACAATGATGAAAATAAAAAGTAGTATATATGCGGTTATGGGTATCATAATGGCATTCCTATTGCCAATAATCTCACTCATAATAATCGTGGGTATCGCCATCGGAATCGACACAATTTTGGGGGTTATTAAAGCTAAGAAATTAAAGCAACGCCTTACCAGTCGTAAGCTATCTCAAATAGTTTCGAAGATGGCACTATACCAATGCGCTTTAATTGGTTGCTTTGTTTTGGACAAATATATCGTTGGTGAGATAATTAATTTATTTATTTCAGTTCCATTATTTGCTACCAAGTTGGTGGCTTGTACTTTATTATTTATTGAACTAACATCGATTTTAGAAAATCTAAAATCAGGGTTTGGTTTTGATTTGTGGAGTAATTTTAAAAAGATGCTTTCACGAGCAAAAAAAGTAAAACAAGAGTTCGAAGACTTCGATATTAAAAACGAAAACAATGAAAATGAAACTGGGGAATAATGGCTTTGATTTAATTAAAAAATTCGAAGGGTGTAAGTTAAAGGCTTACAAATGTTCAGCGAATGTATGGACTATTGGATGGGGAAGTACCTTCTATGATACTAAGGGTGAATTCCCAGTAAAGGAAGGCGATACATGTACGCAAGACGAGGCTGATTTATTGTTTCTAAAAACATTACAGGCATTCGTAAATTGTGTTAGAAATCGAGTTAAATTAGGAATTAGTCAAAACAAATTTGATGCTATGGTAAGTTTGGCCTATAACATTGGGTGTGGTGCTTTCTCCAAATCAACATTATTAAAGAAAGTAATAGCCAATCCAAATGACCCTTCAATTGCGAATAGTTTTTTAAGTTGGAATAAAGCTAATAAAAAAGTAATCAAAGGATTAACCAACAGAAGAACTGCGGAAGCAACTCTTTATTTTACCGTATAACTAAATAAATTAAATATATGAAACGAATACTACTAATTATCATCACATTATTAATCTGCGGTTTATCGTACAGCCAACCTTGTTTTGAAAAATGCTCAGGAAGTGCTTTAATGGCTTCAGTAACGAACGACCCAACTTGGACTTACGATTGGACAATATCTCCAGCGATGGCCTTTATTGGGCAAGGAACGAATCAAATTGATGCCGCTAGTATTGGAAGTTCACTTATAAATTATGTTATCACAGTTGAAGTTACAAATGCTCAAGGATGTATCTCAGTTCAAACAGCTTGTTTCGATGTTATCGATAACGTAACTACCCTGGTTTTACCAGACTTATGCCCGAACACAAGTGTTGCTGCTTCAGGTGGTTCACCAACAGGTGGGCAATATACGTATAATGGAGTTGTCATAACTACTTTCGATTCATCGATGTCTGGTTTGATAACTTATAGCACAACAGTTGGGGCGTGTTCTGGAAGCGATTCAGGAACTCTTGTTATTTACCCAGCACCAATCACAACTATTACTATAAACTAATTCAATGAATAAATTATTGACCACGTTTTTTTTAATCTTTTTCTCACTTGTACTTTATTCACAAATAGTTTTTTGTGAGGATAAAGAGGTTACTTTGGAATTGAGTAATGATTTTATTGGATATAACTGGAGCTCGTCTTTATCATCAATTGATGAAGATGGTTCCCTATATATAAACCAAGTGGGTGAGTATCTTATTCAAGTTGAGCTTGATTATCTTGGTTGTGTATATCAATTCAAGCGAATAGTAATGGTTGATTCTTGTGATGAATTCACTATTTATTTCCCAACAGCAATGGTCCCAGAAGGGTCCAATATAACTTGGTTTCCCGTTTTTAAAAATGTAAAAATCGAGTCCTTGGTTATCTATGATAGGTGGGGTTCTACAGTGTGGCAGTGGAATGGAATTGAACCATTTAAAGGACTCAACCAACAAGGTAATCCAATTGACGGAGTGTTTACATATAGTTGTTTTTACAGCGATTTAAACTCACGTAAGTACTCAACTATTGGTCGAGTAACGGTAATTCGTTAAACGCAAAAAGACCACTAGAATGGCCTTTTTGTTTAATTAAACTATGTCACTAGCTTATTTAATAATTGATTTTTTTATGTTGTTTATTATTTTACTCCAGAAACTTATTTTTATAGTTTTATCTTCGTGAAAGGAAATACAATATGGAACCCCAAATATAACCCTTGTGGTTGCAAATTTAGTCCCATCAATTAAGTAAACTGAAAAATCGTAAACCAATAATCCGTCAATAAAAACAATTTTTGTTTCAGGTTGCGAATTTGAAAAAACAGTATATTCTAGTATTTCTCCTTGCTTGTTGAACTCTTCTTCTCTCACCAACTCACCACTAAAAAACTCTTTCGAGTTTTTCAGATTGTAGTTTTCGTCATTGGATAATTCGAATGTAATCATTTTATCATTGTTTTTAGTTTTGTTATTATTATACTCCAGAGACTTGGTTTTATAATTGGTTCAACAGTTGGTTCAAGTATTCTTTTTATTTCATTTCCTTCTTCATCATAGTAAATTTCAGGCCCATTTAGTTTCCCATTTTGGGAATGGCCACTTAGAGCTAGGTTCCCATTTTCATAGTAACTTTCGTAGTTGCCATATATATCGTCGTTTTTATATTCCCCAAAAAAATGTATATTTCCATTTTCATAATAATATTTCGATACTCCATCCTGTTTCCCATTACTATAATTACCTTGGAAAAATATAGTATCATTGGCATATACCAACGTTTTTAAACCATCTCTATCTTCACCGTATGAAGCAATAATTTCATAGATATCATTCTCATAATCATATTTTATTGCTCTTGAAATTCCTTCCTCATCGAAGAACTCTTCGGCTACCAACACACCATTGAAAAACTCTTTGGAATGTTTTATGTTGAAATTTGGATGGTTGGTTAATTCGTATGTAGTCATTTTAGCTGAAGTATATCTCACCACTAATAATCCCGTTAACATAAGTTTTATGGATTAATAATTCACCTTTGTCACTATATTCTTTTTGTTCAACTAAACCACCATTTATAAATTTTTCGTTGAAGTGGATATTACCGTTTTCGTGGTGGGTTTGACTATACACTGGTTTTCTTTGTTCCCAATACATATGTTCCTCTAGTATCTTACTAGATTTTATTATCGCTAATTCGATTGCTTGTGCTTCATTTGTTGCCATCACCACAATACAATTAAATTTATTATCTCCTGGGTTCAATTCATCAGCACTTAGATGTTCAAATTCAAATACGTTATCTTCGCGTACAATACGTGCATAAGCACTTCCATTTTCATTGCTGATTTTTACGATGTACGCTCTGTGTGTACGAATTAAATCAGATATTGGAGCGTTCAGTATAAATTTTTGGATGATAAATTCATCATCTGTTTCTTCGTTTTTTTGAATAAAAAGTTCTGCTAGATTTTCACTATCGAATACTCCAAATATTTCGAATTCGTAACTTAGTCCGTTTGTAACGAGGAACATTTCTTGATTAGTTGTTGTTGTTTTCATTTGCTTTATCTATTATTGTGTATGTTATTTTTTTGTAAATTATTGATTCAGGGTTTTTAACGAACTTTCGGTGAAGGTATTGCCGAGAACATCCAAGATGCGTAGCGATGGCCGCTAACGACCTAAAATCGATAGTGAGCCCGTTGTTTAATAGTTGGTATCTTTTAGTCATAAGTTTTCAATGTAAAAATTTATTTTTTTTAAAACTTGGGTTTTATTGTTTACACCGTTTATTTTTAGCAAATACGTACTATCTATCCCCCAGTGGAATTCAGTGCCATTATTGTAGAATAACATTTCTAATCCCTTAGCAAGGTTGCTACGAATTTCTTTAGCGTCAGTATCTCGTACTGTCTTCAGTGCGTTTTTAAATTTCAATAAAAGTGCTTCTTGTTGTAATGGTGTTATCATTACGGTAAACGTTGTTTTCATAGTGTTTGTTTTTTTTTAAGTTTGTTAATTATAATACAAAGTTACGTTAATTAGTTGACAGTGTCAACCCCTTGTACTATTATAAATATAGCGAAAGTTTGAAAAAGACAAACTATTTTCGTAACTCGTTGATACTGAGTCTAATTAATTTCAATACTTGTTTAGGTTGATTGTCTTTGGCTGGATTAGCTTTCGTTTGTGCTCAGATTTTACGCTGGGATTGCGGTAAGTTCCTTGGTTGATGATAAGCAGCCTACGGTGTTTCCACTCGTGATTGAAGCCCCTATGCTTGTATTTAGGTTTCTGGAAGCTACGAGAGGGGCTGCACGATAGTATAAGTAAAAGGATGATAATGATAAGTCGCTTCATATATATATGAATTATGAAAACGAGGAACTTGGTTATGATGGCCAATCATGATTGGCCACTATATAAAGTCTTTCCAAAAATCCTTGCGGAATAATGCGATAACTTTATAATGATATCTATTCCCTGTATTGCCGCAAGCGTAATACATTAATTTAATAAACTCAGGGGTCAACATTGCTTTCTGAATGTAATGTAAATTATCAACATTATCCTCAATTCCATAAGCAAATTGTGTTAAACCATATTCACCATTTATATCGATTACTGGTTTACTCGCACCACCATTACTGAAGATAACTTTTGGTATTCCGAAGTGACCATTTTGATTTGTACTTGAATACATTAATTTAATTGAACCATCTTTATAAGTTAGGTAAACACACGGATATTTAAACTCTTCTGTTTGTTCTCTTGATATATATTCTTTTCTTGTTTCATAGGCAGTACGGTCATATTGTACAATAACTTTTTCGTCAGGGTCGTTGGTTATTAATTTTTCGAATTCTTTAAACATTGCGTTTGGAATAAATTCCATTTTGGCTAAATTTACAATTTCAATAACACCATCTTGACATTTTATTTTTGTGTTGAACGCACACGGTACGTTGTGTAAGCAATAAAAATCATAAGTAGTAGTTGCCCCAAAAGTTTTAACACCATCCTTAACGTTATGCATCTCCAAATACAATAGTTGTTTACTAGTTAAAAGGTTTTGAACAGTCTTAAATACTCCCTTTGGACTTCGCCATCCATCAGGGTGTACCGCAACCAAATAACCACCTTCAATAAGGTCACTCACTGTCTTAATAACAAACTTATCCCATAATGCTTGTGACTTCTTAAAACCTTCCTTAAGTTCTTGATACGGTGGATTCATAACAATTATATCAAACTTATCAATACCGAAATGTTCGGTGAATCCTTTGTCCAAATAACTACCTGTGTGTATATTCATAACGTATTTTTTCTATTTCTATTATCCCTTTAGCCACTGACTCTTCTTGCAGTTCACAAATAAATATCATATTATCCCAAATATGATTATCTAATTTACTAACATCTTTTTCATAATTAGATAACGACACCATAAGTCTTTTATATATTTCAATCGGGAATACCATATTTGCGCCACCACAAGGGTCAAACCACTTTAGATTAGGGTTGCTCCATACCTCAGTTGGTAGGGTGTCAAGCATATCATTCACGAGAAATTCGGGGGTAAATACCTCACCAAATTGTTTTACTTTGTTTTTCATATTTTTATTTTTATATAAATTCTTTCCAGAAGTCTTTTCGAAATAGTGATAGTATCTTTGGGTTGTATGTGTCTCTTGCTCCACCAAAATCGCAGTTTTTTGATATATCTATAAATATGTTGTTTAATAGTGCTGTTTGAATGTAAGGCAAGTTATCAATATTATCGATAAAAGCACTACAATCCTCTGCCAGACCATATTTACCTATTTCATCAAAATAAACACCACTACATTTCCTACCAAAAATTACTTTAGACGTACCAAAATGTCCTCTTTTGTTGGTGTTTGAATACCAAAAACAACTGGGTTTATTTTTGGTGTTTATATTTTGAACACAAGGATGTATGTGGTAATCGGTTTGTTCTTTGGACATATGTTCTTTTCTTGATGAATATGCTGAATAACTTTGTATTATTTCAACTCTGTCTTCATTGTTTTTTGCTATTAATTTTTGAATTTGTTTAAACATACCATTAGCAATAAATTCCATTTTTGAGATATCAGCAATTTCAATACTACCATCTTGACATTTTATTTTTGTGTTGGATACACACGGTACATTATGAAGGCAATAAAAATCATAACGTGTTTTAGCACCAAATGTTTTAGCACCATTATCAGCATCGTGAATTTCCAAATATAATACTTGTTTATTTTTCAAAAGATTCTGAACATTCTTAAATACTCCACTTATATTTCTCCAACCTGAAGGGTGGACTGCAACCAAATAACCACCCTCAATAAGGTCACTCACAGCCTTAATAACAAACTTATCCCATAATGGTTGTGACTTTTTAAATCCTACCTTAAGCTCTTGATAAGGTGGATTCATCACAATAATATCGAATTTATCAACACCGAAATGTTCGTTGACTCCTTTGTCAAGATAACTACCTGTGTGTATATTCATAACGTATTCCCTATATCTTCTAATTATGCGAAAAATACGTTTGTTTTGTAAAATAAAAAAAGGAGCCGAAGCTCCTTTTGATTATTATTATGGGCCAACATGTTGGCCCAATGTTATAGACTTAAATTACCAACTACCAAAAGAGCGATAACCAAGACTACTATTGCAATAAGATTTTTCATTATGTGTTTGTTTTAAAGTGAACAGCAAAGGTATAACAAAAAATCGACACTACCAAATTTATTTTGAAGTCTCTCTGTTTTTCATAGCCTCAAGAACCGAAGTCACAAGAGTCATATTACTTTCTTCTATTTGTCGAGATTCAATGAAATCAGAATAAAATAATTTATAAATTTCCTCGATAAAATCCCAACATATAAAAATCTCACCGTGTAAAATAAATATATATCTTTTTTGTTCTAGACTGATTAAACATTTGTCGAATATATCTAAACTCATATTTATTGACTTACATAAGTTTTTTTTATTAGTTATTAACTCACCTTTTTCTACGAATGATTTGATAATTAATTTAATCATTAGGTTGGTTTCATCTTGATTGATGTTATATCCTTCATCTTTTTGACTCATCGCAAACATTAAGGTATTAAAATAGACTCTTTTTTTATCGTCTAGTGATAACGGGAATAGGTATTTTTGTTTTTTCATAGTGTTTTTTTAGTTTTCTTTTTCAGTTGGTAATACGTCAGGTAACTCAGCTGGACAATCAGGGACCAACTCTTCTTGACCTATGTTATATTTTTTGAAGAAATCGGCCATCAGGCTTTTACCTGATTTTTCGACTTTAGGTTCGACTTTAGGTTCAACTTTAGGTTTAGCTGTAAAGTCTAATTTTTCCAGTCTTTCTCTGTCCTCGCGAAATAATTCGTTAAGTTCATTTATCCACGGGTCGTTGTTTTTATTTAGTATCATTTTTTAGTTGAGTATTTTTACTAAGTTTTCAAAATCATTGATGTCCTTTAGAGACTCGATTGAGTTATTATTTATTTTTTCGAGTAGCATTTTTTTATCTGCAAAACACATATCTTTTGTCTTTGCGTATTCCATTAATTGTTTCACTGAAGCTTTAGTTTCAATTGCTACAGTTACAGTATCAACATTATCGGTATCAACATCCTCAGTATCTGTTCCTAATTGCGATATAAAAAAAGCTGCTGTTTCTTTAGTTGGTGATTCTACCACATCTTTAAAGGGTTTTTTTGCTATCACTTTTTTAACCTCAACCTCTTGAACCTTGATTACTTCAGCTGTTGTTTTAGGAGTTGTTTTAGGAGTTGCTTTCTTACCACCTTTTTTACCGTTCTCAACGCTATTTCTGTATCGTGTTAATGATGCTTCTAGTGTCGGTTGAATTAATTTAAAATATCCGAATAGATATTTTTTACTAAAGTTTGGTTGAATATTATCAAAAACTAATGCTTGAATAGCATCATTTAGTTCTAGTCTGTCATCACCATCTAATTCTTTTATAGCTTCGTAATAAGAACGAAGAAATACAAATCCGTTTAATTCTGTTTGATTTTCCATTATTTTTTTTCATTTAATTCTGATGTTATTTTTTCGTTGAATGCGTTGTCAATTAATTGCTCAACAGTAAGTGATTTATTGTTGCGATTTTTTTTTGATAAGCTAATTAGCTTGTTAAAAGTTTCAATTGATAATTTAAAACCTCTTAATTTTGTTTCGTTGTTTTCCATTGTGTTTGTTTTTGTTTTTTATTGTTATTGTTATTTGAGAACTTTTTGCTCTCGTTTATAAATATATCCAATTATAATAAAAGTATTAGAAAAGTCAAACATTATTTAACTATTTTAGCTATAATTTAGTTAACTAGTTGATACTGAGGTAAATTATTTTTAACCTAGTTGAGTATAAACTAACAAACTTCTGGGTTCGTTCTGGGTTAACCCAGAATCAATCTGGGTTCGTTCTGGGTTAGGTCTGGGTTAACCCAGAATCAATCTGGGTTCGTTCTGGGTTAACCCACTCCTTACCTTAATAAGGATAAGGATAAGGATATAGATAAGGATAAAGATAAAGATAAAGAAATGGATAACGATAAAGATAAGGAAATGGAAATGGAAATGGAAATGGAAATGGATATTGAAAGTTGTAAAAAATAAATATAAAGAAATTTGTAAAAGTAAAACACAGATAAGCAATCCATATCAAAGTTGAAACATATCTTATTTCTTATTCTTATCAACTCTAAAGATTTAAAATACAAAAGTTGATATAGATTATGTTTTTAATTTTTCAGTTGGTTAGAATGTCTTATATGCAATATAGACGTAGGCATCATATCAACTGCGAAGCAATTATATATCTTATTTAGTCATTACAATCGATTTAAGCAACTCAAATACAAAAGTTGATATAGATGTTATCCAACTAATTTAAATTCGTTAGAAGGCTTAATTCAAGCTCTCCCCCATTTGACAAATATCTAAAAAACAAAAGTTCAATATATTTTCATTTTATTCGTTATTTAGAATCATTCTAAATAAGGAATTTGTATCCCAAGGGTCCAATATTACTGATTATTTATTATCTCAAATGTCGAGAATCTCTCGACAGTGTTTCTACATTTTCGATTGATAACCAGATACTTAGGTGTCGTGTACGGAGAGAGCTTTTATTAGAAAGAGAGCCTTCGTACACAACCCTATTTAGCTTCATTTTTGGGGTCAAATTCACTCAAACATTTCTGGATTTTTTTTGTCAAACTCTATGTCTTTTTAAAAAGTTCATTATATTTATAATGAAATACGAGGATATGGAGATAATTAAAGAATTCAAAAGATATACACAAAAAGTTGCTGGAAGCTTATTTCAACCAGAGTTTGTTGATGACCTGATTCAAGTAGCTAACATTGCTCTCGTGAAATACGAACACGAATACGATGAAGCAAAAGGAACTAGAAGAGGATATTTCACGACCATAATCAAACTGGAAATGATGAAGTTTTTATCGTTGAATGCTAGGACAATCTATATTCCTTATCAAAAATTATATTGTAAAGATATCGATAAAAGAATCCACATACCAACCATATCTTTGTCTACCCCTTTAAATGATGAAGGGGATACTGTAGATTCAATGATAGCTGGTCAAGAAGATTATATAGCCCCTGAAGTAAATGAAGCTCTTAAAATGGCTCTTTCGAGCTTAAGTGATAAGGATAAAGATGTAATAGAAAAACACTTGGACTTAAACGATAACTCGAAACCAAAAACATTCGCACAACTTGGAATAGAATATGGAATAACAGCCTCTGGAGTTCAACTTCGATATAAAATAGCTATCGGAAAATTAAGAAAAATAATGATGGAAAATCAAAAACAATATTAAAATGAAAAAAGTTTTAGAAAAAAAATACAAGTGGAATGGAGCCACCAAATATACAAATCAAGAAGAAAAGTACCTAATCGAATTACGATACTTGGCCACCACTATTCCTGGTTTTAAATTCCTCAGCGTCCATCAACAAGCCAGTGCAGTCAATGATTCCTTTTTGAGTTTCGTGAAAGCTGTTGAAAGGAAAGGAATGGATACAACTCACTATAATAAGTATAAAGGTTATCTATTCATCACAATCAAGAATACAATAAATAGAATGAATACGTCAGAGAAATTGACCCACAAAAACAAAGACAATAACTTCTACATCGATGAGCAATCTATAAGTGATTCAGAAATAAGTGATAGTGATTACACTATCCAGAGGCTAGATTTACAAACCAAAATCAAAAACCTACCAGAAAAATGCCAATTAGTAATTAGTTATTTATCTCAAGGTTATAGAGCTGAAGAAATAAGTAAAATACTAAATATAAATTGCGGCCAATACCAATATTATCGCAAGAAATGTTATCAAATATTATTTCCAAACTTCAAGAAAAGACTTAGACAATATGCTGACACAACAATAAAAAGAACTTGTAACCACAACACAAAGGACCGAGTAGATATAGACTATAAAGCAAATGATTTTTATGGTGATTAACATGAAAAAGGCCCGTGATGGGCCTTCGTCATTTTCTAGTACATTGGATAGATAGCTGTGGCCATTCCTCCAACCAATCATAAAGACAAGAACAAAGCATATATATTTCATCTTCACGTTTCGTTGCAATTAAAGGGTCAGCAAAAAATAAAGTTAATTCAATAGCGAAGTAAGTGTATTTTTCATTGGTAGTGTTTTGTGCGACAGTCAATGATGACTCAGAATGGTCATAAGTCTTGTAGATAGGTTTCGACACAGACAGGTCAAAGAAGACCTCTGGTGTGATAAGATTAACATGATGGGCAAGTCTGCCCATCATACGTGGAAACTCCTTATTAAGGTCGCCCCCAGCGCAAGGAATAACGTAGCCAGAAAGTTGAATATACATCGAATCAGAACCTTTAATTACTTGACCATATTCCACCTTATAATTTCTTACTTTTATTTTTTTGCTTGAACCTATTTTCTTAACTCGAAGATTATCTGTATTCATAAATTGTATATTTTGACAAATATACAAAAAATAAATAACAAAAACAAGAACTTTCCAAAAACCCGTGATATTTATTGTTATGACTGATAAAGACCAACTAGAGATACAAGCGAAGGCGATAAGAGAAAGATTGCTTTTCAAGAAGTATTTAAAAACAAATGAACAATTAAATATAAAATTCACCCCTTACAACGGCAAAGACCAATTTGATGCCACATACATACAATTATTAAACCCACAAACAAATACAATAGAATTCAAAAAAGTACTGGTTGAAATAAAAGTAAGAGAAATGACTCACCGTGGCTTAGGAGGCTTTATAATTGAAAAGAAGAAGTATGATTACCTAATGTCAAAAGCTGATAAATACGACCAAATATTATATATTAATTTCTTCTATGATGGTTATCTTATTTGGGACCTCAAAGCATTACCAACACCCACTTTCTACACCAAACAATTACCAAGAAACAACCAAACATCCAATACAATCGAAAAGGAAATTGCAATGTTAGACTTGTTGCAAACCAAAAAGAAAGAAAGAGCACACATCAACTTAATCGATTATCTTAAAAAATCACACGAAATATTAAAAAGAATTAAAAAATGAAAACATTCAAAAATTTACTAGATTTTGTTGGTTACTGCGAAATGGTATTAGAAGACTCGAATGATTTATTTATAATAGCAATGATTGCCGCACACCTTACCGAAGAAGAAATGCTGGTTGAGGTTGAGGTATGCCTGGAGGTGTATTACTTTTGGTTAAAACAAGCTATCGCCTCTGAATTATATTTGCTTGCTGGATGCATTGTGAACGCAAAAGAATCAGAAATAGAACACTATTTTAACCTAGCCAGTGCGGTTTTAAAGAAAAATATAAACAAAGAGATAATTGAAATAGATAAAAAACTAAATAAAAAACATTTATAATGACAACAACAAATACAATTTCAACATTCTTCACCAATAGATATAGCTATTTACTTGAATGCGCCTCGAACATCCTTAAGTACTCTGGACTATCGCAACTGGCTCCAGACTTAGTTACTGATTGTTATACCTATATTATTGACAATCAAGCTAAACTGGATGATAAAATCCAGTTAGGCATGATTGAACCGATTGCTGTAAGGTGGATGGTAATGCAGATGAAGTGGCGAGGAACAAAATTTAAAAAAGAGTGGATATATACGGATGCCCTTTTAGTGTCCTTGAACGAAATAATATCGGATATAAATTCATCCGATAAGCAAACAAGGTTAGAGGATTCACTAATGTCAGAAGTTCAAGATGAAGAAGAAATCCTTGAAATCGAAAAAAACCATCAGGATAAAATTAATCATATAAAAGTATATGTATCCCAAATGCCCGTTGACAAGCAGTTATTATTCCAAATGATATATGAACAAGGATATGATTCTTCGAGCAAGCTGGCAGCACATATAGGGCTATCACGCACACCTTCTTATCGATTGATGAAAGCCTTGAAGACGGAGATAAAACAGTCATTCAATAAACAATAACAAATTCGAGATAATTAATAAATATGAGGCAAGCTAAATTAAAGGAACTTGAAGGGTTTATAAACGCATTCAAAAAAGAACCAGTGGTAGCATTGGATTTACAGAACTATTTTTTAGGGATAAAAACTTGTGCGTGTAAGATGACCCCAATTATAGCTCGTTTACAAAATTATTACAATCAACACAAAAACGAAATTATATGAAAGCAGCGTACATAACCTTTGCAGAATCCTATTTAACTTCTGGCAACGCCACTGAAGCATACTCTGTTGCATATCCAAATTGCACCAGAGTTACTGCATTAAATAGAGGTAGCGTACTATCGCACAATCCAAAGATAGTCGAATATATGCAAGAAAAGCAAAGAGAAATCTCAAAAAAAGAAATCATCACAAGGGAGCAGGTATTACGTGACCTTCAAATAATTATCAATAATTCGATATATGAAAGACCAGTCGTAGCGATAAAGGCAATGGAATTGGTAAGTCGTATCCAAGGGTTCGAGATAAAAGCACCAAAAGAAATAAAGACAGATATAACAACACCACTAGGAGAAAAGATAACAATCAATTTAAACCTAGATTAAACAAATGGAATTAACTCCAAAACTTACCGCAAAGCAAAAAGAAGCCTTGAAGGTGCTGATGTATACGAACGGAGTCAACGAGCTACTTTATGGTGGTGCAGCTGGTGGTGGTAAGTCCTTTATAGGTTGCTTCTGGTTGATAGTAAGTGCACTGAAATATCCTGGTACTAGATGGTTAATGGGTAGAGCTAAATTAGATACATTGAAATCAACGACACTAAAGACATTCTTTGAAGTTGCTGGTAAATTAGGTTTAAAAGAAAATGTACATTACAGATATAATCAAATGAATAAGATGATTAAGTTTTACAACCAAAGTGAAATAGTATTAAAGGATTTATTCTCGTACCCCTCAGACCCCGAATTCGATTCGTTAGGGTCTTTAGAAATTACTGGAGCATTCATTGATGAGTGTAACCAAATAAGTCTTAAGGCAAAGACTATTGTAGCCACACGTATTCGATTTAAATTAGATGAGTTCAACCTAGAACCAAAGATAATAATGACTTGTAATCCAGCAAGAAACTGGGTGTATAATGAGTTCTATAAAAAGTCACTTGATGGTAACCTTGAAGAATATAAAAGCTTTATTCCAGCGTTGAATACGGACAATGAATATATTACTGCACATTACGTTAAACAATTAAATAGAGCTGATACAGTAACCAAAAATAGATTACTTTATGGGAACTGGGAATATCAAGATGAATTATCTATGTTCAACTATGATAGTATTATGGCTATATTTATCGATTCAAAGCAAACCAAGTTTCTTGAACTACCTGATAAAAAGAATGTATTCATCACAATAGATGTGGCTAGATTAGGTAAAGATAAGACTTGTATATTAGTCTGGGACGATATGACAGTCATTGATGTTATCGAGTTATCGAAGATGAGATTAAATTTACAAAAAGAAATAATCGATGAATTAAAAGTTAAATACCAAATTAAAAACAAACAGCTTATATTCGATACCGATGGTGTTGGTGGTGGACTGGCTGATAACTTTCCTGGTTGTTTAGAAATAGTCAACAATAGCAAAGCGTTGATGGACGAGAACTATCAAAACCTTAAGACGCAATTGTATTTTAAACTGGCTGATAAAATAAACTCAGGTGAGATAACGATATATTGCAACGCAGATATTCAACTTCGTCTAACCCAAGAGCTTCAAGTATTAAAAAGAGAAAAGGCAGACCAAGATGGTAAAATACATATGACACCAAAAGATTCAGTTAAGAAGCAAATAGGTAGGTCCCCAGATATAAGTGACTCTATGGCCTTTAGAATGCTATTAGTGGTTGAACCACAAGCGACATTCAGTTACCTAAGAGTAAGATAAACACACAAAAAAATAATATAGTTTAATAATAAAAGCAATGACACAAAATTATAATCAAATAGTTCAAGCACTTGAATCATTCGCATCACAACATCCAAACGTTCAAAGGTTTAAGTCAAGCTTCTTTGAGCAGATAGACCCATTTACGTCAGGCGATAATACTTGGCCTATATTATATGCTGTCCCACAAACAATATCTTTTAACCTTAATTCAAATGAATATAGGATTCGAATTTATTGCTTGGATGTTTTATTGAAGAATAGAGAGAATCAACCAGCTATCTTATTGGAAACGAGTGAGATACTACGTGACTTGGTTAATTGGTTTAGAGCAAATCAAAACCCTATAAACATATTAAATAACCCACAAATTTCTACTATCAATAACTTCGGTGTTGATTTTAGTATCGGTTGGTTTATTGATTTAAACCTGGCAGCACCTGCTATCACTACAGATTGTTCGTTGCCTTTTAGTCCAGTGTTTTTGGAAAATTTAGCGTGTGATTTCAGGTACGAAAATCCATTCTTAAAATGTGATGATTTAATTAATTGCCCAATAATAATCCAATTACGTGATGAACTTGATTTAGCGATTACAGGTGGGACGTTTGACATGTCAAGCGAGGTCCTAACTCTAACCGCCATAAACGGAAATCAAACCCTTATTCCAATCCCTACGGGTTCTGGTGGTGGTTCTGTCTTCACAGGCGGTACAGTAACAGGACCAACTGAGTTCTTGAATGGACTAACCTCAACAACAATTAGTGCAACAACATATTTCGGTTTACCTTTGGATGTATTTGTTATTGAGGGGGAATACAGTAGCGAAACAGGTATTATCAAATTCAGGAATAATGTAGGTGATACATTTAGTGTAACTGGTTTAACAACACCTGACGTATTCGTTACTGGTGGAACAT
>Ga0335396_10001716_pt1 | contig 27925 bp, 25 predicted proteins | sample FRY02_FD_205743 | JGI IMG/M metagenome (GOLD analysis project Ga0335396, IMG submission 205743) | Freshwater microbial communities from Lake Fryxell liftoff mats and glacier meltwater in Antarctica - FRY-02 (spades assembly) (version 2) | ecosystem: Environmental > Aquatic > Freshwater > Ice >... | reverse complement strand
CTTGTAATAATCACCTCACATATTCTGAGTGATCTCGAAGAGTTGACAGAAGAAGTAGTTTATCTCAACGAAGGAAAAATCGTGTTCTTTAAAAAAGTTGCAGCGATTAAAGCAGAAACAGATTCGGTACATCTTTCAAAAGCAATTGCACGCATTATGGAAAAACAATACGCTCTTGAAAATTAATTATATATTAGCATGAATAAAGGTCCGGAAAATAATACTGCAGAAATAATGAATTCACATTTGAATTTTTTTCGTTCGATTTCGCCTGATAAGGACAATGAAATTATGCTAGAGATGAAAACAAAAATCGGCAACAACAGTTTAATGCTGCGTTTATTGAAATACGTATTGCTTGACATTCTAAAAAATAGAATGGTGATCTTTTATACACTTTTTATGTTGAGTGTTTCTTTCGGACTCTTTTTCATTAGTGGTGATGCGACAAAGGGCATTGCGAGTCTACTGAATATTGTTTTGTTGGTGAGCCCACTGCTGAGTATTATCTTTTCTACTATCTACTTTTACAATTCTTATGAATTCATTGAGCTTTTATCTTCTCAACCCATCAGAAGAAAAACTATTTTATTTAGTCAATATTGGGGCCTTTGTATCTCTTTGGTTTTAGCGTTGATCATTGGCTTAGGAATTCCATTGCTTATCTTTTCTCCAGACAAAGCAGCGCTTAGCTTATTGTTAGCTGCATGCGCACTTACGATGGCTTTTGTTTCATTGGCATTGCTTTCGGCCTTATTAACACGAGACAAAGCACGCGGCATCGGTCTTTCCATTTTGCTTTGGTTTTATTTTACTTTTTTATATGATGCACTCATGCTCATGATTATGTTTGCTTATATCGACTATCCGATGGAAACAATCACATTAGCGATGATTGCAATGAACCCAATAGATTTAGCTAGAGTCATTGTGCTTTTACAACTGGATGTTTCTGCATTGATGGGATATACCGGAGCGATGCTCCAAGAATTATTCGGAACATATCTTGGTGTTCTTTCTGCTTCCCTCATCATGTTGTTATGGATTTTATTACCAATGGCAATAGCTACACGTTTATTTAACAAAAGAGATTTATAAAAAAAGCCTAACGCTTAATATGCGTCAGGCCCTCAATGAATTTTATTTTTTAGCTTTTTATCTTTGGCTAAATCTACATTTCCCTTCTTCTAAAAACTTTTTATAGTCGTTTGCGTCGGGTGTATAACCTTTCGGAACTGCTAATAACTTCCCTTCATGATCGAGTAAAACATAATAAGGTTGTGAGTTCGTTTGATAAATTCGACTTTGCAATTCGCTCCATTTATTCCCTGTAGACTTAACTTTTTTACCGGTGAAACTACTTACAAATTGTTGGTCTTCGGGTAAAGGAGTTTTGTCATCTACATATAAAGAGATCAACACATAATCATCAGAAAGTATTTTCAAAATCTGAGGTTGTGACCACACGTTGTCTTCCATCTTACGGCAATTAACACAACTCCATCCAGTAAAATCAATCATGACAGGCTTGCCCATTTTTTTTGCATAGGCCATACCGGCTTCGTAGTCGTGATAACAATTTAAATTATGCGGACAACTTTCAGAATGACTTTCTCCATCACTAGTAGTAATCCATTCTTTGTAAAATTCAGGAGGAGGAAATCCACTAATGATACGCAAAGGTGCGCCCCATAAGCCAGGAATTAAATACACTGTAAAAGTGAGTGTAATGATAGCCATGATTAATCTTCCGGTACCCAAATGATGCATGTCGCTATCATGTGAGAACTTCAATTTTCCTAGTAAATACAATCCCATCAAACCAAAAATAACAATCCATAAAGCAATGAAAACTTCTCGCTTTAACAATCCCCAATGGTATGCAAGATCTACATTCGAAAGGAATTTTAATGCAAGTGCTAACTCCAAAAATCCAAGAACAACTTTTACTGAATTCAACCATCCACCTGACTTCGGCAATGAATTTAACCAGCCGGGAAACGCAGCGAATAATCCGAAGGGCAAGGCTAGTGACAATGCAAATCCGAACATCCCCATAATTGGCCCAAGATAAGATGAGCCACGTGCAGCTTCAACAAGTAAAGTTCCTATGATCGGTCCTGTACATGAAAAGGAAACTAAGCTTAGCGTAAATGCCATAAAGAAAATACCCATCAATCCACCTTTATCAGAAGCTTGATCCGCTTTATTCACCCATGAAGAAGGAAGAGTTATTTCGAATGCACCAAAGAAAGACAAGGCAAAAATGAAAAAGATGACAAAGAACAACATATTAAAAAACACGTTACTCGCCATCGCATTCAAAGCATCGGAACCTAAAGTCACCGTAACAAGAAATCCAAGAATCACATAAATTAAAATGATAGAAATAGAATAAATAATTGCATTCGCAATTCCCTTTTGACGTGTAGGACTCCGTTTTGTAAAAAAACTAACGGTCAAAGGAATCATTGGAAACACACAAGGAGTCAATAATGCCAATAAGCCTCCAATCATTCCTGCGAGGAAAATCCCCCAATAAGATCTATCTTCTTCGGGAATCACACCAGCACCACAATCCGCTTCTAAATGTGAAACATCACCACTTGGCTCTGGAACCTTACCGATAGCCGCGTTCACATCAGCAGGGATCGTTGTAGTTAAATTCTCTGCAGTTGTCGAATCTTTCGTCGCAGGTGGAATCTCAACGATCACTCCAGTAGTCACAGCTTCTTCGGCAGTGGTTCCCTTGATGGAGAGCGAGAACGAAGTATCTGCATAAAAGCAACCTTTATCATCGCAAATTTGATATTCAATATTTCCTTCAACTTTAAAACTTGCAGTAGTATTTAATTTAATTTTCTGAACGAATGAAGGTGTTCCATCGAACGACCAAACATCCACTTCAAATACATCATCGAATTCAACATGTGGTTTTCCTTCGGATGTTTTGCCAAGCAAAGTGAAATTCTTATTCTTTTCAAAAACAACCATAGTGGGTGAAGGACCACCGGGAGGAGTGTTCTGCGAATAAATATGATAGCCTTTCGTAATATTTGCTTTAAATGTTAAAACGGCTTCAGCACCTTTTTGCTCCACAGAGAAATTCCATTTTACATGATTTTGAATTTGTGCATGAACAGAAACAAAAGAGGCCAGAAAAAATAGTACGCTGAGGAGGGTTTTGAATTTATTGCTTGTCATATTGAAATAAATCGGTAGAATCTCAAAGATAAGTAAAGGATATAAACGGAAATCGTGAAATTTATTGCCTTAAGAGGCTCATTTTGAATTGTATTTAATATAAAAATAGGAGACGCCTGCCTCCACATCATCAAATGTAAGAGGGTCCTTCTCCCAGAAAGAATAAAAATAACTCAACAATGCAAAGTCGCCGGAGCAACCTGCAGTGTGCATAAAGAGAAGTCCATAAAGGATGCTTATTGAAGCTTCAGGAACAAAAAACAGCAATACAATGAGTATGGAGTTGATAATTACAAACGGCGCCATCGCTAAAATAAGAAACGGAATTTTAGAAGTAACGAATCCATCAGCCATTGCATAAAAAATAAATTTTCTCCAAACAGCTTTATAAGAAACATTTTTTGCTCCTGCTAAACGATAAAACAATCCATGTATCAATTCATGAATGGGTATCACTATGGCAAAGAGAAACATCCCACCAAAAATCAAGAATATTGAATTCATCGTACGCTCAGCAAGTACCACATGAAAAATTAAAAAGCCCAATAAAAAAAAATTGAAAAACGCATAAGATAACATGACCGGATTTTTTCTGAAAAAATAAGGCCGGATAAACTCTGCAATTTCTACATGATTCAGTTGTGCTTGCAAAGTATAGCCTTTTGCCTCTAACTGCCTTTTCACTTCATTCAACATAGTTTGCAAAGTTAAAAGCTTTCGGATTCAACTTTACAAAAAATCAATCGCGGCTTGTAAAAAAACTTGTAGCATATTCCAGATAATTCCTACATTCGTAAAAAGCAATTATCATGACTATAGATGAACTGAGATACCCATTAGGCAAATATTATCCACCTGAAAATATAACTGCGAATCAAAGAGAAGAATGGTTAAATACAATCATTGATCTACCAACTCAGATGGATGCTGCTGCTAAAAATTTAAACGACGAACAATTGGACTGTCCTTATCGTGAAGGCGGATGGACTGTAAGACAAGTGGTACACCATGTAGCCGACAGTCATATGAATGCTTACATTCGCTTTAAGCTGGCAATAACGGAAGACAATCCTACGATTAAACCCTATGAAGAAAAAGACTGGGCAGAACTCAATGATTCGAAAAATGCGCCCATAGAAAACTCTTTATTGATCATAAAATATTTACACAGAAGATGGGCACAGGTCATCCAACAAATTAAGGATGCGGAATGGGAGCGAACTTTTTACCATCCGGAAAATAAAAGAACCTACACTTTAGCCTTTGCTTTGGGACTCTATGCTTGGCATAGCCAACATCATGTGGCACATATTACGAATTTGAGAAAATTGAAAGGCTGGTAATAAAATAGCTGCGACGTATTACTCGTACTTCAATCGATGAATTAAAAATATCACCGTAGCGAAAAGCATAAAGGCTAGCGCCTGATGCAAGACGCCCAATACAATGGGGACACTGAACAGCAAGGTAAAAATTCCTAAAACAACTTGAGCCAAAATGCCGGCGATAAGAATCAACATTGTTTTCCTCTGTGCAGATTGAAGGCTGGGAAATTTAAAAAACTTAAAGCACATCAGTGCCACAGAAATGCAAAGCAGGTAAGCAAGTCCGCGATGAATGAATTGAATGCTGGCTAAATTGTTCATCAATGAAGAAAGCCCTTCTTTAGCAAACGAAAAAGCAATTGCTTCTGGAATCCAATCCTCGTACATTTTTGGCCAAGTATTGTAAATCAAACCCGCCTTAGATCCTGCCACAAATGCTCCATAAATTATTTGAAGAAAGAGCAAGCCTAATAACAATTTCGCTCCGCTCCTAAATTTCGTCAATACATCCGCGTTAGTTGCTTTCCGATCATAAAGCTGGGTCAATGCCACCCAAAAGATGTATCCGAAGGTGATGAAGGCAAAGCCAAGATGAATTGCTAAGCGGATATGACTTACTCTCACATTTTCTGTGAGTCCGCTCGAAACCATGTACCAACCCAAGAAACCTTGCACACCTCCGAGAAAAAACATAAACAATAATTTTGGAAATATTTTTTTTGTGATGGCTTTCTTCCATAAAAAATAAATCAGTCCCAACATAAAAACCAATCCGATCATCCGACCAAACAAGCGATGAATGAACTCCCAGAAATAAATGAATTTGAAATCAGAAATCGTGAAATGAGAATTTTGTTGTTGGTATTGCGGAATCTGTTTATACTTTTCGAAAGCTTCCTGCCATTGTGCTTCATTGAGCGGTGGAATACTACCACTAATCACTTTCCACTCGGTAATAGACAATCCCGACCCGGTGAGACGCGTAATACCGCCAACCACGACCATCCCGAACACCAAAAAACATCCTACAAACAACCAAAGCAGTACTTGGCTTTTGTATTTTTCTGAATGAATTCCGCTTAGCATAAGTAGAGTTGAAATAATTTAGGATGCAACAATTTCTTTCATTACCAATTGCGCTGTGGTACGACTCCTTTGCTCCAATAATATTTCCCGACCTTGCGATAAATTCTCAATCGTAGAAGGATAATAATATCGAATCGTGTACAACTGAAGACCTTCATTGTATCTCACCCAATAATCTTTTTTCAGCAAGTCAATTAGTTTTTTCGTTTTAAAAGGATCATCGTCAAAACAGACCGAAAATGAAATTGCAGAATTTTGCATTAGGTTCATTTTTACCCCACATTTTACAAATGTGGCAAAGATCGAACTCAAATTCTCCTCTGCGATAAATGCAAAATCTTTTGCTGCCAATGAAACCAACACTTGATTACTTTTAAAAATAAAAGAAGGCACTTGCGGCTTGGTCGTTAAATCTTTTCCAACAACAGTTCCTTTTGCCTGAGGCTGTAAAAATGACTTTACATACAAAGGAATATCTTTATTCTCTAGAGGCTTTATCGTTTTAGGATGAATCACCGAAGCGCCATAATATGCCAACTCAATGGCATCGTGATAACTCAACTGCTCCAATTTTTGCGCATCATTAAAAAATTTCGGATCAGCATTCAGAACACCGGGAACATCTTTCCAAATAGTAACCGATTCCGCATTCAACAAATACGCAATTATTGCAGCCGTGTAATCTGATCCTTCACGACCTAGGGTAGTCGTATAATTTTCACTCGTAGCTCCAATGAAACCTTGCGTTACAACAATCGGATTTCTATCGTTGATCAATGCAGGAAAAGTTTGTTTTACTCTTTTTTCACTCTCTTCCCAATCCACTTTTCCTTCACGATAAGTGTTGTCGGTATGAATACAATCGCGAATGTCGAGCCACTTACATGCTATTCCCTGCGCATCGAGATACGCTTGAACAATCGAAGTTGAAATCAATTCACCCACTGAAACTATTTGGTCGTACACAAAATCATAGGTGCGCGGTTCTTCTTCCAATACCCAATCAATTTCCACAAATAAATTATTTACTTTCCCATACACTTCAGCATTCTGATCCGGAAATAAATTTTCCAGAACACCTTCATGATATGATTTCACTTCTTGCAAAAACTGATTCGCCTCTCCATTTTTTTCGCAATGTGCCTTCACTACTTTTTCCAATGCATTCGTTGTTTTTCCCATCGCAGAAATCACCACCACTAAAGGCTCGCCCGGGAACAATCGAATGATTTCGGCTACATTCTTTACAGAGTCGGCATCTTTTACGGAAGCTCCACCGAATTTAAATACTTTCATTTTTATAATACTAATGTAATACTTCTAATTAAAAATTGCTGATTTGTTTTTCTGTCAATTTACAATTGATCCATTCACCATCCATATTCGACTCATACTTTTTATAGAAATGAATTGCGGGCTCATTCCAATCCAACACTTGCCAATGCAATTGTTTTGCTTTTAAGTTCTTTGCATCTTTCACCACCTCATCAAACAATAAACTTCCAATTTTGTTTCCACGCATCGATTCGGTAACAACAATATCATCCAAATAAACTCCTCTACCTTTCCAAGTAGAATATTTCAAATGATAAATGGCTGTTCCTACAACTTTACCATCTGCCTCCGCCACCAAACAAAAGAAAATCGGATGCTCGCCAAAGCCATCTTTTAACATATCGTCAACAGTATTACTCACTTCCTGAGGAGCTTTTTCATACACCGCCAATTCATAAATCAATGCATGAACAGATGGCATGTCCTCTTTCGTACCTTTGCGTACTATAATATTCATGGCTGCAAAAGTAAATCATTCCAGCCCTTATTGCCCGACAAAATGAAACTACATTATCGAATTCTGGGTGAAGGAAAACCCTTGCTGCTCTTGCATGGCTTGTTTGGCATGAGCGATAATTTACAAAGCTTTGGTCGTCAACTAGCTGAAAAAGGACATCAGGTATTTATTATAGATTTAAGAAATCACGGACAATCAGATCATCACGAAAAACATTCCTATGCCCTTATGGCTGATGATATTTACAACTGGATGGATGAGCAGGCTCTAAACAAAGTGGATATCATCGGACATAGCATGGGCGGAAAAGTAGTGCTGGAATTCCTGAAAAATCATTCCGAAAAAATCAACAAAGCGGTGGTCATTGATATTGCCCCTTGGGAATATGCTGTCCATCATCGTGAAATATTAGACGCATTACTTTCCATCAACCTGAAAAAAATCCATACTAGAAAAGAGGTAGAGCGAGCATTGGCAGAAAACATAAAAGAACAAGGAACTTTATTCTTCCTCCTAAAAAATTTATACTGGAGTTCGCCCGAACAATTAGCATGGAGATTTAATTTAGAAACCATCAATCGAGGCATCGAACAAATTGGCGAAGCCACTTGGCCCAATCACATTATCAATACGCCAATCTTATTTGTTCGCGGCGATCAATCTTCCTACATCGATCCCTATCGCATGAATGAAATTTTGAAATGGTTTCCCAACGCAGAATTAACAGAAATAAAAAATTCAGGACATTGGGTGCATGCAGAGCAGCCGGATTTATTGTTGGAGGCAGCGAATGAATTTTTGAATAAATAAATTTGCATGGGGCGCGGTACGGACAAGTCACGACTTGTCCGTACCGCGCCAAAAAAAATAATTGGGATTTTAATAATTTTTTTGGGTACGGATGGGTCGTGACCCGGCCGTACCCAAAAAAAATTATTTCCATTCAAATGATTTCAGCATTTCCACAATATCATCTCTTAAATATTTCTGCACCGGTGCCAATGAATCGGCATTGGGAACGCTATTAAAATAAAGTGCTCCGCGTAAAAAATGTTTGTTGCTATCGGTCACAAAAAATTGAGTAGCAGAGGCCGCATCTCCTCCTAAAGTATAAATGACTCCACTCACGCCAGTTTTAAATTGAATCACTTGTTCGTCAATAGAACTCGCGCGTGAAGTGTGTTTGTAAACGAGCGTATGTGTGTCTTCCAAATATTTATCGACGTCACCATTCAAAGGCTTGTAGGTTAAATACAATTGCGCATTTAACTTTGGCATCACTAAATAATACCAACAAGGTTCAGCAACGGAATTAGAATCTTTAATAGCAATCGCGTAATCAGGAATTTCAAATTTAAAGGGACAGCCTTCCGGATTGAAAGAAACAAATTTCTTAGCCGGTAATTCTATTCTGAAAAACCCTCGTGGTTTTGGATGCACTTCGTCTTCGGAACATGCTGTGAATAATATTGCTGGAATAAGTAATAGTACAAGTGTTTTAAATTTCATCGCTATGTTTTGTGCTGCTCGATTCTAGATTCTAGATTCTAGATTAAGATTCTAGAAGATTAAGTTCAGTGGGGTTTCAGCATTTTATATGAAATTTTTAGAAGCTGATTTATTATGATTGCTTATGATTTTCGCAGATTGCAAATTTAAAAATCCACATCTAACAAACATTTAGTTCGCTTGAGGCTTGCGGCTCCCTTCGACAGGCTCAGGGCAAGTGAGGCTTGCGGCTTGAGGCTCCCTTCGACAGGCTCAGGGCAAGTGAGGCTTGCGGCTCCCTTCGACAGGCTCAGGGCAAGTGAGGCTTACGGCTTGAAGCTTTTTCAAAAAGGCAACTCCCCACCCTGATCATTCATAGGAGGCGCAGGTTCGGAAGGAGTTCCTGTTTCGCCGCCGTTGCCTGGATTTGCATCGCGCTTGCTTAACATGGTCATGTTTTCGGCGATGATTTCGGTGGCGTAACGTTTAATTCCATCTTTCTCCCAGCTGCGTGTGCGTAATTTCCCCTCTATAAAAACCATATGTCCTTTGTGCAAATGCAATTTCTCTGCAGCTTCTGCCAATCCGCGCCATAAAACAATATTATGCCATTCGGTTTGATCCTGACGCAGTCCTTCTTTGTTTTTAAAATACTCGGTAGTGGCCAGAGGGAATTTCGCTACCATAATTCCGCCTTCCATGTGACGGTACTCGGGATCTTTGCCCAAATTACCAATGAGAAATACTTTGTTTACGCCAGACATATCTATGATTTTTTTTAAGATCGAATATCAGAACTAAGCAATACTTAGGTCAAAGTTAATCAATGCCTGCACTTTTCAAATTTTTTTGAGCGATACATCCATCCCAATAAAAAAATCTAATTTCTTTCTAAAATATCATCATCCTGCAAATAGCGAACAATTAATTGAGGAAAGGCATAATTTTCCAAATCTTCCATCTTCACTCTTATAAAATCCCCTTTTGGTATAAAGGCTTTATCGATTTGAACACGCCAAAAGCAAGCATGTAATTCCTGATGAGAGAGCAAATGCTTCATTTTTCGAGAAGGATATGTGATACTTTGAATTTGCATTTTAGCAATATCAGGCAAAGCAGGCGGATACTCTTCCGCTTTTTCAGAGATTTCTACCAGTGGTAATTCGTACAATCCTTTCCAAATATCATCTCCCTCACGCCTTCGGATATACGTGTACACTCCGTCGCTGATGAGGAAATAATGCAAATAACGTTTCCTCGACTTTAACTTCTTCGATTTCTTCGGCAGTTGCGACACCTTATTATACATGTAGGCATGGCAAGCCATTGAAAAAGGACAATCATCACAATTTGGGGAGATGGGTTTGCAGCAAGTAGAGCCGAACTCCATCATAGCCTGGTTGTGCTCAGCAGGGTACCGCTCGTCCATCAGTGCCACAGCTACCTCCATAAAATCAGTTTTTCCTGCTGATGTGTCGATCGGAGTTTCGATGCCTGAAAATCGTGAAAGAAAACGAAATACATTTCCGTCTACCACAGCATGCGGTAAATCGAAAGCAAAACTCGCAATGGCCGAAGCCGTATAATCCCCTACTCCTTTCAAACTTCTCAACTTTTCATAATCGGCAGGGAACTGTCCGCCGAATTCCGAGACTACTTGTTTAGCAGCCGCATGTAAATTTCGGGCGCGGGAATAATAGCCGAGTCCTTGCCAAAGTCGCAAAATCTGGTCTTCGGAAGCATTCGCAAGCGCTTCTACGGATGAGAAATTTTTAAGAAATTTCTCATAATACGGAAGACCTTGATCCACACGTGTTTGCTGAAGAATAATTTCAGAAAGCCAAATTTTATAGGCTTCTTTTGTTCTTCTCCAGGGCAAATCGCGGCCGTTTTTTCGGTACCAATGCCTTAAAATCTTAGAAAATTCCTGATTCATATTAAATTATTAGGACAAAAATACTAAGTAATATTTTGTAATTCAGAGAGAAAGCATATATTTGCAGCCCCTTAAAAGGAATTTAATAATAAATAGTAAAGATGACAAAAGCAGAATTAGTGAACGAGATCTCCACAAAGACTGGAGTCGAAAAGGTAGCAGTTCAGCAAACCGTTGAATCAATGATGAAAGTGATTCGCAACTCGCTGATCAATGACGAAAACGTATACTTACGTGGTTTCGGAAGTTTCATCGTGAAAAAACGTGCTAAAAAAACCGGCCGTATCATTACGAAGAATGCTACCATTATTATTCCGGAACATTACATTCCAGCTTTCAAGCCGGCGAAAACTTTCACTGAGCGTGTAAAAACTGCTCATAATAAGAAAACTTTACCTGCAGAATAATCCTGAATGAAAAGTGCACAACTGAGGAATATCCTCATTGCCGGCACAATTCTACTTTCGGCGGCTATCTATTTTGCGCCTTCTCAAGTTAATAAAGAAGGAGCTAAAGCAACGGAAGCTGCTACTAGTGCTGAGGATGAATTCAACCCGGAAGCCTTATTGCGATCGGCGAAAACTGCTCTTGATTCCAATGAATTAAAAAACCTGGAATTTTTTGAGGAGAGTTCGAAGAAAGCAGGCAATGAAGATACTTCTCTATTAGATGGTATCGGAAGATTTTGGGATAGAAACGGCATTCCGGCTGCTTCGGCAATCTGGTTTGAAAGAAAGGCAGAAATAGTAAAAAGTGAGTCATCGTATCTCGATGCCGCCTACCGCTATTTTGATTCTTTCCGTATGGCCAACGATACTGCAGTGCAAGGATTGTTAGTAGGAAAAGCGATTTCTAATTACCAAAAAGTTTTAGAAATCAACCCCAATAACCTGAATGCGAAAACAGACCTCGGTGCCTGTTATGCGGATGGTACCACAGATCCCATGAAAGGGATTATGTTATTGCGTGAAGTAATAGCAGCCGACCCCAATCATGAAATGGCTCAGTATAATTTGGGTATGTTATCGGTGAAGTCGGGACAATTGGATAAAGCTCTTGAGCGTTTCCAAAAGGTGTTGGAGATAAATCCTGAAAGAACGGAAATGAACTTTTATCTCGGACAAGTTCATCTTCAAAAAGGAGATACAGCAGCAGCAATAAAGTCGTATGAGATCTTTATCAAAAATGCAAAATATGATGTCAGCGACGTCATAAAAATGGTACAAGCACTCAGGAATAAAGCTTCCTGAAAAAAGAAATATTATTTAAAACATTTAAAAATTTAAATTATGCCATCAGGTAAAAAGCGTAAACGTCATAAAATGGCGACCCACAAGCGGAAGAAGCGTCTAAGGAAGAACCGTCATAAGAAGAAGAAATAAGCCGTTTTTAGGCTGAGTGTAGCCATTCTGTGCATTATTGTACAGAATGGTTACGCATATTTGCTATTTTTTATTCAGATCGTTCCATCAAGGTATCGTACAGTTTTTAGAAATTTTATTCAGCTAGCTAATAAATTATCAGGCTTCTAGAAGTGAACAGCGAACTCATTATTGATTCGTCGACCTCCGAGGTGAATATCGCTCTCGTAGAGGACAAGCAGCTCGTAGAGTTAAACACCGAAAAGAAAGAGAAAGGTTTTTCGGTGGGTGATGTCTACTTGGGCCGTGTGAAGAAACTAATGCCTTCACTCAACGCCGCTTTTGTAGACATCGGCTATGAGAAAGATGCATTCCTGCATTACCTCGATTTAGGTACACAGGTGCAAAGTTTGATCAAGTACATGAAGAATTCACAGGGCGGACAACAAGTCGATGCCCTCCTGAATAATTTTGAATTAGAAACGGACATCCACAAAGCCGGAAAAATCGGCCAGGTTGTTTCCACCAATTTAAACATCATGGTGCAGGTGGCCAAGGAGCCCATCAGCAGCAAAGGACCACGCATTACTTCTGAACTTTCATTCGCCGGACGTTATGTTGTTTTAGTTCCTTTTTCAGATATCGTTTCCGTCTCACAAAAAATCAAGAGCAGCGCCGAACGACTTCGTTTAAAAAGATTAGCCACCAGCATCAAGCCCCGTAACTTCGGCATCATCGTAAGAACCGTTGCTGAAGGAAAAAAAGTGGCCGATCTTGATCGCGATGTGCAAGACCTTGCCTCCAAATGGATCGCCTTACACGAGCAATTAAAATCAGCAACACCTCCCGCTAAATTATTAGGAGAGATTGATCGTGCCTCTACTATTTTAAGAGACTTACTCAATGCCAATTTCAATGCAATACATGTGAACGATGTTCGTGTGGCAGAAGAAATAAAAACTTATTTGCGTGGCATCGCACCCGATCAGGTCGACATTGTAAAACTTTACAAAGGCAAGCTTCCCATTTTCGAACACTTCGGCATCGACAAACAGATAAAATCCCTCTTCGGAAAAACCGTGAACATGGCCGGAGGATCTTATCTCATCATTGAACATACCGAAGCCATGCATGTTGTTGACGTAAACAGCGGCGGAAGAAATAAAGGTGCAGTAGATACACAGGAGAACAATGCTTTGCAGACGAATTTAATGGCTGCTAAAGAAATCGCCCGACAATTACGCATGCGCGATATGGGCGGCATCATCGTCATTGATTTCATCGACATGAAAAACACCGTCAACCGCAAGACGCTTTTCGACACCCTCAATGCGGAGATGAAACAAGATCGTGCTCGTCACACCATCTTACCTCCAACCAAATTCGGACTCGTACAAATCACCCGTGAACGCGTGCGCCCGGTAACTGACATTATAACAGCAGAAAAATGTCCGGCCTGCGATGGCACCGGAGAAATCAAAGCCTCCTTACTTTTAATCGACGACATAGAAAACAACTTACGTTACCTCTGCGAAGAACAAAACGAAAAAGGACTTACCCTTCAAACGCATCCTTTCGTTGCCGCCTTTCTAAAAAACAACTTTTGGAAATTCAAATCCTTCCAATGGCAATGGCGCAAAAAATATAAACGCTGGATCAACCTCGAACCCATTTCCTCCTACCACATCATGGAATTTCATTTTTTGAATGGACAGGGGGAGGAGATTAAGCTTTAGTGAGCCTCAGCAAGCTACAAGCCGCAAGCTACAAGCCTCAAGCCGCAAGCTTTTTTGAATTTTGAGAATTGGTGAGTTGGTGAGTTGGTGAGTTGGCAGAAAATCGAGCATCGAGAATCGAGCATCGAGCATCGAGAATCGAGCATCGAGAATCGAGAATCGAGCATCGAGAATCGAGAATCGAGAATCGAGAATTGAGCATCGAGCATCGAGAATCTAGAATCTAGAATCGAGCATCGAGAATCTAGAATCGAGAATCGAGAATCGAGCATCGAGAATCTAGAATCGAGAATCGAGAATCGAGAATCGAGAATCTAGAATCAATTTAAAAAAAGAGATGTCAACTTCTTCGGATTCCAATCAATCTTATAAGCAAATTCGAAATTGATGAAACTATAGGTATCGTTTAATCCGGGATTTCCTCTGCGTGAAGTGCGCGGACCAGGAAAACCGTCGGTGCCGAAGCCTGTGGGATCACTGATGTATTTTGCTATTTCTTGTTTCACCGGATCGCCTGCAAAATGCTGATCAATTTGTTTGTTGGTTGCATAGGCTTTGCTGGCATCGTCTAAATAATCGGTGAAGAAATAATAGTATCCGAACTCGATTGAAAGTGTTACATTTTTATTGACGCCATAACGGAAACCAATTGCTACAGGAATTCCAATATGCCACGGGCTGTACATTTTCTTCGACATACTTGTTTCGTCATAAGCACCCTGCCCTTCCGTACGCCAATCAATTAAATCAGTTTCATATTTTCCATCTTTCTCAATCACATTTCCTTGTCCGGTCGATTGAGCCGCATCACGAATGGTACCATCGTTCCAGAAAAAATAACGGTTGTTGATGTCGATATCGCCATTAAATAAATCTGCTTTCGGTCTACCGTAATAAATGCCCACTCCCGTGTATGCAAAAAAGGCCATTCCCTGCTTATGAAGCGGCAAACGACGATTGGGATAATAGGTATAACTAAAATGGGTGGATACTCCAAAAAGATCATTTCTAAAACCCAATCCTCTTCCATAATTCTGCAATTCGAATCCTTGATTTCCATTCACAGGCTGCGATTCATCGTATTGGATGCGATGCCAACTCAATCGTGCTTCCACATTAAATGGTGTGTATTTCATTCCTGAAATTTCGGATGGAGCAATAAGGTTCCTAACGGTTAGGGCTATACCCGGACTCATAGAACTCTTCTGAAAAAATTCTTCATTGCCTAAATCACCAAAGTAATTGGTAGTGCCCGCAGCGAGTCCTATATCCAGTGATTGCTGACCAATAGCATAAACGCTATTCAAAAACAATAGTGATAACAAGAAGTACTTTTTCATTTTCTAGGTTTTCCTCTAAGGTAAAAAGTTTTCCAACACCTATAGCAAATCAACGATAAAAGAATTAACAATTTACATCATCGGTAATAAACGCTGGGTAAAAAGCACCTGTTTATAGGCTAAAAACCTTATTGCCTTTCTTGATCACTTCGCAAATAACCCAATTGTGCCTTTTCACTTGTGGTTTCGGGTTCCATGAGGTTTTGTATTGCCTGAAAAACAAGAACAACATCATCCCTATTATTCGATACCTTGTTTTCCAATATTTCCAGTTTATCTTTTAATTCAATATGCAAAGACATCACATCCCTTAATTTTACATATACACGCATAATCCGAATATTTACTTGTATAGCTACAGTACCTGAAAGAACACTCGATAACATTAAAACGCCATGTTCAGTAAAGGCGTATGGAAGGTAGCGCCTGCCACCTTTTCGTTTGCTAATTTCCGGAAGCGATTCTGCAAGTTCACTTAATTCACCACATCCACTTGAGGTCGCAAATTGCGACCTCAAGTGGATGTGTTCATCTTCAGCAAGTTGAAACATGAAATCAGCAGGAAAACGATCGGCATTTCGTTTAACTTGCTCATTTAGCCTTTTCGTTGGTATTTGATATAAACATGCCAGATCCTGATCCAACATTATTTTTTGACCTCGAACAATAAAAATTCTTTCTATAATAATGCTTTCATCAAAATTCATTTCCATAGGAATTCATTTTTAGTTCGTATACTTTGCTAAAACACAAGCTTTTTTTATTCTTTTCACATCACCATCGATGTGAAACATCTCCAAAAACACAATGTAAATTCCATGTGGCTGCAAAACCTGATCATCTGATAAGCCATCCCAGATCCATTCTGATTTCATTCCCATGAGCTCATGTTTAGAAATGCTTCGAACAGGATATCCTCTATCGTTATAGACCGTAATTGCCACCATATACCCTGACTTTGGTGCGGTGCATCGGATGCCCAATACATCATGAAAACCGTCGTTGTCGGGAGAGAATAATTCAGGATAGACCTGCAGCCGATCAGATCCGAGCTGAGTGTAGTCATAATATTGCGAATTGATTTTACAAGGCGTTGCTCCGGCACTAGACAATGCAGCACTGTGCCAATTGCTGCTATCGCCGGAATTAATAAATGGAGAAATTCTTTCGAGCGATACTCCTTCCGGATCACTCAATAAGGGGAAATGGAAATCATCTTTATAATGAAAGCGATCTATCTCTTGCAATGATTTATTCAAGAGAATAACAACACCTTCATCATCATTGAAGGATGGGAGATTGCATGCAAACATCAATCGTGAATCGGCAATGTTATAGAATTTTAAAATTCCATCCGGAGTACTTGCTACTATAGCAAACTCACCGGGAAATAATAATCGACGCGTAGTACAAAATGCTAATGCGTCAATAGCTATTCCTACCAATGGATCGGCATGCGCAATGATCAGCTGTGAAAGATCAATTATTTTTTTTCCTGCGTTGTACACTTCTACAAAATCGCATCCTTCTGGAAATGGATCGAATAAAATTTCATTGATTACTACATCGCCTTTCTGAATGGAATCGTCAAAAGCAAATTGCAAAGAAAAATATCTTTTCAATATGTTTCCCGCACAATCATGCAATGCCTCATCAAAATAGACGATATAAATTTCATTGCGTTGAAAAACCTGATCTACTGTCAAGATGACGGTAGAATTCTCAGAGACGAATTGTACATCCAAAATAGTTCCTGAATAATTACTAATGGAATAATAGTTCACATTGTTTGCATCAACAGTATCTAAATATTCACTGAATCCAATTTCTAAATGCAAACTATCTATCAAAATTGCATAAACAGGATATGGAGAGATGGTATCCGAATAATTTCCGACGATGGAATTTTCAAAGCCAGGTGTTCCTCCGGAAAGTGAATGACTCGCCCCCCAATTATTGTTATCACTACAAGGGAAAATCGGATCAACACGTTCCAATGACCAACCGTGATCATCTTTCAAAGGATCTCGATACATGGACAAATCATAAACAACTTCGTCAATTAAATTTCCTTGCGCATTGTGTAGTTGAATTCGATCGCCATCGTTGTTTAGTGAGGGAAAACTTGATAGCCCTTTGACATTTGAAAAGCCTGCTGCTAAAAAATAAGATACCTCAGTAGATGAAGTATAACATCGATATTGCCCCGGAAAAATTGTATCGGCTGGCAATGTCCCGCTAGTAGAAGGATCACTTAAAGTAAATGAACTCAAATTAATAATTTTATTGCTGCGATTATAAATTTCTAAATATTCATAGGGTGGTAACGAAGGCGCACTTGTAGGATTCGACATGATTTCATTGATGATCACATCCGCAGGCAAGGCCGCACTGGTTTTAAAGATGAGTATTTTCAAAGTGTCCAGCACTGCATTTCCATTCACATCTTCCACATTTGTAATTTTCAATGTGTAAACCGAACCTGAACTGAAAGCTTGATTGAATTTTAGAAAATATGAATTCGCATTTGCACTGTCATTGATGATTTCATAAGGAGTACCGAGTGCATCGATAAAATAATTATTGAGATCGAAAGCAGAAATATTTTCCAAAGCTTCATTCCATTGTATTTGAATAGTAGAATCTTCAATTAAAACTGCATGGCTTATTTGTGGCGGAATGGTATCATACAAATAGGGCCCGGCGTACACATCATCTAAAAAAAACTTTGTGGCATTGCTGCTTGTGTAAACAGTTTTTATTCCGATGCAGGTAGATGTGTTGAATTGCGCATCGATGGCTGTAGCTTCAGTGGAAAACGAAACACCACCGGAATAATCAGTGGCAAGAGTCCATAAACCACCGGGGAAGCGCAACACTTTTACACCTACGTTACAGAAATTTGCAATGGCGCTATCCTTCGCACGAGCAATTGCAGTTAAGCTCCATCCAATTTGCTTGTACAAAACAATCGCATCTGCCGAACCACTTTCACCAAATTGCAAGAAATATCCATTGAGTGGACCTTCTAAATTGTTTTGATCGCTACACAAATAAAATCTTGCGTAATTGGAAGTAGAGGGAGCAAAAGTTAATTTCATTCTTAGTCTCCATTCAGTAGTATCACCCATTGCTGAAAATGGCGTTGATAAAAAAGAAGAGTCGCTGCCGGCACTATTCAATTGAAGCATTCCTCCAAGCACTACAAACTGACTAGTATCTCCGTCCCAAGCAGGCGCCGAACTCCAATTCCCATCACTGAAATCATCCCACACTTGTGTCCAACCCTTACTCGGGAAACAAAGGCACATCCCCACAAGGATGAACCGGCAAACGAATCTATCTTTTCTCATATTCGGGTACAAAGGAAGAGTAGAAGGAAACAATTAGTCGGTGGATAAACGTTTATAGTCGTTTACAAATGGCTACAGGACTTAATTAATTGGAAAACAATATTTATTTTTACATCATGAAAATAGCTGTTGTTGGCGCCACCGGATTAGTAGGCACAAAAATGTTAGAAGTTTTAAACGAAAGAAATTTCCCGATGGACCTTTTAATTCCTGTTGCTTCGGAAAAATCGGCAGGAAAAAAAATCAGCTATAAGGGAAAGGAATATGAAGTGGTAACACCAGCAGTAGCGATTAGCTTGAAACCCGACATCGCCTTATTTTCTGCCGGTGGAAATACCTCTTTAGAATGGGCGCCGAAATTTGCAGAAGCGGGAATTACTGTCATTGATAACTCATCGGCCTGGAGAATGGACCCTACGAAAAAATTGGTGGTGCCGGAAGTGAATGGAGATGTGTTAACGAAAGAAGATAAAATTATTGCGAATCCGAATTGCTCAACGATACAATTGGTTGTGGTATTGAAACCACTTCATGATAAATATAAAATAAAACGTGTGGTTGTTTCCACCTATCAATCAGTAAGTGGTACGGGAGTAAAAGCAGTAGAGCAAATGATGTCGGAGCGAAGAAATGAAGCGGTTGAAAAAGTATATCCGCACACCATCGATTTAAACATTTTGCCGCACATCGATGTTTTTCAAGATAACGGTTACACCAAGGAAGAAATGAAAATGGTGCATGAAACTTGTAAAATTATGGGAGACACATCCATCAAACTAACGGCGACGACTGTACGCGTTCCGGTAATGGGCGGACATTCGGAAAGCGTGAACATTGAATTTGAAAATGAATTTGATTTGACAGAATTGCGAAAACTATTAGCAGATTCAAAAGGAATTATTGTGCAGGATGATCCTGCCAATGCACTTTATCCAATGCCGCTGTATGCTGCTGGGAAAGACGATGTATTTGTAGGACGGTTAAGACGTGATGAAACACAAGCGAAAACTTTAAACTGCTGGGTAGTATCTGATAATTTAAGAAAAGGTGCGGCTACTAATGCAGTGCAGATTGCGGAAGTTTTGTTGGAGAAAAAGTTTATTGGGTAAATTATTTTGATTGCGCCAAGTAAAATGACAATTGAGCAGGAAATTGCTTCTCCATGCTTGATTAACAAAACTCCAAAAAAAATATACTATTATAGAGGAAAAATGATTTCCCAGGCTACACAATTTGCATTCAAAAAATTCAGTTTGATAATTTTCACGCAAAGAAGCAAAGTTTAAAATGCATTGAAATTGAAAAATCTCTTCTTCAAATAATATACATTAGTCGAGCAAATTCTTAGAATAAGGCGTAAAGATTTTTGTGTAAAATTTATTCCTTTTTTGGAACTTGTAAAATGAACGGAGTCAATCCGCAAATATGGCTCGCCGATGTTTTGATAAAAATAGCTGATACAAAATCATCTCAACTTCAAACCTTACTCCCGCAGAACTGGAAAGGAAATCAATAGTATTTTTTTATTTCTTTAGGTGTAGTTTGCCGAATGCTTAAAGAACACAAACAAAATTTGTATTACTGAGTTAAAAAGAAAGTCAAACAATTACATCACTATTTATATTTAAAATGAAGAGGTCTTCGAGATTTTAATCATTCCACCACAACTTTCTTCACCACTCGCCCTTCATTACAAAGTATCTCCAATAAGTAAAGTCCTTTTGAAAGATTGGGTAAGTCCAATGTGAATGCATTTACCAAATTTCTTTTTTCTTGAAAAAGCAATTGACCTTGCATGTTATAAAAGTTACATTGTATTTCATCATAGGTTCTTCCTAAGCTAACATTGATTGAGTTTTGTGTTGGGTTTGGAAATAATAATACAGAACTTGCTTGCCATTCGTCTATTCCAACACTCAGAGTATCGCATGGACTTCCGACAAGTGGGCCTAAGCGGTAGTTGGGGAAATACGGAGGTAAGCCAACATTTGGAGAAGGAAGCAAAAAAGTATTATACTCCATATTACAAAGTGTATCTAAACTATCTGGTGAATTAATCACAGACAAATTACATGAGTAACAATGTCCGAAATATATTTTACCGTCGGGTGCTAATTCTGGTGCACAAGCCGAACTTGCAGTGTAAGAAGTTGTACCATTGCATGAAATACTGTCGAATGTAGGATCTATTAATAATCTACTATTCTTAACACCATTTGGTATATAATATTGACTAAGATCGTATTGGGCAGTATTATTCCCAGCGCCTCCTGCTGCCCTATATAAAAATCTTGAGTTTGGTGAAAATGCGCTATAGAACTCATGAACTGCTCCAGAATTAATCATTAATGGATCTGAAAATAATCCAGTACAGCGATCAAATTTATATAATATCAGATCGAAGTCGCTTTTGATTTGATAATAAATAGTTCCATTAGGTGAAAAATTAGAAAGTGCCTCATCGAATTGTCCCATTTGAGGTCCTATGTTTTGATTACCCATAAATTGAACACTATCTGTTGAAAATAAAACTTTTTTAAATGAATTATTGCAGTTTTCCTTCACCACTAACCACCAATCTCTCCCATTTGCATGCTTTACAGCTGAAAATCCAGTTAAGTGAATTAAGGTATCAGTCAATGCAATATTATTTGCTGATACAATCCCTCCCAAACCACCATTCAAAGTTTTATCGAGAACTGTATAGTAGAGATGAGTAGACAACCACCCCCAACCATTAGCACAAGGACCTGTAGAAATAGTTTGTAGTTCGGGTAAGCAATAAAACAAGACGTATTTATTAGTATCACTTGGCCATGGTAAAAACAAGAATTGATGAGGCCTATTTAGGCCAACTATTGAGTATATTCCAGTATAAGTGTTTTGAATTATCCCTCCAGGAATAGGCTGAAATAATCTATTGTAAATATTTATCCCATTAGTAATAAAAAGCAAATTCCCATTTTGATCTGAAATATTAGTATTGGAATGAGCAAATGGTATATACCCATTAGTTAAAGTAACTTGAGGATTTTGCCCTCCAGGCGGGAAAAATATTAAGGTATTACTATTAATTGAATCTAGTCCTGTCGAGATGACCCAATTGGCATCATGGTATTGAGCAGTTATCTTACTGCTCAATACCATGATGCTCAAAATTAAAATTATTAGTTTACTAGACTTCATTTCACTATTATAAGTTTTTTACTTTTTGATCCATTAGTACATCTTAAATTTACAACATAAACTCCTGAAGGTAACTCATCAATGTAAATATACGGATTTTTTAAATCAACAATTTTAGTCAATAAGGTCGCACCTTGCATATTCTGAATAGTAGTCGTAAAGGATTGATTTTCAAAATTTATTGGTTGTATTCTAATAATTGAATTTGCTGGATTTGGCAATAAATTAAAATCTAATTCTACTTCTTTTAAATTAGTTGCCACATTTCGAATCCTTTCACCACTTGAACAGACATCTTCATCATCAATAAGTATTCCTAAACGTCCATAGCAGAAAGATCTAATATATCCAATTGCTGGACCAAATTCAAGCATACATAAATTAGATAACTCAATGATTCTTGCAGAATCTGCACTATAAATTATGCTTTCCTTCCAACAAGAAAATTATAAACACTAAATTTATTTCGAAACTGCCACCGGATTCGCGAGACCTGAATAACTGGTGATGTCCATTTTGATGGAGCCTACTAAAACATCAGCTTGGGCGCGGATGGGAATTCGGTTTTTATCGTCGGTTAACCAAACATTCATTCCTTCTTTCTCTTTGAAAACGCGACCTTCTAACAAGTAAGGTCTAAATACTAAACAACGAAAGGTGCCTAACTTGGTATTGATTTTTTCGCGTCCGGTAAATTTGATGACCATCGGAAAAATTTCATCATCGAGATAACAGTGAATTAAAAAAGTATCACCAACGGCTAGGTTGGTGAAATTTAAAGTACGTGCATAGTAAAAGGAAGAAATTAAATCTTGAATTCGGCTTGGAGTGTTGATAGTTTTCTTTTCGCTGGTGGCTGTAGACTTTGCGTGATTAAAACTCACATTTTGTTTTTTCTTATAACCGCCTTCACGTACATCACGAATAAATTTTAATGGTTCTAATGTTTCAGTATCGATATAACTTTCATAATGATCGCGGACTTTGAAAAACCAATCGAAAGCACCTACCGATTTTCCGGTACCTACTACACGGTAACAGGAACGTCCTGCAACATTTTTTAATGCAGCATCTACTTCTAATTTTGCTACACCGGCATCGATAAAACCATAGTGAATACGATACTCTAAAACTTCACTGGTTGTATATGCATTGTTCTGAATTCTACTCAATAAATTTTGCGCATCCACTGTTAATGAATGCGCAAAATACAATACAATTAAAACAATTAATTTTTTCATTCTTCTTTGGTTTCGGGGTGTTCGTCCTCGTCAATCAAATCCTGTTCCAAACTGCCCATGGCAGCTTCGGGATTCACCTTACCTTCAACAATGAACTCCCCATCTTCGTCCACTTCTTCAATGACTTCTTCTATCAAAGCGCCTGGTTCTAAGTCAACTGGTACATCCATAGGGTCCATTAAATCGCCCGGCATACCAATTTCATTGTCTGCAATATGTAGCTCTTTTAATTGCGGCAGGTCCTTTACAGAACGCAATCCGAAGTGATCCATGAAATTTTTACTGGTGGCATACAACAATGGTTTTCCCGGACCATCACCCTTTCCGGCAATAATAATCAACTCTTTTTCGAGTAATTTTTGGATGCTATAATCGCAATTGACACCACGAATATGTTCCACTTCAGATTTAGAAATGGGCTGTTTGTAAGCCACGATGGAAAGTGTTTCTAATGCTGCAGTGCTCAATCGCTTCTTTGCTTTAATCTGCAATAAAGTATTCACTGCATGATGATATTCTTTCTTTGTTAGAAATTGATATCCATCGGCAATTTCTATTAATTCAAAAGAAAAATCTTCCGAAGCATATTTTTCTTTCAATTCAGAAATCAAACTTTGAAATTGTTCTTTCTTCAATTCCCAACCATATACGGTTTTCAGGCATGACAAAACGTCATCGCCGGTGATGGGTTGTTCTGATGCGAAGATGAGCGCTTCAATATGTTGCAGTAATAGTTGCATAGTTCAAATTTTTAATTTTTTTATTAGACGACAATATTTACAATACGTCCGGGCACTACAATTATTTTTTTAGGATGGCCTTGCATGAATTTGCCTAACTCTTCCGAACTCATTACATTTTTTTCCACTTCTTCTTTACTTAGCTGAAGTGATAAATTAATTTTAAACTTTACTTTTCCGTTAATGGAGATAGGATATTCGAATTCGTTTTCTACCAAATAATCTGCGTTCCAAATTGGAAATGTAGTTTTAGAAATACTCTCGTTATGTCCAAGAATTTTCCAAACTTCTTCTGCGAAGTGTGGTGCATAAGGCGCTAATAAAATAATTAAAGGCTCCAGAATTTTACGTTTGTTGCATTTCAAATCGCTCAATTCGTTTACGCAAATCATGAAAGCACTCACGGTAGTATTGAAGGAGAATCTCTCTACGTCCTCTTCTACTTTCTTGATGGTTTTATGCAAAGTTTTTAATTCCGCAGCAGATGGTAAATCATCGCTCAACTGACAAGCACCATTTTCGATTTGATACAATCTCCACAAACGACGCAAGAAATTATGAACGCCACTAATCCCTTGCGTGCTCCAAGGTTTACTTTGTTCTAAAGGGCCCAAAAACATTTCATACAAACGCAAGGTATCGGCACCGTATTCTTCGATGATTTCATCCGGATTCACCACATTGTATTTACTCTTCGACATCTTCTCCACTTCAGCACCGCAATTATATTTCCCCTCTTCCAAAATAAATGTAGCATCTTTAAAATCTTCACGCCAGTGTTCAAATTTTTCTAAATCGAGAATATGATTCGGTGCGATACTTACATCTACATGCAATGCCGTAGTTTCATATTGATCTTTCAATCCTGAAGAAACGAATTGATTCGTACCGTTTATTCTATACACAAATGCACTCACCCCTTGAATCATTCCCTGATTGATCAACTTCTTCGCAGGCTCGTGTGCGGGAATTAAATTTAGGTCGTATAAAAATTTTGTCCAGAAACGCACATACAGCAAATGACCTGTTGCATGTTCCGCTCCGCCGAGATAAAAATCTACTTGCTGCCAATAATTCACCGCTTCCTGCGACACAAATTCTTTGTCGTTTTGTGCATCCATATAACGTAAAAAATACCAGCTGGAACCTGCCCAGCCCGGCATGGTGGTGGTTTCGTAATTAAATTTTCCTTTGTATTTCCAATCGCTTGCACGCGCTAATGGTGGCTCACCACTCTCGGTTGGTTGAAATTTATCGATTTCAGGAAGCACCAATGGCAAATCTTTTTCATCAATAGTTTTCGGAATTCCATTTTCATAAAAAATGGGAATTGGTTCACCCCAATATCGCTGACGCCCAAAAGCAGCATCACGTAAACGGTAGTTAATTTGACCTTTTCCGAAATTATTTTTTTCGATTTCTGCAATGGCTTTCTTAATCGCATCTTTCACATCAAGCCCATTCAGAAAATCAGAATTCAACATTTTTCCTTCCTTGGCAATGTAAGCTTCTACAGAAACATCTCCACCGGAAACCACTTCTACAATTGGCAAATTAAAATGTTTTGCAAATAAATAATCGCGTTGATCGTGACCCGGAACGGCCATTACTGCGCCGGTACCATAGCCTGCCAATACATATTCGCCAATCCATACCGGAATTTTTACCCCAGTAAATGGATGTGCTACATATGCACCTGTAAACTGACCACTCACCTTCTTCACTTCGGTTTGACGCTCGCGCTCCGATTTTTTAGAAGCCCCAGCTACGTACTCCTCCACTTCTTTTCGGTACTCCGCTGTAGTTATGAGATTCACCAGTTCATGTTCGGGTGCTAAAGTCACAAAAGATACTCCGAAAATAGTATCGGGGCGGGTGGTGAATACTTCTACCGAAAAATCCATCTTCACATTTGCATCAGGAATTCCGGTAAAAACAATACTTGAACCTTCCGATTTTCCAATCCAGTTACGTTGTGCTTCCTTCACGGAATCGGGCCAATCCAAAGCGTCCAAATCATTTAACAATCGATCGGCGTAAGCAGTGATGCGCAAACTCCATTGCTTCATCATTTTCTTCTCTACCGGATAACCGCCACGTTCCGAAACGCCATCTTTCACTTCATCGTTCGCCAATACGGTTCCTAATTCAGGACACCAATTGACCATGGCGTTACTTAAATACGCTAGACGGAAATTCAATAATATTTCGCTTTGCTCCTTCTCCGTTTTATTCGTCCAATCATCTGCAGAAAAAGGCAAGACAATTTTTTCAATATCGCCGGTGAGGTATAAAGGTTCGGTACAATTGAAGCCGCGTGCATTAAAAATTTCAATTAATTTATCAATCGACTCTGCCTTCTTCGTTTCACAATTGAACCAGCAATGAAAAAGCTGAATGAAAATCCACTGTGTCCATTTATAATATTCAGGTTCGCAGGTACGAATCTCCCGCGACCAATCGAAACAAAAACCGATACGATCCAATTGTTCACGATATCGCGCAATATTTTGTTCTGTAGTAATTTTCGGATGCTGACCTGTTTGAATCGCGTATTGCTCAGCCGGCAAACCAAAAGCATCATAACCCATCGGATGTAAAACGTTAAAACCCTTCAATTTCTTATAACGGGATACGATATCCGAAGCGATATACCCGAGCGGATGCCCTACATGGAGACCGGCCCCGCTTGGATAAGGGAACATATCCAATACATAATACTTTATTTTATCCGAGTCGATTTCGCATTTATACGTTTTATTTTCACGCCAATAGCGCTGCCATTTATCTTCAATATCCCGGAAATTATACTCCATCATACGCTTATAGTCAAGGGCTACGAAGTTAGTAAAAACCTAGGGTGGATAACTCTTAAAACACCATCAATAATTCAAAGTATAATTTAATAGTTTTGCTCACCCGCATGACAGAGGAAAAAAAAATACTTCGTAAAACCCAACGATCGTCCCATTTATCCATCATGATAAGTATGGCCTTGGTCCTATTTCTTTTAGGCCTTTTGGGTGTTTTATTATTACAAGCCAATGATCTTGGTAATTATGTAAAGGAAAACATCGGAATTTCATTGATTATCAAACCCGAAGCCGATAGTGCTCAGATCAATGATATTATTACTAGGGTTAATTCAACCCAATATTTAAAAAGTGCTCGACTCATTTCAAAAGAAGAGGCAGCGGAAGAGCTTCAAAAAGATTTAGGTGAAGATTTTATTGGTTTCTTGGGACATAATCCACTTTACCCAAGCATAGATATCAGAATTAAAGCAGAATATGCAGATGAAAAGACTATTGCAAGTTTTATTTCGTCCATTAAAGCCCATCCATCGGTCCATGATGTTCAATATCAACCTTCATTAGTTGAAAGTATCAATCGAAACTTAAAAACGATTACTTGGATACTGGTCATTTTCAGCAGCTTATTGATCTTGGTTTCCGTTACATTGATTAATAACACCATTCGAATTTCACTTTATGCAAGGCGATTGCTGATTAAAAGCATGTTATTGGTTGGGGCTACAAAGGGATTTATTCTAAAGCCATTTTTGCTTAGAAGCATTTTAAATGGATTTATGGGTGGTCTTATTGCTACAATTTTATTGGCCGGATTGATGTATGGAATATCTGTTAAACTACCAGAAATCAGTATGATAAGCGACTACCGCATATTAGGAATTGTTGCGGCCGGTATGGTGTCCTTAGGAATATTCCTTTCCTTTTTATCTACTTTATTTGCGGTTAATAAATATCTTCGCTACCGCACAGATAACATTTATTGATTTTAATATGTCAAAAACACCCATCTCAAAAAAGCCAAGTACTTCCAAACAAGGAGTATCTGATGAAAAAATCGACGTTGCAGCATTTGCATTTGGTCGTGAAAATTATATAATTCTATTTATTTCTATTGGATTATTGCTCATCGGTTATTTTTTAATGGCCGGAGGAAAATCAGAGGATCCTAATGTTTTTAACGAAGAAGTATTTAGCTTCAGAAGAATCACATTGGCACCAATTGTAGTCATGGTAGGTTATGCTTTAGGAATTTATGCCATTGTAAAAAAGGCGGATTAATTTCAGATGACCTTATTTGAATCCATCATTCTTGCAGTAATTGAGG
>Ga0335396_10001712_pt1 | contig 27949 bp, 30 predicted proteins | sample FRY02_FD_205743 | JGI IMG/M metagenome (GOLD analysis project Ga0335396, IMG submission 205743) | Freshwater microbial communities from Lake Fryxell liftoff mats and glacier meltwater in Antarctica - FRY-02 (spades assembly) (version 2) | ecosystem: Environmental > Aquatic > Freshwater > Ice >... | reverse complement strand
CAAAATCTTTCTCTATCGCCGTGCTGACCACGCTCGCCTTGAACATCTGAACCCCCAAAATTTATGGAGAGCCTCTGAATCATACATGATTCTTATAGGTCAAGAAAATATGACGGGTGTTAAGTTCAAGGACTGGTGCGACGCAATGGACATATGTCCGCGGCAAGCCCGATGAACCAGATTTTCCAAGCCTGATCGGATCCAGCCAGGTTTTTAGCGGATGCGGCGTCAGTCTGGCTCTGACCCATTCATAACGGGCATGGTCTTTTGGAACGTCCAAAAATTCTGGAGGAAATGGCGGCATTGCGATGCCGTCGGCTGCAAAATTCCGCAGCTGTTTTTCCGTCGCAGCAAGCATGGTTTTAGATTTTTCCGGTCCGTAGCTGATCATAGATTCACCATCGTCGGGCAAGGCGGCATCCAGATAAACGATATGTTTGATCCGCTCTTTTACCCGATCGGCAACGCCCGTAATAACCATCCCGCCATAGCTATGGCCTACCAATATGATTTTCGTCAGATCATTTTCGCGGATAACCCTGACTATATCCTCGATATGAGTGTCCAATCCGATTGCCGGGCTCATTTCTGCCGCCCGGTCCCCCAAGCCGGAGAGCGTCGGCGCAAATACATCCCACCCCAGTTTCTCCATGCCCGCGCCCACAAGGTCCCAGCACCATCCACCATGCCAAGCGCCGTGGACCAATAGGAGAGTCTTTTTGCGGCCATTTGCTATTGCCGTCGCATCGGCTGTCAAGCTGACACAGCCGGGCAGAGACAAAGCCAACAGCGATGTCATTCCGGAAATCATGGCCTCTCGACGCGAAGTGCTTCCAGTTTTCAACGGCCAATCACAATCAATCCCCAAATTGCAGTACGCAACATCTCTGTTTTTGCAGGCAAGTGGATTCAGTTCACCCGTCCACCAAATTTGTAATTTGCGCGTATGGTCCAGCGGCCGGGGTTATTGAAATAGGTGTCCTGATTGCCGAATGTCGCCACAAGATAGCGTTTATTGAAGCAGTTTTGACATTCAATGGTCAATTGTAATGCATCTCCCATTGGCATTAAGTCGATACCTGCGTTGAGCAACGCATAGCCATCAGCTGGACCGACGCCTCGCGTTGCCACCTCTTGGTCGGACACAAGCCGAACACTGGCCCGCGGTGTGATTGTCATATTGCCCAGTTCAAAATCATAGGAACCGCCCAGGGTCGCCTGTGCATCGGGACTTCTTTTCGGGGTCACGATATTGCAATTGATATCGAAAACAGAGAAGGAACCATTGGGAGTGGTACAAGCTGCAATCTCAGCAGCATCCGGCCGATATTCTGCATCCATCAGTCCCAGTGAAGCATAAATGTTAAACTCGGGCGTGGGGTTGATAAACGCTTCGATTTCGATCCCCTTGTTCCGAAGCTGGCCTGCGTTACCTACGGCGAACACCCCTTGTGAAATCGCTGTATTGACCTGAAGGTCCTTGGCCACGACGTGAAAGGCCGTCATGGCAATGCTAAATTCCCGGCCAAAATTCAAACGCGTTCCAGCCTCATATGACCAGACCTTTTCCGACTGGAAGGGAGTCAGGCCACTGGAATTGTTAACCCGAGCATTCCAGCCGCCGGAACGGAAACCCCGAGTTGCGGAAGCATAAAGCATCACGTCGTCATTCGGTTCGAATTGCAATGCAAAGCGCGGTGTCCAGACCTTTTCGGATTGGTCGATGGGAATTCCCAGCGTGACCATGTTGGCAGTGGTCAGATCAGTGATATTTCCAACCGGCCTGTTGTCGGAGATCCGGAATGACTTGCTTTCATCGGTATAGCGTACACCGGCAGTGGCGGTTATTTGATCGGTTAGCGCAAAATCACCCTGGATATAGCCGGCTATATTCTCGGTCGCATTCGTGATGATGCGGTCGCGGGATGGCGTGGGACCAGCAAAATATGCGGCGAAGTCGGAGAAATTATCCTCTTTCAAATAATAGAAACCGACGGTCAGATTGAGGAAATCGTCAAACAGTGAAGCATTATATTTCAGTTCAGCTGAATATTGTTCATATTTACCAATATTGTCGATGATGAAGACATCGTCGGGGCTTCGGTTCGCTGCTGACGGAAAGGCCATAAACGCATCAAATTGGGGCAAGGGAAAGTTGTTCAGAAAGTCGTTCTCGACTTTGCGATAGCCCAGAATCAAATTGATCTGGCCGTTGTCGCCGGTTTGGACGCCCAGATTGGATGCGACGTTGAACGATCTTGTAATGCTGCCCGGCGCCGCCTTTGATACCGCACCCGGGTAAACGGCACTGAGACCATTTGGCAGAACCGACGTCGAAACCAGATCTACTTTTCCGTAGTTTCCGGACGTTGCAGTGGTACCGGTGCGGGCGTTGGTATCAAGGTTGATATCCCGTCCGGTAATATTAGTCCCGCTGTCATCAATATAATCCACCGCTGCGTACCAGTTAATATCGGGCGAAATGTCGATATCGGCAGCAAGTCTGACTCCCCAGCTATGGCGGTCATTTATGTTACGGCCAATTGCGGTATTTCGAAGCCAGCCATTGTCATCTGTAAAAAAGCCGCTGAGGAGGAACCGCGCGTTGTCGGACGCAGGCAGATCAACCGACCCCCGCACCATCACTTCGTCAAACCGCCCATAGCTGGCCTCTACAAAACCGCCAAACTCCTCTCCAGGTTTACGCAACACAATGTTGATTGCTCCACCAGTGGTGTTTTTACCAAATAGCGTCCCTTGCGGTCCTCGTAGAACTTCGGTTCGTTCGATATCAAAAAGACTGATGTTGTTGCCATTCTGACGCGAATAGAAAATTTCGTCGACATAAGTACCGACCGCCGGATCAAATGTTGGAAAAGACTCATCCTGTCCTTGGCCACGCAGGAAGTAGACATTTGCACTACCCAGCGAAGTATTATTACTGCCCACCAAATTGGGAATCGTGTCCACCAGATCGAGAGTTTTCTTAACGGCTAAGGTTTGGAGCGTTTTTGGAGCAAAGGCCGAAATCGCAATTGGTACATCCTGTATGCTCTGTTCGCGGCGCTGAGCGGTGACGATGATGAGGTTGTCATCAGCTTTCTCAGTACCTGTTTGATCGCCGGTTTGAGCATATGCCGGTGCTAATGATACCCCCGAAATAACCAAACCAAAAAAGGTACCCGTTTTCAGAACCATTTTGCGCGACGTCATTTTCTGTCTCCCTAGCTGAGCAATTATCTCCGGGGTTGATAACTAATGCAACTTGTCCGGACAAATAATTTTCTTGGTTCAGCTAAGTGGAAATTTTGACCTTGGCCAACAACCAAATTACCCTAGGTTACAACCAATGCTACTTGCACTCAGGCTATGACATTTTGGTCACATTGGATTTAGCAGGAGGCCGCGATGAAAATGCGGATCAATCGCCTCCCTGCTGATGCTTATCAGATCATTTCGAAGACTATGTGCAAGCGGCTGGGGGGATGAACTTTTGCGGGTTGAGAAAATGGCTGTCCGGACGAAGGAGAACTGGGAGTCTTCAATAAAATGAAACAATTTCTCTTCATGTGGTTGAGCAACAAGTTCTTTCGCGAACAATGCAATCCCGTCACTTTGCAATATCAGTGATTTTATCAATGCTATGGAATCAACGTCCACATAAGTTGCTGGCGGATCGATTCCGCTGGACAAAAATATCCCGCAAATACGGCGCCATCTCTCCGATAGGCGCATTGCCACTAGCCAGGTTTGACTGGAATATTCTTCCAGTGAAATATCAACGCGGTCGGCGAACGGATGATTTTTGCGCATGATCAGTTCGTCACGTTCCTCAAACAGTTCAAAGGTTTCGAGTGTGTCGTCAATTTCCACCTCGGGGCTCGGTGCGCTAGCAACGAATTCCAACTCACCGCGCAGCAGCTGGTCGTGAAGGGCTCTGGTATCGCCAGTGGCGATGCTCAGCGTTACGCCGGGCTGCCGTTCCCGAAAATGATTGACCAATATGGGGGCGATACGCGGGATAAACGACCAGCTTAGCCCAATGCGGACATAGCCTTTGTCAGCACCGCGTAGCGCACTGATTTCCGCAGCGGCCAGTCGGCTTTCGGCAGCGATTACTTTTGCGCGCCGCGCAAGCACTTGCGCAAAATTTGTTGGTTCAGCGCCAAAGGCTCCACGTTCAAACAATTTTACGCCGAGAGCCTCTTCCAATTTGGCGACGCTCTTCGATACGGCTTGCTGGCTGACACCATCTTGGATTGCAGCTCTGGAAAAGCTGCCTGCGTCATATACCGACAGAAAATGCTGCAATTTGCGAGGATCCATCGATGGCTTGATGAAGCGCGCACGAAGATTGGATTGTTTCATTTGGGACTCCTCTTTGTTCAGCTGTACAATCATAGGCTGTGTAAAGTCCAATATTGGTTGTTAGTGATCGATAGAGCGGTCAATTAACGAACGCGAAACTGAAATGACGTGTTGGGAACATGATGATGGATGAAGAACGCCAACCAATTTTGACCGGCATCATGCCCGCTATGCTAAAGCATGCGGGTGTTTGGGAGGGCGTCTATCGTCATGTTGATGTGACTAATGTGGAGGTTGACCGGCATCAAGCGCGGGTCGAGTGTGTGTTCCCCGACGACGGACCCTTTGCCTATATCCAGAAGAATCTATTCACTTGGGATAATGGCAATGAATATCCCTCAACGCTCGAAGGGGTGTTGAGGGATGACAAGCTTTGGTGGGATAATGAAATGTTCTCTGGCTGCAGCTGGGAAACCGAATTTGGCCTGATTTTGCTCAACCTGAATCGCAAGGATGATCCAGGGGCCAATTTTTATGAGATCATCTGTCTCGGCGATGACGGGAGCCATCGCGCCAGGACCTGGCATTGGTTCAAGGATGGAAAATTGTTTAAACGGACTCTCTGCGATGAACGACGGGTGGTTGGATAATGGCAATATTTGACGTCTCCTTTTACCAACTGCTGGTATTTGTGCACATCATCCTGTTCGTCTTGTGGCTTGGGGCGGACGTGGGTGTGTTCATGCTCGGGCAGCATTTCCGCAAGCGTGACAAATACGATCTGCCGCAACGGCTTGTGCTGCTGCAGCTACTCGTCAAACTCGACATGGTACCGCGCTCCGCATGGGCTTTGATGGTGCCGTTGACGCTGACCATGGCAGACGCTGGCGGTTGGTGGGATTTGTCCGGCTGGGCCCTTTCATGTGCATGGGCGGTCGGAGGTTTCTGGCTTTGGCTGGTATGGGACGCGCACCGACATGATCAGACCGCACGAGCCGCTCGCGACCGCAGGATTGAATCGTTTCTGACGCTTGGCCTGACGCTGTTCTACATCGGCCTCGGCCTGATCTCATTGACGCAGGGTGCACCTCTCGCCCCGGCATGGCTGGCGATCAAGGCGCTGATGTTCGGACTGATATTTGCCGCCGCAATCATGATTGACAAAGCTTTCAAACCCGTCGGACCGCAGCTTGGAAAGCTGATCGCGGAAGGTTCGTCTGACGAGACGGAGATTCCGTTGCTCCGCACCATGAACCGGACCCGGATCTGGGTATGGGTCGTTTACCTATTGCTACTGGCGACGGCATTTCTGGGTAATATCAAACCATTTTAATCACAAAGCGGCGCTGATCAAAAAAAAGAGACCGGCCCCCAGGCCGGCCTCTCAGGGAGAACATATTCTAGCTGGATCTATTCCTTTTCCGCTGCAGCCCGTTCAGCATCAATCATTCTTCTGAAGACGGTCCAGGTTGTTTCATTCGGACGTGGATCGTCACCTGGAGGCGGCGTAGTATATTCAGGGTGGTTGAGCGCAATTTCGTCCTTGATCACCTTTGGCAGGTCATCATATTTCTTGAGTTTGGCACCCATCGCATTGAACACCATCTGGCCCTGGCGCCCGCGCATTTTCATCCACGGCATCCAGTCGGAAATACGTACCCAGCTGATCGTCGGATAAGCGGTGGGATTTTTGGTGTCGAGCATCTCGTCGGCCGACATGGCGAAGTCAAAAATTTCCATCGCATGATATTTGTTGCCGACATAATCCTGATAGTCACCGGCCAAAACATTATGATAGAAAAGCGGCACTTCCATGGGAAGGAACAACCATTTCCCCTGTTTACGCATGGTCGAAATCTCGTAGGGCTTTCCGTCGGCCGAATAAGGAAAGCTCGGGCGACCGTTTACCGGATCGTTGGCGATCTGCATGACATTGACCGTTTCGCCGCTCCACGGATTTTTCCAAGTCCGCAACACTTCGTTGGTCTCGGGATCGAGATAGAACATGACTTCGCGGCTAACCTGACGATAGCCAACCCCGCGCTTGGGGTCCTCGACGCGAACACACTGACGGATATTCATACCTTCGCCATTGAACAAATGACGGTCCGGTTCGCCGCTCACACGCGAATAGACTTTGCCAGACCAATGATAGACCGCAGCCACGCCATCGGCCTCGCCGCACTGGGTGCGCTTCATGATCTCTAGCGCATCTTCTGGTTTTGCAGGGTCCAAAATCCGAGCAAATGCGGGCGTTGTCAATGCGGACGCAGTGCCAATTGCCAATGCAATACCGAGTTTAAAATCTACGTTCATCGATCGTTCTCCCGAAGTGAATGGGGTGATTTAATTTCACTTTCAGGTTGACTTTATAGTTGTCCGGACAAATTGGGAAGGGGCAATATCGCATTTTTCAAAAACTGGATATCATGATCACCTTCACGAACTTTCTTTTTGTCCCGGCAAACCGCCCGGAGCGCTTTGAAAAAGCGGCTGCTAGCGGGGCCGACCTGATCTGCATCGATTTAGAGGACTCTGTCCCCGCCGATCAAAAGAACTCAGCACGCGAATCCGTCCTGACTGGCCTCGCTGGTCTCGAACGGCAAAAAACAGCTGTCCGGATCAACGGGTTGAAAACGGCAGCGGGTCTGGCAGATCTGTTGGCGCTGATGAATGCCGATCATGTGCCATCGCTTATTTTTATACCGATGGTCGAAAGCGCGAGTGAAGTGGAAATTGTCCAGAATATCCTCGGCGACAAGATCGATGGATTGGTGCCCCTGATCGAAACGGTCAAAGGTTTGCGCGCCGGCGATGCCATAGCCGCAAGCAAAGGCGTGGCTGCGATGATGTTCGGAGGGGGCGATTTTTCCGCAGAGCTCGGAACCAAACTTGAATGGGAACCTTTGCTGGCCGCCAGAGGGGCGTTCATCATGTGCTGCGCTTCAGCGGGGGTGATGGCCGTCGATGTGCCCTATATCGACATGTCGAACGAAGCCGGTCTGGCCGACGAATGCGTTCGTGCGAAGGCCTTGGGTTTTCATGCCAAGGCAGCAATACATCCCAAGCAACTCACGGCAATCCAGTCGGCGATGCGGCCCAGTGAGGCAGAGGTAGCCGAAGCGCAGGACGCGCTAGCGGCCTATGAACTGGCGGGCAGCAGGGCAGTCAGCCACAACGGGCGAATGCTAGAAGCGCCCGTCATGGAAAGATATCGGCGGATTCTAGAATCCGTCTGAATGAATCAAATTGAATATAAGGAGAAATAGTTATGCGTGATGGAGTTATTGAAGTCAGTCCCGGTCGTTTCCGTGAAACATTTGGCCGCTATTTTGAGGATTTCGAAGTCGGTCATATTTATGAACATCGCCCCGGTCGGACAATCACTGACACCGACAATGTGCACTTCACATTGCTGACGATGAACACCCATCCGGCACATTTTGATTACGAGTTCGCCAAGAAAACCGAATTCAAGAAACCGATAGTTTGCTCGCCGCTGACCGTCGCGTTGATGGTAGGAATGAGCGTTTCGGACACGAGTCAAAAAGCGGTTGCCAATCTCGGTTGGGATAAAATCCGACTTACCCATCCTCTGTTTCCGGGTGACACGCTCTACGCAGAGAGCGAGGTGCTCGACAAGCGAGAGTCGTCCTCACGGCCAGAGCAAGGCATTGTAACGGTTAAGACAATTGGCAAAAACCAGGATGATAAAGTCGTTTGCACATTTGAACGCACCATGTTGATCTGGAAACGCGGCTTCGGCGGCGCAGACGATTAGAATTCGCGGATAAGGAATATTGAAATGGCTAGTGCCGTAAATATGAATCAAATTCGGACCATTGATCCCGACGACGAACGCGCCTTCATGGATGCTATCCAGAAATGGGTGGAAGGCGAAGTCATACCGGTTGTGAGGGAGCATGATCACGGCGATATTTGGCCAGAGAAACTTGTTGGACAAATGGCCGAAATGGGCCTTTTTGGTGCGACCATCGGCGAAGAATATGGGGGGCTTGGTTTGCCCGCGACGACCTATGCAAAGATCATCGCTTATATTTCGTCTTACTGGATGGCGATTACCGGAATCGTCAATTCGCACTTGATCATGGCGGCGGCGGTCGAGCGTTTCGGAACAGAGGAGCAGAAGACAAAATGGCTGCCTAAATTTGCCAGCGGAGAAATCCGCGGCGGACTCGCGCTGACGGAACCCAATGCCGGAACAGATTTGCAGGCGATTCGGACCGTGGCGACGCGCGATGGCGATGACTATGTGATCAACGGTACCAAGACCTGGATCTCCAACGGCATCAAGGGGCAGTGTTTCGCATTGCTAGTCAAAACCGACCCCAAGGCAGACCCCCGCTACAAGGGGATGAGCCTGATGATCGCGCCCAAAGGAGAGGGCTTTGGCGTCGGCAAGAAATTCGACAAGCTGGGCTATAAGTCCATCGACAGTGCCGAACTGATGTTCGACAATTACCGCATCCCTGCAGAAAATCTGATTGGTGGCGTTGAAGGCCATGGCTTTTTCCAGGCGACGGGCGGTCTCGAACTCGGCCGGATTAACGTGGCTGCACGTGGTGTTGGTCTCGCCGAAGGTGCTTTGCGGCTGGCCACAGAATATGCCCAGCTACGCGAAACCATGGGCAAGCCGATTTGCGAACATCAGGCAATTCAGTTGAAGCTCGGCGAAATGGTGACCCGCGCGCGCGCTGCCCGGCTGCTGACGCTGGATGCCGCGAAAATCTATGACCTTGGCGAACGCTGCGATATGGAGGCCGGCATGGCGAAATATTTCGCTTCCGAAGCCGCCGTACGCAATTCCGAAGAAGGACTGCGGATTCATGGCGGCTATGGATATTCGAAAGAATATGACATTGAACGCTATTATCGCGATTCCATCCTGATGTGTATCGGTGAAGGAACCAACGAAATGCAGCGCATGATTATTTCAAAACAATGGGTAAAAAGGAATCCGGCTTGATGGATTTTAAAACGCCGGGATATCATCGCCTATATTTGCAATCTTCAGGAGCTTCCGGCGATTGCCGGAACGACATTTCGTCATGAGCGTAAAACAACCCCTCAAGGGCTTCCGCATCCTCTCGGCAGAGCAATATGGTGCCGGTCCTTATGGTACGATGTTTCTCGCTCAACTCGGCGCCGACGTCATCAAGATAGAACCGCCCAAAGGCGGTGATACGGCTAGGCATGTTGGGCCGCACTGGTTGCGCGATCAGGAAAGTCTCTATTTCCAGAGCTTCAATCTCAACAAACGGTCGCTGACTCTTGATCTTCGTACTGATGAAGGTGTGGAAATTCTGCACAAGCTGGTCAAGGATGCCCATGTAGTCGCGAACAATTTGCGCGGCGATGTACCAGCAAAAATCGGCCTTGATTATGATTCTTTGAAATCGGTTAATCCGGCAATCGTCTGCGCCCATGTGTCTGCTTATGGTCGCGATAATGAGCGCGCGAAATGGCCTGGCTATGATTATCTGATGCAGGCCGAAGCCGGTTTTTGCGCGCTCACGGGAGAACCGGACGGTCCGCCGGTCCGCTTTGGCCTGTCGATGGTCGACTTCATGTCGGGCACGCAAATGGCGGCCGGCCTGCTCGCCGCCTTGCTGGATGCCCAGAGGTCAGGCGAGGGCTGCGATGTCGATGTGGATTTGCTCTCCGCTGCGATTCACCAGACCAGCTATCCTGCGCTCTGGTACATGAATGAAGGCGATATCACCGGACGCGCGCGCCGCGGCGCACATCCTTCGGCTACACCCAGCCAGATGTTCAAGGCCGCCGACGGTTGGATGTTCGTGATGGCGCAGATTCCAAAATTCTGGCCTATATTATGCGAACGTATCGGTCAAAATGCTCTGATCGCTGATCCGCGTTTCGATACGCCGGCCAATCGCTTAACCAACCGCGCCGAGCTCTCGGACTTGCTAGATAAGGTCTTCTGCGAAAACCCGGTCGCATACTGGTTGGAACTGCTGCAGGGCCACATGCCCGTTTCTCCTGTCTATGAACTCGACCAGGCCCTTGATAATCCATGGCTCAAAACCATTGGCATGCGCGACACAGTCAACCATCCGGACAATCCTGAGATGGATGTTCTTTCCAGCCCGATCAAGTTGAACGGAAAACGCCTCCCGAACAGGGCCGGCCCCCTGCTGGGCGCCGACAGCGACACCATATTAGGCGAAATTGGCTATGATGGCGATGCCATTGCAAAGCTTCGTGCCGGCGGGGTCATTTGATCGAATGAGAAAATTGTCCGGCATAAAAGTTGTTGATCTCTCGCTGTTTCTACCGGGTCCGATGCTGACGATGATGATGGCTGATCATGGCGCAGAGGTGATCAAGGTCGAACCACCGACGGGTGATCCCGCCAGAGCCATGGAACCCGTCGAAGCCGGCCAATCGGTCTGGTTCCGCAACCTCAATCGCGGCAAGCAGGCACTGGCGCTGGATCTGAAATCGGACAAAGGCCGGGACAGGCTTTGGGCATTATTGGCCGATGCCGATGTTATGGTCGAAGGGTTCCGGCCCGGCGTCATGAAGCGTCTGGGCTTTGACTATGACGCGGTTGCAGCCAGAAATCCACGTATCGTCTATTGCTCGATTTCTGCTTTTGGTCAGGAAGGCGAGATGGCGCACCACCCTGCCCATGATCTGGCGGTGCAGGCACTGTCGGGTTTTCTGTCGGTGAATGATGGGCCGGACGGCATGCCGGTCGTACCGGGCGTGCCCTCGGCGGATATGGCTGCTGGACTGAACGGATTGTCCGCCGTGCTGATGGCGCTTCTCGGCCGCGAGAAAACCGCCAAGGGCGACTATGTCGATATTGCCATGTTCGACGCGATGCTGCCGTGGTGCGCCCATATCGCTGGCGAAGCGATACAAGGTGGCAACTCTCCTACATCCCAAGCGCAACGTTCGCTCGGCGGAGCTTCTTTCTACAATGTTTACCAGACCTTAGATGGCAAGCATGTGGTTCTGGGCGGGCGGGAAGTGAAATTTGCAAAGACCCTGCTGACCGCGCTCGACCGGACAGACCTGCTGCCGCTGGCAGAGCTGGAAGCCGGAAAAGCTCAGCGGCCCCTGACAGACTTTCTCCGCGACACCTTCGCGACCAAGAACCGCGATCAATGGGTGCAATGGTTTACCGACAAGGATGTGGCATTCTCGCCCGTGCTCGATTTTCGCGAAGCGCTGGACCAGGATTTTATCCGGGAACGAGGACTGCTGATCGAGTCGAACGGCTCGCACCAGATCGCTCCCGCTTTCCGGTTCAAATCCGATGAGAAGTGGCAGCCATCGGATGCTCCGGAACTACTGAAATGAGCGGTTCAGTCCACCTCGATATGCATCGAATAGGCGAAACGTTCGCCAGGATGATAGCTGGCCGAAATTTCAAGCAGCCGGTCATTCTCGTCAAAAAAGCAGCGCAAAATCCGCAGGATCGGATCGCCTTCTTCAATCCCAAGATCGCCGGCGAAATTTTTTGTCGCCGCAATCGCCTGAATATCCTGGGTCACCCGATTGACGGTTACCTTGGCATATTCCTCGATCTGGCCAAAAAGGGTGGCGCCGTTGGCGTCTATCTTCTCAACCGTATCGGCAAGGTCGGGATTGATCCACGCAACAGTAACCGCAATTGGTCGCTTGCGACCGGGCTTCAGCCTTTTGCCATGGAAGACGAACCAATCGGCTTTCGGGGTAATACCGATCTGCTCCGCCAGTTTAACCGGAATGGCCTGCGGCGGCAATTTTTCAAAACTGATCGTGGTGTCGCGGGCATATTGCAGAATCTCGCCAACATTGCTGAGCGGTTGATGCAGAGCGCCGGCGCGGGCAGTCGCCGGCTGAACAATCGTACCCGACCCCCGCTTGCGGGCGATCAGACCTTCAACGGTAAGCTTGCGCAACGCCTCGCGAACGGTAAACCTGCTGACATCGAATTTCTTGCAAAGCACCGACTCGGTCGGAAAGTCGCCCGGATCGGGATAATCCCCGCGCAGAACTTCCTCACGAATTTCATCCGCCAGCTCCAGATAACGTGGCTTCTTTTTCTTGGGTGTTGCAGTTTTTTGTCCTGACATAATATGACCTTAAGACGGGTAGCGACATGACGCAAGAGAGCCTGACCGAGAAACTTGCAATCCATTTGATGCGGCCGGTGGATGAAGCGACGCGGCAGCGGTCGAGATTGCATTTGCTCGATTGGCTGGGCTGTGTTGCCGGCGCGCGGCAGAGTGAGGTGGCCAAGCTCAACCTCCATAATTTGCAGCCATATGCTGTTCGGAAATCTGCATGGTTGGGCAATGTTCTGGAAATGGATGACGTTCACCGCGCTGCTACTCTTCATCCCGGACCGGTGATATGGCCAAGCGTGCTCGGCTGCGGGTCAGAGTCACTGGATGACCTGCTGGACAATGCGGTCCGTGGTTATGAGGCGTGCATTGCAATAGGCTCGACCTTTGATGTCCGGCATTATGAATATTATCACAATACCACGACCGCCGGATATTTCGGCGCTGTTGCAGCGGCCTTTGGCTATGGGTCGGACAACAGCACGACACGGCAGTTGGTTTCCGCGATGGGGCTGGCGGGATCTGTTGCGGGCGGTCTTTGGCAAATGCGGCACGAACCCGGACAAGGCAAGCAATGGCACATTGTTCATGCCATCGAAACCGCGGCCAATGCGGTCACGTCCGCCAATGGTTCTGTAGTCGGCCCGCGCTTCATTCTGGAAGGCCCGCAAGGCCTCTATGCAGCTACCTGCAAGGCCCCCAAACCAATGGTCCTACCGGATCAATGGCGCATCCATGAGGTAAGTTTCAAGCCGTGGGGTGCCTGCCGTCATGCCCATCCTGCGATTGATGCCGCGCTGGAATTGAAAGCGAAACTCGGATCGCTGGATGGCGATATTCTGATCGAGACATATGCCGATGCGATTGCCTTTTGCGATCGGCCAGAACCACAGTCGGTGAATGATGCGAAATTCTCGATTCACCATGCGGTGGCGGTTGTCGCACGGCAAGGCGTCCCGAAACTCGCCGATTTTGAGACCGCGGCTATAGAAGCTTTGGCAGGTTCAAGAACCCGGGTTAAGGTCACCGAAGGGCCCGATATCAGCGCTCGCTATCCCGACCATTTCGGCGCGCGGATCACCTGCGCAGGCGAAACGATCGAGCTTGTCGACACACGGGGCGATCCCGAACGTCCGCTTTCGATGGAAGGTATTATCGAGAAAGCGCAGTCGCTGATCGCATGGGGTGGCTTACCAACCAAAGAAGCAGACCGGGCAGTTGATCTGACACTCAACGGCGATGACGCGGTGGCAATAAATAAAATGCTGATGGACTGGCTATCATGAGCGCGACCGGGAAAATTTTCGAATTTGCAGCAGCTGACCATGTTCTGCCAGACCAAGTGAAAACGGCAGCAGCATATCTGCTGAGTGACACTTTGGCAGGGGGAGCCGCAGGAGCAGATTCCGGTGAAGCGCAAGCTATGCTTGGCGCGGTCCAGGGATGGGGTGCCGGTATCGATGCACGGCTGCTGGGGTCAGGCGACCGTCTTCCCGCGCCATCGGCGGCCTGGTTCAATGGCTTCGCGATCCACTGTCTGGAATGGGATGCAGTGCACGAACCCGCCGTGGTTCATGCGATGTCTGTAGTGTCCGCAGCGCTGCTGGCATCTGCGGACCGGATGGGCGGTTGTGATCAGGATGATTTTCTGAAGGCCCTTGCGGTGGGCGTAGATATTGCAAGTGGCATCGGCATTGCCGCAACCGATGGAATGCAATTTTTCCGCCCCGCGACGGCTGGAGTGATCGGTGGGTCGCTGGCCGTGGCGAGATTGGAAGGTATCGCGACAGAAAAATATCCCGACATAATGGGACTAGCCTATTCGCAGGCTGCGGGAACAATGCAAGCGCATGTCGAGGCGTCCGTTGCGTTGCCTTTGCAGATTGCGAATGCATCGCGGGCCGCGATCACCGCGGTCGATCTCGTCAAGGCCGGAATGGACGGACCGCATGACGCGCTGGAAGGGCCGTTCGGCTATTATAAGCTGATCGAACCCGGCGATCTTACCCGCTACACCGATGACATCGGCAAAAGCTGGCTGATCGAAAATGTCAGCGTAAAACCCTTTCCCTCCGGTAGGGCCAGCCACGGGATATTGGGCGAGATTGACAATATGTTGCGCGATGGTTCGCTCGACGGTTCACAAGTTGTGGCGGTTGATGTCGCTGCTCCGCCATTGATCCATCGCCTCGTCGGGCGACCCTACCGTACGGAGATGACCGCTAGCTATGCCCGGCTGTCCCTACCGTTTTTGGTGCCGTTGATGCTGCGCGACGGGATCATTGATCCCCGCTGTTTCACGGCGCAGGAATTTGCAAATCCGGATTTGCTGACGCTCGGACAGAAAGTGACTGTGCGGATTGACGACAACCCGGATCACAATGTGCTGGCTCCCCAGAGCCTGACCATCTCGTTGCGCGATGGCAGCAAATTAGAGCGGACCATCACCGACAATCTTGGTAGCCCTTCTGCGCGAATGTCCGAAGCACAGACCCGATCCAAGCTCGATCTTGCCCGCAGCCTTGCCAGCGCAAATTACGACCCCCGAATTTTTGATGATCCTCTAGCTTATGCCACGGAGCCCCAATGACCTTTCCGACCTATTTCGAAACTTTCGACGCCAAACAGATGTTAGACCAATATCCGGTCGGCGATGCATTTGTTAGTCGCTACACTGCCATGTCCCGTGACGAACTGCACGCGATTCAGGACAAGCAATTTCTGAAACTGATGCAGCGCGGATGGGAGATTCCGTTTTACCAGCTCCTTTGGGGTGCGCAGGGAATCGAAGCGGGCGATATCAAGGGCCTTGTCGACATCACCAAATTGCCGGTTTACGACAAATCCGACTTAATGGCCTCGGTCAATGACCATCCGCCATATGGCGACTTTGACGGGCGCGGTGACACACCGGTCATATTCCACACCACCAGCGGAACAACCGGACGCCCGCAACCGCTGATGTTCGGCCCTAAAGGTCGTGAGATTACCAATCTTCTGGTTGGACGCATGTACCGCTGGATGGGACTGGGCCGGGATGATGTGGTCCAGTCAGTCTACGGGCACGGCATGATCAACGGCGGTCACTATATCCGCGAATCGGTGACCCATTTCACCAATTCGCTGTTTCTGAGCGCGGGCACCGGTATCGAGACGCGTTCGGTCAATCAGGTCAATCTGATGGCGGATTTCGGCGTCACCTGTATGGTCGGATTTGTAGATTATGTTCGGAAATTGGCTGATGTAGCTGAAGCGGAAAAGCTGTTTGACCGGATCAATCTCAAAATGATAATCGGCCATCTCGGCACGGAGGACCGGGCATCTACCGAAGCGGCCTGGCACGGAGCAAAAGCCTTTGACTGGTATGGTGTGGGCGATACCGGCAGCATTGCCGGTGAAGGCCCGGATCGCGATGGTCTTTATGTCTGGGAAGACGCGCAATATCTGGAGCTGCTCGATGTGGACAGCGGCAAGGAGGTCGTTCCGGGTGACACCGGTGATATGGTCGTGACCTGTCTGTTCAAGGACGATATCGCACCGTGCATCCGTTTCAACACCCATGACATCAGCGAGGAGCGGACAGACACAAATTCCACTGGCATGGTGTTTAAGCGTATCGCCGGCTTCAAGGGCCGCAGCGACAATATGGTGAAGCTGCGCGGTATCAATATCTTCCCGCATGCGATCGGTTCGATCATCGAAAACCGGGCGGATCTTACGGGCGAATATGTCTGCTACGTCACTCGCGATGAAAAAGGCCGTGACGAAATGAAAGTGGTGCTCGAAAGTCGCGGCGGATCGGACACAGGCCAGCTTGCAGTTCTTCTGCGCAAAGGCCTCGGCATCGACATCGCGATCGATCTGGTCGGCGTCGGCGGCACGGCTGCGGCCAGCCAGATCGATGTCCGGCAGAAGCCGATCAGGCTGATCGACGAACGGGGGCTGTGAACCGATTGATGATCAACTGGGATGAACTTGCACTAGCCAATGCCGCACTAAACGCATTTGTCGATTTTGACGAGAACGCGACATTTGGCAATGGTCCGCTCGATGCTCTGACCATCGGCGTCAAGGCCAATATTGCGGTCAAGGGATTGCCCTGGACCGGCGGTATAGGAGGCTATTGCGACCGGATCGCGGTCAAGGATGCCGATGCGGTCGGCAGGCTTCGTGCGGCGGGCGCAGCGATTATCGGCACGCTCAATATGGAAGAGGCCGCGCTGGGCGCGAAGACTGACAATCCTTTTTTTGGCGCGACTCAGAATCCCCACCATATCGGCTATACGCCCGGCGGTTCCTCGGGGGGCAGCGCGGCCGCGGTTGCTGCCGGACTATGCGATGTTGCCCTCGGTACCGATACGATGGGATCGGTCCGGATACCGGCGGCTTATTGCGGCATATATGGCTTGAAGCCGACACGCGGGGCTATCAGTCAGGACGGGCTGGAGATTGCCGAGGCGAGCCTCGACAGCATTGGTCCAATGGCGCGTTCGCTGGACGACTTGGAAGCATGTTCACGCGTCCTGATGAAATGGAATGATCCACAAGCTATTGAAAATATTGCATTGTTGGAAAATCTCGGGGATGTCCAATGCGAAGCCGCGGTGTTGGAAAAATATCAGAATGCGTGCGCCGCTTTGGATGCGATGCACCGTTTTTCTCTACCCTATCCGCTTACTCGCATCCGCTATGCGGGTTTCATTCTGACCTCGCTCTCCTTATCGGAATCCCTAGGTCCGCTCGTCGAAAATCCGGACGCATTATCCGATGGCCTCAAGTTTCTGATGACCTTTGGCCCCGAACGCAGCGCCTCCGATCTTGCCGAAGACCGGAAAATTCTGGCCGAGGTCAGCGATGCGGTGAACGCGGTGGTCGAACAATATGGCGCGATTCTGCTGCCCACGGCTCCGCAGGCGGCATTTGATCACGCAGACAAGGCGCCTGCCAATCAGGCCGATTTCACCTGTCTCGCCAATATCGCCGGCCTGCCGGCGATCGGCATCCCGGCCGGATTGAATGATGAAGGCCTGCCGATCGGCGTCCAGCTTGTCGGTGCAGCGGGCAACGAAGCCGGACTGTTGCAACTGGCAAAACAACTCGACGGGCAATTGTCGGCTTATCATCAACCGGCACTATTTTACGGAAAATGAAGGAGAAAAAGATCATGCGCATCATCGTTATATTCAATCTCAAACAGGGCGTCAGCGCCGCCGATTACGAGAATTGGGCCAAAACCGCCGATATCCCGGGCGTCAACAAGCTCGGTTCGGTCAACGGCTTCACGGTCCACAAGGCCACCGGCCTGTTCGGCTCGGACGAGGCATCTCCCTATCAATATATTGAAGTCCTCGACATCAAGGGCATGGATGATTTTGTTGCCGATATCACCACCGAAGAATTTCAAGCGATAGCGGCCCCGTTCCAGGACTTCGCCGATAATCCGCAATTCATTCTGACCGAGGATATCTGATGACCAAGCGCTTTGCAGGGAAAACCATCGTCGTCACCGGTTCCGGAAAACAGAAGGGACTCGGGCAAGGGATATTGCAGCGCTTTGCCGATGAAGGGGCAAATTGCGTCGTGTCCGATCTCGCCATCGGTGACGAGGAGGAAGGCGTTGCTGACGAACTGCGTGGGCGGGGAGCCAAGGTCGCGACCATTGCCTGTGATGTCAGCGATGCAGTGCAATGTCAGGCGCTGATGGATCAAACGATCGCCGCTTTTGGAGCGATTGATATATTCGTCAACAATGCCGGTATCGGTTTCATGATGAAGCCGCTGCTCGAGGTCGATACCGCAAAGGAATGGGACAAGGTGATTGGTGTGAACCTGTCCGGCGCTTTCTATTGTACGCAGGCCGCAGCCAAAGCGATGGTCAAGGCTGGCAACGGCGGGCGGATCATCAACATTGCCTCACAAGCGGCCAAAACCGGATTTCCGCATCTTCCTGCCTATGTCAGTTCGAAACACGGCATGGTCGGCCTGACCAGAGCGAGTGCCGTCGAGCTCGGCGCGCATGGCATAACCGTCAACGCCGTTTGCCCCAACCATGTGACAACCGGCCTAGGCGCGCAGCAGAACGAATATTTCTCCAAACTTCTAGGGTTCGAATCAGTCGAAGCCTATCTCGCCAACATGAGCACAAAAAACCCGATGGGACGTCCCGGCTTACCAAGCGATACAGCGGCGGCCTGCGCCTGGCTGGCGAGCGACGATGCTTTCTATGTGACAGGTGAGGCGATCAACGTGTCCGGCGGGGAGGAAATGCACTGATGCAACAGGAACGCATGGACTGGCCGGATGGTGCGAAAATGGCGCTGAGCATTGTCGTCAATGTCGAGGAAGGCAGCGAGATGACAATCGTGCGCGGTGATCGCGGAATGGAACCGGTCGACGAACTGGGGATCCATATCAAGTCGCCGATCCGCAACTATGGCAACGAGAGCAATTATCTTTACGGGATCAAGGCCGGTGCGCCGCGTGTGGTGAAACTGCTCAAGGATTTTGACATCATGGCCAGCTGGACCGTGGCCGCGATGAGTCTGGAGAACCATCCGGAGATTGCGCAGGCGATTGCCGAACTGGGGCACGAACCGGTCAGTCACGGCTATCGCTGGGTCCATCAGTTCAAGATGGACGAGGAGAAAGAGCGCGAATTCATTCGCAAAGCCGTCGCCTCGATCGAAAAGACCGTGGGCGTGCGTCCCTATGGCTGGCTGTCGCGCTATCTCCATACCGATAATACCAGGCGGCTGCTGATCGAGGAGGGCTTCGCCTATCATATGGATGATTATTCGGGCGATATTCCCTTCTGGGACAAGCAGACTGTGCCCGGAAAACCGCTGGCGATCGTGCCCTATCAGCTCGACAGCAATGACATGAAAATGTGGACCGATCCCGCGATGACTCCGCAACATTGGCTGGATTATGCCAAGCATAATTTCGACCAGATCTATCGCGAAGGCGAAGAAGGCAACCCAAAGATGATGTCGCTCGGCCTTCATCTGCGGATTATCGGCCGACCCGGCCGTATCTGGGCACTCGAGGAATTTCTCAAACACGTCCGTTCGAAAAAGGATGTCTGGGTAACCACCCGGCACCAGATTGCCCAGCATCTGGCGAAAGTGAATCCGGCATGAGCCTGCGTCTCGAGAAAAACGGCAAGATCGCGCATCTGTTGATCGATCGTCCGGAAAAGCGCAATGCGTTCACGCAGGAAATGTGGGAACTATTCCCGGACCTGCTCGCCGACGCAATGGCGGACGAGTCCATCCGGGTCCTGACCGTCAATGCCAGCACGAAAGACAGCGCCTTTTGCGCCGGGGCCGATATCGGCGAATTTGGCACAGGATCGACCGATCCGATCTGGCGGGCGAAAAATCAGGCAGCAATCGGCAAGGTCCAACATGATCTGGCGCAGGCCCCAAAGCCCACTATTGCGGTGATTGACGGAGACTGCATCGGCGGTGGATGCGGCATAGCATTGGCCTGCGATATCAGGATCGCCGGTCCGGCGGCCCGCTTCGGCATCACGCCGGCGAAGCTCGGTCTCGTCTATCCGCTGCACGACACCAAATTGCTGGTCGATGCGGTAGGACCATCACAAGCCAAACGAATCTTGTTCACCGGCCAGATCATCTCTGCCGAAGAAGCGCTGCGGATCGGATTGATAACAATATTGGCGGATGAACCTCATGACGAGGCGAGGGTGATGGCGACGACCATGGCCTCGGTATCCTCCCACAGCCAGCGGATGAGCAAACATGTCATCCAGCGCATCCTCGAAGGACAGGCGGACGATGATGCTTCATCCAGAGCGCTGTTCAACGCCGCTTTCGAAAGCGATGATTTCAAGGAAGGCGTGAGCGCCTTTCTGGAGAAGAGAAAGCCGGAGTTTTGACGCGCCACGGAATGCCCCGGCGTTCCGAAGCGTCAACCCCCGCGAAGGCGGGGGGCCATCGCGAAGACGAGATGCAAAACGCAGAATTCCCGATTGCGTAGAAGGATTGGAACGAAAAATGACCCACAATCTACAACATGGTTCGATACTGGGCGGCGTTTCGGTCGTGCCCGATCTGGAGGCTGCGCTGCGGGACTATCGCGATATACTAGGCATGTCCATTGTCGAACAGGGCTTACTTCCCCTCGATCTCGCGGAGAGCTGGGGATGCCCGAAGAGCGCAGCCTCAGCCATGGCAGTATTGCAACCGGTCAGCGGCGCCGATTGTCATATCCGTCTGGTCGAACAGCCGAATCATCCCGGCTTTAAACCGACAACGACATACGGCTGGGCGGCCTTCGAGCTGACCGTGCAGGATGTGTTCGGTTGGCCCGACCGTCTGAAGGGCAGCGGATTCGATATCGTCGGCCCGCCCAAGGAGCTGGAAGGGCTACCCTATTTCGTTCCTATGCAGGTGCTGGGGACCGGACGGGAGATGGTCTATCTCAACGAGGTCCGCGAAGACACGCCTTCTACGGATCTACCCAAAGCACATTCGCCAACCGATCATATCTTCATTGTCATCCTGGCCACGCCGGATCGCGCCGCCACTGTGAAATGGTATTGCGATCATGTTTTCTTGACCGAGGCTGACACCTACACGCTGGCCTACAGCATGATCAATAATGCTTTCGGCAAACCCGCGGACAGATTGTCTGACCTGACGATGGTACAGAACGGCCGGCTGCCGATTATCGAAGTGGATGACTATCCTGAAGAAGCCAAGCATCGCGGGCGTCATGAAGGCATGCTGCCACCGGGCAATGCGATGGTCAGCCTGGCGGTAAATGATCTGGACCAGATCGACGTCGACTGGATATCGCCACCCCTGATCCGTGATGCAGCGCCCTATTGCGGGCGGCGGACTGGCACCATCACGGGACCTGCCGGTGAATTGCTGGAACTGATTGAAATCGGCTAGCCGACGCTAAGGCTTCCTACGGTGCTGCCCCGGATGCCACTGTTCAGGTGTGAATAAAGCACTGGCCGATTCAAACGGCTTGTCCTCGAGTGCGGTCGCCAGGCTATCATTCCAGCGGTTGAGAAACCCGAACATGCTGATCACGGCGATAATTTCGGTCTTCTGGCGTTCGTTAAAATGCCCGTCCATTGCGTTGAAATGCTCGTCGGTAGCGGCATTGGGGACTTGCCCTGCGGCAAAGGCGAGATCGAGCGCGGCGCGCTCCGCAGCGGTGAACAATTCGCTGTTCTGATAATCCCAGACCGCGGCAATCTTGTCCTCCTCAACACCAGAGTCCCGCGCGCCGAGCGTTGTATGCGCCATACAATATTGGCAACCCGCCGCCGCGCTAACCACAGCACCGATCATACGCTTCAGACCATCGTCTATCGCGCTCGGACCGTAGATGACCGACACCAGTCTGCGAAAGGCCGCCAGCAACTCCGGCCAATGCGCCATGGTCATGACCGAATTGGGGACGTAGCCCATCAGATTCTCGGAAAACATCAGTGCTGTCTGCGTCTCGTCGGGCAGCTCATTCAGAGTCAGTGGCTTGATGCGGGTCATAGTGCATGTTCCTTCTGCTTATAACGCGTGCATCTCACCAGATCTTGCCGCCGATCCAGTCGCCCGCGGCCGGGACAAATTCCGTCATCCGGATGTCGGCCCATATGGATGCGTCAAAATAGGGGTCGGCTTCGACGCACTGGCGTGCTTCGCTTGCGTTTTCTGCTTTCACAATCAGCAGCGATCCGACGGTATCGCCATTTTCATCCCGAAGCGGGCCGGCGATGAAAAAATTCGAAAGCGTCGCCTCGATATGCGCAAAATGTGCATCGCGAGCATCGAGCCTTTTCTGCGCCGTGCCCGGTTTGTCGGTGCAATAGACCGCAAAGACCTTCATGCGCCGGTCTCATCGATAAAGCGCAGTATTTCCATTGCCGTTTCTGCGGCCGCTTCGTCAAGCACAGCCCGCTTGATATCCAGCCGCTCGACCAGCCTCGAGGATGGGATAAGCGTGGCAGCCCGGCGGCTTGCGTCCAGCAACCCGGATTGCGAGGCGAATATCAACGCAGGGGATAACACCAGTGGTAACCGGCCTTCCACATCATAAGAGAAGGCTGCGTGGAATGCCGCATTCTTGCCAGTACCGTGGCGCAACTGCTCGACAAACATCTCGAAACTCCGGTCGGGGCCCTGACTTTCCAGCCGCTTGGTCATACCCATTTCCCAAGCCGCCTCCAGACATCGGAGGTCTGGGGTGATTTCGAAGCGCTTGCCGGCGGTGGGTAGAAATTTAGCACGGGTTTCCGGATCAAACGCCGGCACGTCAACCAGTGCCATTCTCCGGACGCTTCCTGTATTTTCGATCGCCATCTCGACCGCGACCAGATTGCCAGTGTGAAAACCGGTGACGTCAACTGGCGCCTCCAGCGACATATCTTCCACAACCGCCATCATCGCTTTGGCATATTCAGCGATCGACGGCTCCAGTTTAAAACCATCGGAACCGCCATAACCGGGGAAATCTGGTGCGATCACTCGACGATTCTGGGCCAGAAAGGGCATGATCGAAGTGAAGGCCAGTCCGCTGAACGGCGCAGGTTGCAGACAATAGAGATCTGGCTGCGTCGGCTCCTGCTCCGGTTCCACCATTCGCCAATGGATCTGGCCATAAGGACCGTCGGAATATCCCTTGATGATCATTCTGTGGAATCCTTCAGTCTTACCAACTGCTCGCGATATAGGCGGCGGGTGAGTGGCATCATCAGAAAGGGTATGATGCCGAAGATGAAAGGAACCGCAGCAACCGCGTAACGGATATTTTCCTCACCGAATACACCGCTAGACAATTCGCCGACCGCGATCGGCCCGAGGGAACCGAACCAACTGATCGACAAATAATATATCGCGACAATCTGCCCACGAATCTGGGCGGGTGTGATGACGAGCAGGGCCGTTACGCCGATCGCGGACACAATACCGATGCCGACGGTGTTGATGCACAGGATCGCAAAAGCAAGCTCCGCGGTCGGCATGAACAGCGGAATGGAAGCCGTCGGAACCATGATCAGAAAACCGATATACATCAGCCTCAAAGACGCGTCTTTCACGCCCTTCTTGGTCCACCAGTCGGAGATTGTGCCCATGAGCAGCATGTTCACCGGACCGATGATCAGCAACGCTACACCGTTGATGAAAGCATATTTTTGCGGTGACCAGCCCCAGGTCCGTTCGAAGGTCGGCGCGAGGAAGCCCTGGCTATAGGCGATGGTGGTCATCGTGCCGATCAGAAGCAGAAAGCCGAGATAGAGCAGCCGGTTCTGCCAGATATATTTGACCGCGTCGGTAAAGCCGCGGCCGCTGATGACATCGGCCGCCGCTGCCGCCGGTCGACGCGCCGGCTCCTTCATCAACAGAAAGAACAGGGCGAAGATCAGGCCTGGGGCCCCGACGATGATCAGCGTGAAGCGCCACGGCGACAATTCACCAAAAAAGGGTAGGGACTGGGTGCCGCCGGAGGCCGTCCAGGCAATGATCGCGCCGCTGAGCAGGGAGGCAAGACCGGCACCGATTGGCAGGGCGGAGGAGTAGAAGGCGATCGGTTTGCCGCGTCTTTCGGTCGGGAAACTGTCGCCGATCATCGAGAAGGTTGCGGGGCTCAGGGTTGCTTCGCCGATGCCGACGCCCATACGGGCGGCAAACAGCTGGAAGAAATTCTTCGCGGTGCCGGTGGCGATGGTGGCCAGCGACCAGAAGGCGACACCGATCGACACGATCCAGATGCGCTTGCCGCGGTCGATCAGCCAGCCCATGAATATCCCGACAAAGCCGTAGACGAGCGTGAAGGCGCTGAGCAGCCAGCCGATCGAACGGTCGGACAAGTCAAATTCGGCTTTGATCGGTTCGATCAGCAAGCCCAAAATATAGCGGTCCACAAAGCTGAAAATATAGGCAATGGTCAGCATCACCACGAGAAACCATCCCGCCGCGGCGCTGGGATAAGGTTTCGCGGTCGGGGTTGCGCTTGCTTCCCCCACTGCCGCTTCGCTCATGACGGCCCATCCGGGATCCGGTAGATCACCACCAGATTGTCATCGAAATCGACAATGCCGATCTCCCGCCCGATGCGGCCATCATGGGTTTCGAGACGTCCTTCGTCGTAAACCTTCAGCCCCAATGCCGCGCTCTCCGCCATAGCCTTGTCAGGATCGGCAACATCCAGCACAATAGCTCCGCGCCGGGGATGGGGAACGGGATCAAGCGGCACATTCTTGATTCCCGACAGTGCCATGATGCGGGGCTGGTCGGGCAGCGAAAGGATTGCGAAATCCAGCTCCGCCCCGTCGGGAATTTCAAACACGGGGATCGAATAGCTGTTGGGATTATGGCCCTTGCGAAAGGTGACGTCAAAACCAAGTACATCACGATAGAAAGTCAGCGCCTTGTCGATATCTTTAACTACAAAATTGGCGCGTTGAAAGCGCACCGACTGTTTGATCGTCATATCATTATCCTTAGTTCCATTCAGTCGGTTCGCCGCGAACCGAGCAACATTGCACGCCGACATTTCTGCCATAATAGAGATTCGCCAGTGCGCGCGGCATATTCTGGAAACCGTCCTCGATATCCTGCACCGGCTTCAGCTTTCCATCCTGTATCCAACCGGCCAGATCATCCATCACTTTCTCCCAATTGTGGAGATGATTATAGACGAAAAAGCCTTGCATTCGGGATTCCGTAGCGCGTAGCCGGGTATAATTGGGCAGCGAAAAAGGTTCCTCGCGCGTATATTCGCTGATCGATCCGCACAGGACGACGCGGCTGTGCATCCGCAGCCGTTCGAGGCAGGTTGCGAGCGTCTCTCCGCCGACATTGTCAAAATAGAGATCAATTCTGTCGGGCAGGAGTTCGTCGAGACGCTGTTCGATATTTTCGGCTTTATAGTCGATCGCATGCGAGCAGCCATGATCGCGAATGAAGGCGCATTTTTCCGCACCACCGGCCATGCCCACAACATCGCAGCCAACGACATTGGCCGCCATTTGGCTGACCATCGACCCGACGCCCCCGGCCGCGCCAGAAAGCACCATCCGGTCGCCATTTTTCGGATCACCACAGGCGAAAAGACCTGCATGAGCTGAAAGGCCGGTCATGCCCAGAACGCCGGAGCCGAGAGCGGCAGGCAGACCGTTGTTCGGCATCGCAAAGAATTTCTCCTGCGCCGTCATTTTCGAGGTCTTGTAGGTTTGCCATCCCATTTGCCCCTGAACCATATCACCTTCGCGCCAATCAGGATGGCGTGACTTGACAATCTGAGCGACCCCTCGCCCGTGGATCACGTCGCCTGGTTTAAGAACCCGTTCGCCGGCAGCGCCCGTTCCCTGCATGTAGAATCGCATGACTGGCGCAAGGCCGAGATAATGCGTTTTCAGCAGCACTTCGCCCTCGGCCGGTTCGGGGATTTCACTCACCGTCCATTCGAAATCGGAAGGCACCACATTGCCGACCGGCCGCGAAGCGACGCGCCACTGATAGTTGGCGCTGTCGTCAATACGCTTGTTGGCAGCCAGCGTATCGAAAGCGTCCATACCGTCTGCGATCACTTAATCGTGAACCTTTACGACCTGATTTACCTCAAAGAAATAACCGTCCAGATCCCAGAAGGAACAGCCGATCATATCCTTTTTCTTCCCATCCGCGCCGGTAACGGTCCAGTCGCGTGGTTCGCTGTGTATCCGCGATCCGAGCGCCCGTGCTCTTTCTACGGCACCTTTCGCATCATCCGAGGCAACAACGAAAACAGGGGTCCCGAATTTAATCTCTGTGGGCAGTTCGTCTGGCGCGTCCATTTTCGGATCCAGCCATTCCAGCAGACCGATCATGCCGATCAAGTCGTCCTGGCACTTGAGAATGATGAGGCGGGTCTGGTCGCCTTTTTTACCAGCAGCAAGCTGCGTACCGGACAGGGTAAATGGCGTGTCCATCCATTTGGTCATGCCAAGCACCGTTTCATACCAATGCGAAGCACGATCGCCATCGCGGACCATCAGGGTTGTGCGTTTGATAATATCAGTCATTGATTTTAGGGCTTTCGATTAAGAGAACTTGGACATCTGCAATGCCTTCGCGGAGTTTTCTGGCTTCTGCATATTCGGGGCTGTTCCAGAAAGCCGTTGCCGTTGCCTTGTCTGGCCATTCGGAAATTACCATCGATGCTCCGTCTCCGAAGTCACCCTCCAGCAACTGGGCACCGGGTCCGCGCAACACATATTTTCCACCGAATTTTTCAACCAGCGCGCCGGCGGCGGCGCCATAGCCGGAAATGAACGCATCCCGATCCTTAATTTTGGCGGTTACGATCATATAGGCTGGCATGATTGATTCTCTCCTAAAGTTGTCCGGACAAATTACCGATGCGCTGGCATAATGCAAACGCTATTTGCGACTATTTATGCTGTCGTCACTATCTAGGAATTTCCGCACCGCATTTGCCAGTGCGCCGCTATGAAGATCAAAGCCACCCAAGGTGATTTCGGGAAAATGGATCAACGTGGAATTTTTCAAATATTTTTGCGCCGCTTCGGTTTCTTCTTTCAGGCTGCTTGCATTGGTCATCAGCAAAACCGGCTGGGTAATTTTCACCAACTGCTTTTCGGATTCATAGGTGAAGACGGCGTGATAGGCTTTCCAGCAATCGGGATAGCATTGCACCGCATCGTTAAAATGTTCCTGGGCGCGTTCGAGAGAGAGGCCGGCCTCGACTGCGCCGGTTGCGAATTCCCATTTCGGCAACAGATGGGATCCATCTCTGGCGATCGGATCCGGCTTGGCATTTTTGTCATAGGCTGCCTTGCGAGCCTCGCCGGTATAGAATGGCAATCCCGGCAGGACAATCCGGCGCACCAGATGCGGCCGGATCAGCGCAAGCTCAGCGGCGATCAGGCCGCCGGTGTGATAGCCCAAAACATCAACGACCAATTCGCTAGAGTCCCCGATACCTAGACTGTCGAGCGCTGAGGCCGCCGATTCGGCATAATCCCGGATCGTGGGCAGCGACTCCGGGGAGTCAGAATCACCATAGCCGGGCGTATCTATTGCGATAACCATCCGGTCTTTGGCCATGTCTTTCATGAACCCGTTGAAATAATTGCTAGAATAAGGAGTCGGGTGAAACAGGACCAGCGGTGGTCGGGCCTTGATCATGTCCGGGCTTGCGACCCTGACATGCACTTGACCAAATGGTCCCCGCACAAATTTTCGTTCGATTCTTGGCTCGGAAGGCGAGGATGCAGCGACGATCTGTTTATTCGGTCTTTCCGCTGTCTGGCCAATCGAGGAAAAGCAAAGAGCCGTAACAATGGCGGCAAACCTTAGAGCCCGATCCGAAAGTAGTTGAGCAATACCAGCATGTTATGATTCAGTCCGTCTTTGCGAAGAGATGGAGTGAACAGTGGCATGGACTGGTATTGCCCGGCATGAGCATAGCCGAGAAGGGTTACGATATCCAAGTGACATGACGGACCGGGAATGGCTGCTGACAGCACCGTTTATCCCGTCCGCCAAGAGTGGGGGGCGCCC
>Ga0335396_10001710_pt1 | contig 27963 bp, 19 predicted proteins | sample FRY02_FD_205743 | JGI IMG/M metagenome (GOLD analysis project Ga0335396, IMG submission 205743) | Freshwater microbial communities from Lake Fryxell liftoff mats and glacier meltwater in Antarctica - FRY-02 (spades assembly) (version 2) | ecosystem: Environmental > Aquatic > Freshwater > Ice >... | reverse complement strand
AGGCGGACGTTCTGCGCGCGGTAAAGGTGCCGCTGGAGCCGCATGAGTTCGATGCGCTGGTCAGCTTCCACTACAACACCGGCGGCATCGCCAAGGCGTCGCTGACCCGCCATCTGAACGCAGGCAACCGTGCCGCTGCCGCGCAAGCCTTCATGGGCTGGCTCCGACCGGCTGCGATCCGCACGCGCCGCGAAGCCGAGCGCGATCTGTTCCGCGACGGCCGCTATCCGACCGGCACCATCCCGGTCTGGGCGGTGGATCGCAACGGCCGTATGGATTTCTCGCGGCCGATCCGCCGTTTGACCGAGGCCGAGGCGCTAGCATTGCTGCGCTCGACCGGCGCACAAGTGCCGCCGCCAATGCCGAAGCAACCCGCGCCCTCGCAGCCATGGTGGCAGCGGCTGGTGGATTTTCTGACAGGAAAGGCAACATTATGAACTGGAACCTCGCACGCGGGCTGATCTATCTGGCCTGCCTTGCTGCCTCCGGTTTGGCCATGGCCGGGCTGGCGGATTTCGATCTGGTGACGGGCAGTTTCGATCTGCGCCCCTTTAACCTATACGCCTTGACCGGCACGGCCGGGGGCGTGATTTCTTCGGCGCTGGCCTCTGTCGCCCTCTGGCGCGGCTGGGGGCGGAAGTGAAGTCCCTCCCCCCCGCGCTTCAGGCCCATCTAGACGAAGGAACGACCACTTTGTCCTGGTGCTGGCGCATCGTGCGGGGCGATGGCGTGACGCTCGGCTTCACCGACCATGATCGGACCCTCATCTTCGATGGCACCGATTTCGAGCCGGAGAGCGGCTTCGCCGCATCTGAAGTGCGGTCGGGGTCGGACCTTTCCGTCGATGCGCAGGACGCGCAAGGCGTACTGTCCTCCGACCGGATCACCGAAACCGACATCCTCGATGGCCGCTGGGACAATGCGGGCGTCGAGGTCTGGCGGGTGAACTGGGCCGATACCAGCCAGCGCTTGTTGATGCGGCGCGGGGCCATCGGCCAGATCCGGCGCGGGCGGCTGGTGTTCGTCGCCGAAGTGCGATCGCTGGCGCATGTCCTCGGCCAGACCGTCGGCCGGACGTTTCAGGCGAGTTGCGATGCCGCCCTTGGCGATGCGCGCTGCGGCGTCAATCTGGAAGCTACGGCCTTCAAAGGCAGCGGTACGGTGATCGACTTGCTTCGCGATCGGGCCTTCACAGCGTCCGGGCTCGCTGCCTTTTCCTCGGGCTGGTTCGTCTTCGGCACGGTTCAATGGACTAGCGGTGCCAATCTCGGGCGGCGCACTGAGGTTCTGGCGCATGACCTCGTCGACGGGGTCGCCATCGTCACCCTGCTGGAAGCGCCGGTGCGGGCCATCGCCGGGTCCGACAGTTTCACCGTCCGCGCCGGTTGCGACAAGCGCATCACGACCTGCGGCACCAAGTTCGCCAATGTCGCCAACTTTCGGGGTTTCCCCAACATCCCGGGTCAGGATGCTGTTCTGCGCTACGCCAGCCAGAACGGCGGGCATCAAGGAGACGTGCTGTGAGCCTGCTGCCCTATATCGCCGATCCCGATCTGGTCGTTGCCACCGCCTGCGGCTGGCTTGGCACACCGTATCATAATCAGGCCAGTCTGCGCGGGGTCGGTTGCGATTGCCTCGGCCTCGCGCGCGGTGTCTGGCGCGAAGTGGTGGGGGACGAACCCTTCCCGATCCCGCACTACAGCCGGGACTGGGGCGAAACGGGGCCGCGCGAAGTGCTGGCGGAGGGTGCGCGGCGCATGATGCCGGAAATTGCCTCAGATGAGGCTGGCCCCGGCGCGCTGCTCCTGTTTCGCATGGCCCCGCGCGCCATCGCCAAGCATGTCGGGATCCTGACCGCGCCGGACCGCTTCATCCATTCCTACGAACGGTTAGGCGTCATCGAGGAACCGCTCACGTTCACATGGCGACGGCGCATCGCCTTCGCCTTCCTCTTTCCCCAACGTTGAAAGTTCACCATGGCCACGCTCGTCCTCGGCGCTGTCGGCACTGCCATCGGCGGGGCTTTTGGCGGGGCGATCCTTGGCTTTTCCGGCGCTGCCATCGGTGGCTTCATCGGTTCCACCGTGGGCTCGGTCGTCGACAGCTGGATCGTGTCCTCGCTGGCCCCAGCGCAGCGGATCGAGGGCGCGCGGCTCGACACACTGCGCATCACCTCGGCCACCGAAGGGGCTGTGATCCCACGGCTTTTCGGGCGCATGCGGATTGGCGGCAATATCATCTGGGCGACTGATTTCCGCGAGGAGATCAACACCACCAGCCAAGGCGGCGGCAAAGGGGGTGGGCCGACGGTGACCACAACGGAATATCTCTACTATGCATCCTTCGCCATAGGGCTTTGCGAAGGGGCAATCACCGGCATCGGGCGCGTGTGGGCCGACGGCAATGCGATGGACATGACCGGCGTCACCTGGCGCTGGTACCCCGGCGATGAGGCGCAAACGGCCGATCCGTTCATCAGCGCAAAGATGGGAGCGGCCAACGCGCCCGCCTATCGCGGCATGGCCTATGTCGTGTTCGAGGAACTGGACCTCAGCCCGTTTGGCAACCGCCTGCCGCAGATCAGTTTCGAGGTCTTCCGACCACTTGCCGATCCCGACACGGCCGAAGGTCTGGTGAAGGCCGTGACGCTGATCCCGGCCTCAGGCGAGTTCACCTATGCCACTGATGCCATCCGCAAAGGCAGCGCCGGTGCAACAGTTGCTGAGAACCTGAACGCGCTGCCCGACCAGCCGGACATCGTGGTGGCGCTGGACCGGTTGCAGGCGATGGCCCCGGCGGTCGAGAGCGTCAGCCTCGTGGTGGCGTGGTTCGGCGATGATCTACGCGCGGGGTCCTGCAAGGTGAAGCCCGGTGTCGAGGTCGCCACCAAGGCGACCACGCCCGCCAACTGGTCGGTGAATGGGGTCAGCCGGGCCAGTGCCCACCTGGTCAGCCGTGACGCCGAAGATCGCCCCGTCTATGGCGGCACGCCTGCGGATTTCGCGGTGGTGCAGGCGATCCAGGAGATGAAGGCACGAGGGCTGCGGGTGACCTTCTATCCGTTCCTGCTGATGGACGTACCGCCCGGCAACACCCTGCCGAACCCCTACAGCGCCAATGCCGCCACGCCGGGCCAGCCCGTATTTCCATGGCGAGGGCGGATCACCTGCGCCCCTGCGGCGGGCTTTGCCGGATCGGTGGACAAGACCGGTACGGCGGCAACGCAGGTCACAGCGCTGTTCGGCGCGGCGACGCCGGGCAGTTTCAGTGTCTCGGGCGAGAGCGTCAGCTTCACCGGCTTGCCCAGCGATTGGGGCCTGCGTCGCATGGTGCTGCACTACGCGCACCTTTGCGCTGCGGCGGGCGGGGTCGATGCCTTCCTGATCGGTACCGAGATGCCGGGGCTGACGACCATCCGTTCGGGGGCCAGCACCTATCCCGCAGTTACCGCGTTCAAGGCCCTCGCGGCCGACGTGAGCGCCATCCTTGGTTCAGGCACGAAGATCGGCTACGCGGCTGACTGGTCGGAATACTTCGGCCACCAGCCGCAGGATGGCAGCAATGATGTCTATTTCCACCTCGATCCGCTCTGGTCAGATGCCAACATCGACTTCGTCGGCATCGACAATTACCTGCCGCTGTCCGATTGGCGCGACGGCTTCAACCATGCCGATGCAATCGAAGGCTGGCCCGCGATCTACGACCGCGCCTATCTGCAGGCGAACATCGCGGGCGGCGAAGGTTTCGACTGGTTCTATGCCAGCGCCGCCGGCCGCTCCGCGCAGATCCGCACGCCCATCACCGATGGTGCGGCAGGCAAGCGGTGGGTCTTCCGCCCCAAGGACATTCGCGCCTGGTGGTCGAACCCCCACTACAACCGGCCGGGCGGGGTGGAAAGCGAGACGCCGACCGCATGGATACCCCAATCGAAGCCCATCCGCTTCACTGAACTCGGCTGCCCGGCCATCGACCGGGGCACCAACCAGCCGAACGTGTTCTTCGACCCGAAGTCCTCCGAAAGCTTCACGCCGTATTTTTCACGGGGCTGGCGCGACGATGCGATCCAGCGCGCCTATCTCGAGGCGAGCTACCTGCACTGGAGCGATCCGGCCAACAACCCTACCTCCACCATCTATGGCGGCCGCATGGTACATGTCCCCGAATGCGCCGCCTGGACCTGGGACGCGCGGCCCTATCCTTTCTTTCCCGAACTGACCGACGTCTGGACCGATGGCCCCAACTGGCGGCTTGGGCACTGGCTGACCGGTCGGCTGGGGGCGGTTTCGCTGGCGGCCCTTGTGCGCCACCTCTGCCTGCGCGCTGGAATGCCGGAAGCCCTGATCGACGTCACCGGCCTCTGGGGTGCCGTCGAGGGCTATGCCATCGCAGCACTTGAAGCCCCGCGGTCCTCGATCAGCACGCTCGCCCGGCATTTCGGCTTCGATGCCATCGAGACCGAAGGCATGATCCGCTTTGTCATGCGCGGGCGCGCGTCCAGCACCGTGCTGACCCATGACGACCTCGTGGCATCGCGCGAAGGCGAGGCGCTGGAACTGGTTCGCGCGCAGGAAACCGAACTGCCACAGGCGCTGAAGTGGCAGGTCGCCCGTGCTGACGAGGATTATGATGCGGCCCTTGTTGAGGCCCGCCGCATCACCGTCGACACGACCCGCATTGCGTCCGAATCCTTTCCGATGGCAATTCCGCCCGAAGAGGCCGAGCGCCGCTGCCGTCGCGCGCTGATGGAAGCCTGGATCGGCCGCGAGAGTGCCATCTTCCGGCTGCCACCCTCACGGCTGGCACTGGACCCTGCCGATGTGATCCGGCTGATGCATGACGGCCGCGAGATCGAGTTGCGGCTGGTGTCCATCGCCGATTCCGATGGGCGAGGTATTGAGGCCGTCCGCCAGGATCGTGCCGCCTATGATCTGCCTCCTGGCGATCCGCGACCGGCATCGCTCACCCGCTCCGTGGTCTTCGGCGCGCCGGATGTCGTGCTGCTCGATCTGCCGCAACTCTCCGAAGATCAGCCCGCGCATCGACCGATGGTCGCGGCCCATGCGGTTCCATGGCCGGGCGAGATGGCGGTGTTCCGCAGCCCTTCGACCGATGGGTTCTCCTTGCTGACCATCATTGGCAGACGCGCCCGGATCGGCACGCTGTTGTCGGATTTCTACGCTGGCCCCACCTCGCGCTTCGATCTTGGCAATGCACTGGTCATCGACCTAGCGTCCGGCACCCCGGAAAGCGTCACCGATCTGACGCTGTTCGGCGGCGCCAATGCGCTAGCGGTGGAAACGGCCCCGGGCATCTGGGAAATCGTGCAGGCGGGTGCCGCCGAACTGATCGCCCCCGGCCGCTATCGCTTGACCCGCCTCTTGCGCGGTCAGCGCGGCACCGAAGCCGCAATGGGCAATCCCGCCCCGGCAGGGGCACGCGTGGTGATGCTTGATTCCGCCATTGCCCCGCTGCCGATAGCAGAAGCCGACCTCGGTCTGCCGTGGAACTGGCGTATCGGCCCCGCAGCACGCGCGGTCAATGACGCCAGCTACGCCGCGCTGGCCTTTACGCCAGCCGGTCGCGGCCTTGTGCCCTTCGCCCCGGTCCATGTGGCGCAGCCATGGCGAACAGCACGCAGCCCCGGCGATCTCACCATCCGCTGGACGCGGCGATCCCGCGCGCTGGTGGCCGATGCGTGGGAACAGGTCGAGGTGCCGCTGGCCGAAGACTTAGAGAGCTACGACGTCCAGATGCTCGACGGGGCATCGGTCAAGCGCACGCTGACCAGCAGCACGACATCCGTTCTCTACACCGCCGCCCAGCAAACTACTGATTGGGGCGCGCCGCTCGGCCCCGGCCAGACGCTGGCGATCCGCATCTTCCAGCTCTCGAACCGCCTCGGGCGCGGCGATCCCGCTGCCGTCACCCTCCAGTTCTGAAGGCCCGCGCACCATGTCCGACACCTCCACCCATCTTGGCTTGCCGTACCTCTTGGCGGCGCAAAGTCAGAAGCATGTCACCCACAACGAGGCGCTGCGCCTGCTCGATGCCATGGTGCAACTTTCGGTCCTCGACCGCACCCGCACCACGCCCCCGGCCAGTCCCGCCGATGGCGACCGGCATCTTGTGGCCTCGGGTGCTGCGGGGCTCTGGGCCGGCTGGGATCTGAACGTGGCATTCTGGGTCGATGGCGTCTGGATGCGCCTGGTCCCACGCCCCGGCTGGCTGGTCTGGATCGCGGCCGAGCAAGTTTTTCTGGTCTGGGACGGCAGCGCCTGGGACCCGGTCGGCGTACCGCAGGACGTGTCCGATGCGATCTTCAGCCTTGTCAACGATGCCGATCCGACGAAGAAGGCGCTGTTTTCGCTGTCGGGGATCACCACCGGCACGACGCGCACCTTCACACTGCCCAACACCTCGTCGGAACTGGCAATCCTCGCGGGCACCCAAACCTTCACTGGCAACAAGACCTTCTCGGGCACGCTGACCGCCTCGGGCACCGTGACAGTCTCGGCAGCCTCGGCCAGCATTGGCACGGCGACGACGACCGCCACCTATGGGATGGGCACCGGCGCCACGACCACAGGCGTCACCAAGACCATCAACCTCGGCACCGGCGGCGCGTCTGGATCGACCACGGTCGTCAACATCGGCTCTGCAACGGCAGGGGCCGCGGGCACGACCGTCGTGAACACCCCGACCGTGACCTTCGCCAATGCCGTCACGCAGGTCGGCATGCCGCAAGCCAACCTGACCGCCCAGCTGCTGGGCCTCGGCGGGGCGACGGCCGACGGCTACAATCGCATTTCGGTCAACACTCCAGCGCTTCTGTTCAATAACGCGGGGGCCGGGATCGAGGCGACCGTGAACAAGGCGGCGGCCGGGAACGATGCAGCCTTCGCCTTCAAGACCGGGTTCTCGGCGCGGGCTCTCATCGGCTTGCTCGGCAACGACGACTTCAGCGTCAAGGTCAGCCCGGATGGCTCGGCCTTCTTCGATGCCTTGAAGATTGATCGCACCAGCGGCCAGGTGGAATTGCCGCAGCCCACTATCCTGCCGGGGCTCGCTGCTGCACCGTCGCCACCGCCCTCTGGCAAGATCGCGGTCTATGCCCGCAACCGCGCTGGTGCGCCGTGGATCGACGTGATGCGACCCTCGGGGCGGGACTTTCCGCTGCAGCCCCACTTTGGCGTGAACCGGATCGCCAACTGGTCGCCCTCCGTCACGACCACGATCACAACGGAAGGCCTGCCCATTACCTCGGTCGGCACCGTCTCGCACCCGACGCTCGCCGCCACAAACCTCGCCGCCTCCATGCGGCGCTGGCGGATTACCTCCGCGGCCGTCGTGGACTCGGTGGCCGACCAGCGATCTGCTAGCTGGGCCTGCTGGCGCGGCAATGCGGCGGGCCTCGGCGGCTGGACCTTCGTCACGCGGATTTCACTGACGACCCTGCAGACGACCGGCATGGGGTTCTTCGGCCTTTATGGCTCGACCGCCGCGCTCGCCACAACGCTTACACTGGCCACGGCCATCAACTGCATCGGCATCGGCTTCCAGCGCGGCACACACACCCGCTGGCAGCTTGTCGCGAACGACGGCGCTGGTGCTCCGACGCTGACCGACATGGGGGCGAGTTTTGGCATCGCGACGGGTGGGGTGCTGACTCTGTTCATCGCGGCACCTCCCAATGGCAGCTCGGTCGGGGTGCGGATGGTCGACGAGGTTTCTGGCGCGGTGTTCGAGCAGGAGATTATCGCCGACCTGCTAGCCAACACGCAGTTCCTGTCGCCACGGTTGTTCATGAACAACGGCGCAACAGCAGCTGCGGTCGCTTACGACTGCTCCGGGGTCTACGTGGAGACAGACTATTGAACAAGAGACGACGCTGCGGTCTCAAGCTTGACCCCAAACACGTCGCTCGCTTTTTTGGTCTATTTGCCGCAAGCTCACCGCCGATGGGCGTTGCTGCGTAACTAACACCTGAGACATGAGAGCCTCTTTCCCGTTATCATCAACCCGAGCGGACGATCTCGGCGATGCCATGGGCTCAGAAGCGCTTCATCAGTGCGACGCGAAGCTGAATTTTGGCAGTATAGCAGTCGTGGCGTCTGGCAGCGATGCGTTCTCCTAAGGCATTGAGACATTGCATCTTCGCTTCGATCCGGCTTCGGGCGTGGTATCCGGTCCAGCGCTTCGGAGTGACCTGCCATAGTGCGAGGTGGCGCGCAGGGTTTCGTTTCTGGCAATTGCGGTCGGGCAATCTTCCTTCCAAGGTCTTCCGTTCTTGCGGATTGGGATGATCGCGTTGGCCTGCCGGTCGATGATCCGAGTATGGCAGCGGCGGGTGTCATAGGTGCCGTCGGCGATCATCGTGCCGATTTCTTGGCTCTCAAGGATCTGATCGAGCAGCGCCGGCAGAACCGGGCTGCAACCATCGCTGCTTGAGGTAAATTCCACCGCGCGGATGTGTGATGTAACCGTGTCCATCGCCAGATGTTCCTTGCCCCATTGGCACCGCCCCTGGACACCATGCTTTCGGACCTGCCATTCGCCATGACGCAGAAAATTTATCCCAGTGCGGTCGACAAGCGGGTTGAGAGGCCCAACCGCACGCCAATAGGAGATTTGGGCCGCTAGTGTCCCCTGCCGACGACAAAGGGTCGTATAGTTCGGAACGGCCCAGTTTATGCCCGCCGTCTTCAACAACCTTGGAGCCCTCCCGGTTGTCTGCCGGAGCGGCAGTTTGAACAGAACCTTGATCGTCAGGCGCGAGCCAGTGCATTTCCTTGTCCAGTCAGATCAGCAGAGATCCGCGCTTGCAAAGCGAAGCGGTGAAGCTGGACTAGGGCGTGTTGACGTTTGAGGATTCCCAAATCTTGCAATGACTGATTCACTGTTGCCAACATGGGAGGCAACCTTGATCCGCACTACTTTGACCGACGCCCAGTGGGCAACCATCGCCCCGCACTGCCTTGGCCGCGAATACGACTCCGGCCGCACCGGGCCCGACCCTCGTCTTTTCGTCGAGGCGGTGTTGTGGATTGCACGCACGGGCTGCCCCTGGCGCGATCTTCCAGAAGATTTCGGCAAGTGGAATTCGGTATTCAAGCGGTTTCGCAGGTGAGTGAAGGCGGATGCTTTCTATCGTATGTTCAGGGCATTAGCCGAAGATAGCGACTGGAATACACCATGATTGACGGCACCATTGTCAAAGTCCACCGTCACGGTCAGGGCGCAAAAGGGGGACTCAAAGTCAGGCCATCGGGCGCTCTCGCGGCGGGGTGACCACCAAGATCATGGCTCTGACCGACGCACTCGGCAACCTGATCGACTTCCGGCTTCTACCCGGCCAGGCTCATGACCTGCGGGGCACAGCGGCGCTCATCGAAGGACTGTCCTGCGGGAAGCTCCTCGCGGATCGTGCTTTCGACGCGAACTGGCTGCGCGAGGCGCTAGCGGAAGCGGGGATTGAAGCGGTCATCCCGCCAAAATCCACTCGCCGCTTCCCTGCCGAGTTTGATCGCGATACTTACAAGTGGCGGCACCTGATCGAGAACTTCTTCGGAAAGCTCAAGGAATACAGAGGCATTGCCACTCGATGCTGCAAAACCGACACCAGTTTCAACGCTTTCATTGCCCTCGCATCAACCGTCATCCGGCTTCTGTGAATGTCAACAGACCCTAGTTCGTGGTGCGATAGCAGGCGGGGGATGGCTTCGTCGTGAAGCCCGTCTAACCACATGGATTCACACCATGAATCCTAAAAGACCGTAGATTTTCAACAACGCCTACACAATTCGAGAACACGTTCGCCCGCCTCTGGGAATAGCGAAGCGTCGCGACGCGGTATAACAGATGCCTGATCGTGTGCCCCTCGGATTGCGTTCTCGCGGCTGCCGTCATTTACGGGTTGTGAGCCTGGACGGTAGTGACACCGCGAGGTTTGTGCGCTAGAGGTTTATTCGGGCATATTGGCCAAGACATGCAGAAGGAATCTGTCACATGGTGGGCAAACCCGGAGGCCAGCCGCCGCCCAGCGCGGCCAAGGCGTTCAACTCAGCGGCTGCGGAAAAACCGCGCCAGCTTGCCAGGATTGTGAAATCGACCGATCAAGGAGCCAAGATGATGAGCCCCTCGCCCGGCGGTACCTCCGGCGGGTGGTCACCGCCCTTGGGTGCCAAGGCCGCGGCCGACCGAAAAAAGTTCGCTCAACAGCTTGCCGAAGCAAAGGCGAGAGCCGAGCCGACCGCCAAGGCAGCGTCGGAAAAACCGAAGACGGCAAGTAAGGAATTTAACGCGAAAGCCAATTCCGGCCGCGCAAAGACATCGTTTAATTCGACTGCGTCGAACGGTCAGAATCGTGCAGCGTTCAATGCCGCGTCGAAATCGAGCGGAAAGGGCGGCCGCACCCGCTAGTGTTCGCCACCTGACGAACGATTCCCCTTTGTGATCATGCGTGTCATACTCTCGGCATGAGACGCGATGACATCTGCCTTTACCTTGGCCCCGCCAACCGCGCTGAGCTGCAAGCTCTGATCACCAACCGCAACACTGCGCGCAAGCTTGTCTGGCGTGCCGAGATCGTGCTGGCGACGGCAGACGGCTGCGGCACCTTTGAGATCATGCGACGCGCGAACACGTCTAAGCCCACTGTCTGGCGCTGGCAGGCGCGTTACCTTGACGAAGGGATAGACGGCCTCAGGCGCGACAAGACCCGGCCGTCGCGGGTCCCGCCGCTGCCCCGGGAAACCCGCCTGAAGGTGATTACCAAGACTGTGCAGGAGACGCCGCCGAATGCCACCCACTGGAGCCGCTCGACCATGGCCGAGGCGGTGGGCATTTCGCCTTCGAGTGTGGGGCGTATTTGGGCGGAAGCAGGTCTGAAGCCGCACCTGACACGCGGGTTCAAGGTTTCCAACGACCCGATGTTCGAGGAGAAGGTCACGGATATCGTGGGGCTTTACCTTGACCCGCCGGAGCGGGCCGTGGTGCTGTGCGTTGACGAAAAGTCGCAAATTCAGGCGCTTGACCGCACCCAGCCAGGACTGCCACTCAAGAAGGGTCGCGCGGCCACGATGACGCACGACTACAAGCGCCACGGCACGACCACGCTGTTCGCGGCACTCGATGTAAAGTCGGGCATGGTCATCGGCGAATGCCTGCCGCGTCACCGGGCCAAAGAGTTCTTGCGCTTCTTGCGCCGCATTGACCGCGCTGTCCTGAAGCCACGCGACGTGCATCTGGTGCTCGACAACTACGCCACCCACAAGACGCCCGAGGTCAAAGCCTGGCTGCAGAAACACCCGCGCTTCAAGCTTCATTTCACGCCGACCAGCGCGTCATGGCTGAACCTCGTCGAACGCTTCTTTGCCGAGATCACGTCAAAGCGCATCCGCAGGGGCAGCTACACAAGCGTCGACGATCTGGAGGCCGCCATCTACGACTACCTTGGGCAGCACAACACCAAGCCAAAGCCCTTCAACTGGACCAAAACAGCCGAGGACATCCTCGCCCGAGAACGCCGCGCGCTCGACAAACTCGATGAAATCAGAGGAAACAGGTAGCAAGCGTCAGATTCAGAACACTAGGGGCGCCGCGCCAGTTCGTCCAGAAGCTGCCCGGGCATGTCAATCTCATGATACAGTCGGCGATAGGCCACGATTGGTAGGAAATCGGCAGACATTATTATTTGCCGATTCTGTTCTCGCCTGAAGACCAGTCTGATCTCGTGTGGCGACATCAGCGGCACCTTTATGATCTGCTCGGCCTCTTGGACGGAGCGTGTGAACCCTTCAGTATCGACCGCTGATTTTTGACCGGCGCGCAATTTGGTCTTTTCCGCCGCTGACAGGTCGCTGGTTGTCCGGATTATACGAATGATCTCGGTCTCACCCAAGGCCTTAGTCAGATAGTCAAGCGTTGTCTGATCTGTATTACCAAAGAATTGCTGCACACCGGTATTTCCTAGGAATGTCTCCCAAGATTTCGGGTAATCACGCTTTAGCTGATTCAGGTCCTGCAGGATCGCCCATATCCGGATGCCATATCCCGCCATATAGCCAATTGCTGCCTCGAGCGTCCGCATATACCCTAAGACTGGAAATTCATCGAGAATGGCCAGAATACGATAGTCGCCCCCACCTCCGGCCTTAACGATCTTTGTCGTCTCGACAGCGCCCATGATGCCATTGATCAACAAGCGCAACCAGCGTGCGTGAGTAGCCAAATACCGAGTCGGCAAGCACAGATAGATCGTGACGGGCTTTTTTGATTGTTTTAGCTTTTCAAATTCAATGTGCTTCCGCGCGCTGCTTTGCGGCTTCATCAGCACCGATTTCATCGGCTCGCCGTCCAGAAACCTCGTGTGGCGGTCGGTTGTGCTCAGGACACTCCCCCGCTCCTCCAGTCCCATGTCGAGCAATCGTTTGGCCAGCCCAGATATCATCCCGTCCAATGCCTCGTTCTGGGACATCGCCTCCAAAAGCGCTTCAAAATCTGACAAGAGCGGCCTGGCTTCAGGCAACGTGTGGCTGTCGGCCTCGGCGACGGCTTTATCGGTCGCGTTCTCTAATGCGATTAGTTCGTTAAACCGACGGGCCCGTTCCGGGTCACCCTTGCGGAAAAGCGTGCGCAGCGTTACTAAGTTTCGCGGCATTCCAAGATCGGATAACGACAGAACATGCCCGATCAGCGCAGCGATGAAAGCGCGAGACATTTCATCGAAATGTGGATCATAATCTGCGGTGGTTACCACCAGGGATTCGGCAATCACGTTGATTTTTTCGATAATTTCCTTATCCTTGAGTTTCAGCGCGACCATCGGATCATGCGAGGACCGTAAACTGGGATCCGCCAGCTCGGCGACGCCATAGGGATCGAGCACGTGAACTTCTTGACCAAGGACAGTGGCGCGATGGTCTGCCGTCATGCTCGCATTCTCGCCCTTAGGATCTATACAAACTACCGGCCCGCGATATAGGTGCAGGTTGGGCAGGATCGCCGAGACGCCCTTGCCGGCGCGGCTCCCAGCGACAGTGATCAGGTGGCGGTCGTCGCACCAGCCGATCGGCTCTCCGCCGGCCAAGTCGGAATGACCGAGATATACTGTACCGTTGTCAAAATTCGAGCGGTCGGCTTGGATGCGGGTCGAGTAATAAAGCTCGCAGCTTCTGTCCCGCGCTTCCTCGGCCAGATCATCGCCGCGAAACCACCGGGCGGTAGCTAGCCGGGTATCGCCGCCCTGCATCCCGCGATCAAGTATTTTGTCCGTCGGGCTGGTTTTCTTTTTATCCTCTTGCCGTCTTGAAAACATGCCGCACCTCTAGCGTTCCAAAATAATCCAGAGCACGTGCTGGGCCTAACTGCCCTACCAAGACAAAGACTTCGCCAGCCTTGTAGCCAGATAAAGCGCCCTTAAGCTATTGTTACTTGAGAAAGTCGCCCGAGGCGAGGACTTCGTCATGCGACGCATCAGGGCGCGGAACTTTGGCTGTCCATCGCGAAGCGCGTCGGAGATGATGCTCCTTTGGGCTGCGGTTTCCGTCTTGATCTCATGGGCAAAAATGGTCTTCCGCATCGCCTCAACGGCAGTTTACTCTTTCGTTTGGGCGTGGCCTCGGGGACCGGGTAGACGGGCTGTCGCCCACGCTTGCCGGTCGGCTTCGCCGCCCACGCCGTGTCAGGATCGAACCAGATCGTCAGTGAGCCCCAGCGCTTGAGCGCTTTATTGTAGGTGGGCCAGGTCCGCGTGTTGTAGGTCAGTGTGTTCGGTTTGCTCATGCCGTCCAGTTATGACTCTGGATTCACAAGATGAATCCCTAGTTTCATTTGTGTAGCAGAGCCGGTCTGACCCGCGCTTCAGGTCCAACTTGCTGCTCGATGGTCGCGAAAACAGTCTAAAAATCGAGGTACCCCACACACCGTACGGGACATGACCCTTTTACGAGGTAAAAACCCATCGCAAGACGCTTGAAGTTCTTGATTAAGGTGCACTTTTAAGTAACTATCCAATTTTATGGAAGGCCCTTGGGGCTCGTCAGACAGTAGGAGCGGGAATGCCAAGAAAGCGCGTTTTATTGCGAGGCGGCAATTCCAGTCTTTGCAAGATTGGCGGTAGCGGAACCGACCATTACGATCCACCAGCAGACGTCGGCATCCTGACAACATCCTTCCTACAAGGACATTGGCCAAATATCGTCGCTGGGCGGCGCTCTGAGCCTTACAAGAGCGCACAGCGGCAAAGAAGTAAATGTCAGATGAACGGAGAGCGCGATGTTGTCATAACGAGTGATCTATCCCGTTTTTTCTGGATTTTGGGGGCACGTCATGCTGGGTCCATTTCTTTTTGGGTTTTTCTTAATGTGGGCCGCGCAACTCGGGCTGGCCCTGTTCGGCTGGTCGCGCGGCAATGCCATGACCGTGTCGGGTTTCCGCATTCACTGGGACAACGCACGGTTTCGCGACCTAGTATTCTTCCTGCGCTTGGTCGCCGGTGGATTCCTGGCCATTTGGGCAGTACCGAACTTTCCAGACACCAACGCTTTTGGCTACGTGATTGGGGTTGTGATCGCATATATATTCCCCTCGGTCTCGGAACTTCCCGTCGTTCTTATGAAGCGGTGGAACATCGAGCTGATGTCCCGATCGAGCTCGAACGGGTCAGAACGGAAGGGCAAGCGCGGCCGAGATCTGTAACACCCCCGGTTGCGGGCTGGCAATGTCAATGAACCTTACACGCCTGTTTGCCACATGCCCGCATTGTTTTGGGAGGATCAACATGATGCAGGGTGTGTTCCGGTGCAGTGCCGATACCTGCACCGCACGAAAGGATCTGACGTTGGCGGGCGCTGGCGGGCCGGAAAAACTCAAAAAAGGCGATCGGCTGGCGAAGAAGCGCGACCCACAGCTCGAAACTGTTTGGGAGGACGCCAACCCCTACAACCACACCTTTCGGACGCTTGGTCTGGAACCGCCGATCCCATTCTTCGGCTGGATGAAGAAGCGCGCAATCTGCCCGGCAAGCCAGCAACCGACGACCGACCGGCTCTGCCCCACCTGTCACAAATCTCTTTACTCGCAATTCGGCGAGGGCACCGAGCGGCGCTTGACTCTGATCGGCGCGACCAATTCTGGCAAATCGAATTATATCGCCGTTCTTGTGCGGGAGCTGGAAGAGCGCCTCGGCAGTCGGTTCGGTTTCGGCGTGCAGCGCATGAACCAATATACCAGCACCGAATACGACACTAGGTATTACGCCCCCGTCTACACGCGACGCGAGCGTGTGGAGGGCACCAAGAAGGTCGAGGCGCGACGCTATGCGGTTGCGCCGCTGGTATTTGGATTGAAATCGAAATCACAGAGGGGGTTCTCGACAATTTCGTTCTTCGATCCGCCCGGAGAAGGCGTGATCAACGAAAGCAACGTAGAGCGTTTTCATCAGTTCGTTTTCAACAGTCATGGTCTCGTGCTCTTGATCGACGGGGAAAACCTCGCCAAGGACGATCAATCTGGCGGCGCTTTCAAGGAAGCAACCACGGTGCTTGAGGTTGCGGTCCGTCAGCTCGAAGCGGACCGCAGCTGGACCAAGCGCCTACGGCCCTATCTCGCCATCGCTCTGTCGAAGGCCGATCTGCTCTCCGGCTTGAAAGACATGCCCGCTCAGGCGTTGACCCATCCAAACTATGACCGCGGCTTTGATTTTAGCGATTTCCGGATCGTCTCCAGCGGAATAGAGACTCTAATTCGGCGTCGAGGCGGAAGCAATTTTTGCAATATCGCTCAGGCCGCGTTCGGCGAAGATCGAGTTGGATTTTTTGCGCTATCGGCTTTCGGTAGTGCCCCCGACGAACGCACTGGCGCGATCTCAAAGTTGGAGCCTTTGCGGGTCGTCGATCCCTTTCTTTGGTTGATGTCACAGACCGGCATCCTTGCCGCCACTGCCGGGGCTGGCCGATGACCGATGACATCCCGGCCAAATCCTTCGTTTATACCGCCGCGCCATTCGGGCACGACGGTATCAACGGTTTTCAGTTCGTCGGTCTGCCGGCCGATGGGGCCTCGCCTGAACTGATCGAGGCCGTGGCAGAGCATGTGCGTTACACTGCGCCGCTTGGCGTTCCGTCGCAACCTACGGACGAGGAAATTGCGCGTCATTTCCCGCTGTCCACCCGAATCGTGGCCGGAGCACCAGGCAATCTGACCTTGTTGGTGCAAAGCCGCTACATTGGCCAAGTTTATCAAAGCGAAGCAAAGCGCGGGAAATGGGGCAACTTCATCGCCCATGCACGTGCCATTCCTGCCGACGCAGCAACGGTTGCGGCCCTAATCGGCATTGCCCGAACTGCAGATTGGCGCGATGGGATGAGCGACGCAGAGCTGGCCGTTGCCAAGGCACTTGATCTACCCGACGAGCGGCTATCCCCGCCGCCCGCGCTCAACACCCCGCCACTCAACGAACGTGACCGCGCCGCTGGCGTTGCGGCAATCCTAGCGCGGCTCGACGGTGACCTGGCACTTCTTCTCCCCGATACCGAACCGGATCAGGCGCTTGCTATGTTCGAAGACCTTGCCTCTCAGCTTCCCGATGTCCTTGGCCGCCGGCTCAGCTGGACGAGTTTCGAATTTGATGCCGGTCCGGGATATGACATCTTGGCCACGATCGGCGACACCCGACTGACCTCAGATGCCAACGCCTATCTCCGGCTCGACTCCCCGCCCGACGACCCGATCTATCTCTGGGCCGGGCAGTCCGCCTGCCGCGACGGCGCCGCGTTCTGGACCCGGCTCGCGCTCTTTTCCGATCTGTCGGTGCAGACCCGCTTGGCGGATGTGCTTGGCCTAGTGCGACGGGTCGACGAAGCTGGGCCCGACACGCTCGACCCGGTTCATGAGGCATTGGCCCTGCTAAGAAAGGGTCCAGCCGATCCGCAGCGCATCGCCGCCGCCGATGCGATTTTTGCCCGCAGCTTCGGCAGCCTTAGGGACGCCGAGGCGGATAACTTCGCGTTTCTGGTAAGTGCTGGAAATGAGGCGCTGGCTCTATCGAAGTGGTCGGGATCACATCGTCTCTGGCAAGAAGTAATAGGATGGGCCGAGACATTTCCGTCGCTGAACGCCGAGTTCGAGCCAGTAGGAGTGCCGGGACTGCTCTCAAATGCAATGAGCCGAGCCATTTCGACCGGTAGCAGTTTGGACCATATTCTGGACATGGTCTTAGCGGCGTCTAATCGCAACCTTTCGCAAACGAGCGTTGCCTCGCCTTTAGCAACAGCGATTTTCATGGTTCTGCCCGATGGCGGGCATAGTACCAAGTCCGCACAAACCATTCTGCGGATCGCTGGACACCACTTGAAATCGCCTGGGCATGCAACTTTGATAGCAGAACTCTTGATCAAGTCAGGCGCTTCGGCCGGTTTTGACTGGCTCAAACTAGTCTCGGCCGAACTGCCCAAAGTTGCGCCAGACCTAGCCGACAGATTAATTCCCAGTTTGGAGATTGGCATTCTCGAGGCCCTTGCCGATAAACCTGACAATATCGCCGAGGTGACTCAGCGCGTGATTGGATTGGCTCCTTTGCTGTCAGACAAAGCCCGCAATGAACGGCTGGAACGGCTCTTGGAACGCCTTGACGCTACACTGCCAAAGACCGGGAGGCAGCAGGCGAAGATAGCGACCGCCTTAGTCAAGGCTGCGAAGGCCCAAAGCGTAGATCCCGGTTCAACGCCGAATGCACTGGCGCTGCAGGCGATCATAAGCAAACCGCACTTGGCTACAGTCCTCGACGATCCTAATATTTTTTCGCGTATTCAACGCGCCACCGCCCGTGACGTCTACATCGCGTTGTTCGATAAAGCATTCACCCTTCTAAAGCCGCAATCAATGCAGGGCTCGGCCAAGGAAATAAAGGGGCTTTGGCGTGGCGATATCAGAGACCATTTTGTGGACCACACCGCCCGTCACTTCCTCAGTGGCGTCAACCGCGCGATTTTGGTCGAGTGCGTCGATGATGCGATAATGGCGCACAGCAGGACCAAGGGCGGTGGCCAGCCCGAAGATGACTGGGCTAGAATCTGCGAAACGGTCGCGCTGCATCTCTGCACCAAGCTCGACCGGGACAGCTTTGATAAACTGGCGTGGGACTACCCTACCTCAACGGTGGTCGCGGCGATGGCCCGACGCCGCAACCGCGGCATGTCGCCGTTTGTTCGTTCGATTGGTGGGGCGATTCGCGGCTTGTTTTCGCTACGCAAAGGGGGCGAGTAATGGAAGCGCTGTTTGGGCTTATCATCGGCGTCTTTTTGGTTGCCATTGTACTTAACGCTATTTATTATGCCATTACTGTCTATATTTGGCCGTTTATTGTTGAGGTGGTGTTACCGATCGTCAGTACCTTGATGGTCCTTTTTCTGGTTGCAGTCTTCTCGTATTCTATTTTTATCGCCATCAAGGACGTCGCTTGGAGCATCGGGCAGGTGCGTTCGACACGGCGCGCTGCAGTTCCAGTTCTGTTCCACAATGAGGCGCGGATCGGCTATGTCTTCGGTCCTGTCTGGGAAGATGTACGATCCTTCTTCGGCCTCTCTCTCGGCCGTGGGCTCTCCCATATCAGCGATGCGGCTGCAAAATTCGAAAGCGCGGACACCTGGATCGGGCATGTTTTCCACGGCTTGAACTGGCTTTTTGCGTCCACTTTCGGACTGTTAACTACGGTATTTGTTACTGCATTGATGACTTTGGCCGGACTTATTACAGCACTTGTCTTGGCGGTGACCTTCGGCTTCCTCTATATTGTTGATGTGACCTACATGTCACTCCGCGGGGTATTTGCACGTTGCCCTACATGCCACCACAAGAGCTTCCACCTTTATTACGATTGCCCTTCCTGCAGCGGGCGACCGCAGCGCCATCGCCATTTACGCCCGAACAGGGCAGGGGCGCTTTATCACACGTGCACCTGTGGTGCAGCGATCCCGGCGCATGTGCTTACCGGTCGCGGTCGCCACATGAAAGCCTTCTGCTCGCTTAATGAACATCCAATCGGCAGCGCGCTCATCGGCACGAGGGTCACGCACATCGCAATGGTAGGCGGTCCCGACAGCGGTAAAAGCACGCTGCTAGTAGGTATTATGCGGCACCTCATTCGCGACAGCAGCTATGCCTCGCATAGTTTCCGAATAGAAGATCCGATCCAGCAGCGTACGATCGACGGATGGATTCGCGACCTAGACAGCGGCGTCTGCCCGCCAAAAACATCTGCAGAACGTCACAGGGCGACGACTGTCCTGTTTGAAGATGGCCCGTCCGAGCGGCACTCGCTCTACCTATTTGATACTTCTGGAGAGATGTTCTCCAATACCAAATTGATGGCTGCGCATACCTATTTCGACAATTCTGATTTCATCCTTTTCGCGCTCGACCCTCTCAGCCTGATGGGCTTCTTCGACTATGCCAAGGCGACACTCGATAGCATTGCGCTCCGCGATGCCTCGCCCAGTCGCGAACGCCCGGTGGCCGTGGCCTCCAGCCTCATTTCGCTGATGGATGCCAATGGAGCAAAGCGGGTGAACGGCCGATTCATAGCGCCGCTCGCACTGGTTCTGACCAAAAGTGATCTGATCGAACCGGGAGGCGATCTGGCCTCCGAGGATGGGATTGCTGCCTGGATTGGCCGATTTGGCGGCGGCGACCTAATGCGGCTCCTCGAAGCGAATTTCAAGGACCTCCGCTTGCGCCATGTCTCTAGTTTGAATGCCGCGAAGCCGGGTAAGGGCCATGGACTCGACATGCTGGTCGGTGAAATCGTAGCTCAGGCGCAGGCCAAAACGCGCGCACAGGGGATACCGCTGCGGCGACGCGCGTGAATGGAAACCAAAAGGGGGACCGGATGTCCGATCCAGATGATCAAATTATACCGAAACAAGCTGAGGAAACGCCGCCCATACCGGCTGATGTGTCAGTGGACGCGGGCGCACTAACCGATGACGAAACCGGCGGGCCAATACCCGCTGCGGGAACTTTCGATCCTGAAGCCAAATCTGGCCCGACAGCGCCTCCCGACGCCGACGCGGAAGCAACTGGGTCGAACGAAGGCCGTGTACCGCCGGTCCCACGGGCAGATCCTGAATCAGACCCGGAGACGGCGCAAGGGCCTGACCATTCCGAAAATCTAATTGACGCCGAATGGCTCGAAACACAATTCTCCGGGCTTTCCGTGGCTGTTGCTAGTATGGCAAAGCGCTTCGACGCGATTGCCTCGCAATCCAAGCGCGTCCATGAAATCAACGGCGAATTGCATACTCAGTTGCAGAGCGTGCGCGGCAACGCCATGTTGGAGATGATGCGGCCTGGCTTTAGCGGTTTCGTCCGCTTGATCGGCCTGCTCGACGCCGACATTGAGAGGCTCCATGGCTGCGATGATGCAATGGCGAACATCTTGCGAGTCTATCGTATCAACCTCGCCAATGCATTGCAGGATTGCGGCCTAACTGAAGACCTGCCGACGCCGCTTCATGATTTGCCAGCGTTTTCTCCTAGCAAGCATGAAGTGAATGCCGTTGTGTCGACCGACGACCACAAAAAAAATCAGAAGATCGCGCGGATCGCTCTATCCGGCTTCTCCTTCGGGGATCGCCGACTGTTTCGCGAAAAGGTCGACGTTTACCGTTACGCGGCACCGCCACAAGTGGGAGAAGATCAATGAGCGCCAAGAAGATTTACGGAATTGACCTCGGTACGACCTATTCCTGCATCAGCCATCTGGATGAATTCGATCAGGTCGAGGTGATCGACATCCGATCAGAGGCCAAAAAGCTCTTGCCATCGGTTGTGTACGTGCCGGAGCCCGACGACAGCGGTGAAGCGCCCTATTCTATCGGCGGCGCGGCCAAGCAGATGGCGAAGTTTTCACCCGAACGGGTCATCTCCGTGTCCAAGCGCCATATGTCAGACGCGCTGTGGCGGACATACAAAATCGACGGAGAGGTCCTGACCCCGGTCGATGTAGCCGCTGCAATCCTCAAGCACATCGCGCAAGAGGCCACGGCAAAGCTCGGCAGCCCAGTCGAGGACGTGGTAATTACAGTGCCAGCCTACTTCGGCACCAACGAACGCAAACGCACAGAAGAGGCCGGCATGCTGGCCGGGTTAAAAGTGCATGGCATCCTAGCAGAGCCGATGGCCGCTGCGCTTCATTACAAAATCCATGAAGACGAAGACCAAGAGCAGACAGTACTCGTCTACGACCTCGGCGGTGGCACTTTTGATGTAACCATCATGCATTTCAGCGGCAAGGATCGCGAAACCCTTGCTGTAAAGGGCGACCATAATCTGGGTGGCTACTTATGGGATGAGGTTCTGGCTAAACAGTGGGCCGAAGATATCTCTCAAATCGTCGAGGTTGATTCCGATGAAGTCTGGAGCGACCCTGAATGCCAAGCCTCTTTGCTATTGGAGGCGGAGGAGACTAAGATCAGGCTCAGTGGTATCAAGAAACAGGTCGGGACCGCACTGTTCCGCGGCATTCCCTATCAACTGAAGATTGATCGCGACACGTTCGATGGGCTTACCTCGGGCCTGTTGGAAAACACGATCTCACTCGTAGACCAAGCGCTGGAGGTGGCCGGACGCAACCATCCTGGCCATACGATCGACAAGATACTACTCGTCGGCAGTTCGACCTTGATGCCGCAAGTGAGCGCTCGGCTGAAGGATCGCTTCGGGCCTAGCATGGAGATGCTGAACGACGACCCTCATTTCGCCGTCGCCAAGGGCGCGGCAATCTACGCCCACGAGATGCAGGTCAAAGAATGGATCCGGACCTATGTCGACATGCATTTTCAGCGCGATGAGAACGATGGCGACGCCACCGGCAGGGGCGAAATATTCAAAGGCCTATCCGAACCCGACCGCCAGCAAGCAATGGAAAAAGCCGCCATCGCGCTTGGCAAGCCAGTTGAAACTATAAGCTCCATCATTGAACGCACGCTCATAAACATATCACCGAAAAGCTTTGGAATCGTGCACTACTTGGGCGATGGCGAACAGCTGATGGTCACCAACCTGATCCGAGCCCAGGACAAGGTGCCGGCTCGGGGAACAAGGGGGTTTGGCACGCGCCACGAAAACCAAGCGGAGGTGGAGCTTATCTGTGTCGAGAATGACAGGGAGCTCGGGCCGGACGATGAACCGGTGCCGTACGACCCCGATGAACAGATCGGCATCGCCCGCGTGGGGCTGAAAACGGGTCTACCTAAGGGCTCTCCCATCACCGTGACGATCGAGTTCACCGAAGACGGTATCGTGCGCGTACACGGCCGCGACGAGAAGGGCGGTGGTGAGGCGACGGGCGAGTTTGTTAGCCGGGTCGCGCCGATGACGCAGCAGGAGATGAAGCGCAAGCAACAGAAACTTGACGAGCGATTTTCAAAGCCCAGCGACGAAGAGGACTGATACATGGTCAAAGCTGTCGGTATCGATCTTGGTACGACCAATTCGGTAATTGCCTATTGCCCCTATGACGGTGTGCCGGAGGTGATCCTGAACGCTGATGGTCAGTCGATCACGCCATCGGTGATCGCCTTTGACACCGACGATGGACTGATCGTCGGCCGCCAAGCGGCACAGGCTTTCGGCTACGGCTTCAGCCCAGGCGCAGCACTGTTCAAGCGCCAGATGGGAATCGCCGGCACCTTCGTCAGCCACGAAGGCACCGATTACAGCCCAGAAGACCTAAGCGCGATGGTCCTTTGCCGACTCGCCGACGACGCGGCAGTGGCGCTTGGCGGTAGGCCCGACCGGGCGGTTATCACCGTGCCTGCCTATTTCCAGCAAAAAGAGCGGGAGGCGACCAAGCGCGCGGCGGGTTTAGCCGGGCTCGAATGCCTGCAATTGATTAACGAACCATACGCAGCAGCGATGACTTTTCAGTCGGCATTTGACGGCGCCGCCGGGCGCGTTCTGGTTTACGATCTTGGTGGAGGCACCTTCGATGTTTCGATCCTGACCAGCGGTGATTTGTCAAAGACTGAAGTCACTCGCGGCGATCCGAACCTAGGCGGCGCTGACTGGGACGCGATCTTGATGAAGTTGATTGCGGAACGAGCCGCCGATGTCTTCGACGACAACACGCTCGAGGATCCCGCGCTGTTACGTGCCTTCCGGCGGGAGGCCGAGGTCGCGAAGCTTCGGCTATCCTCGATGCCGCGGGTCAATGTCTCTCTCATGCACAACGGACAGTCTTTGCTGTTTGAACTAACCCGGCAGGACTTCGAAGATGCTTCGATCGGGTTGGTCCAAGCAACCCTTTCCATGACCGACGAAGCGCTGGCTGCGGTGCCGGACGGTGGGATTGGGCCTGGTGGTATCGACCATGTGCTTCTGGTCGGCGGTTCTACCCGGATGCCTATGATTGAAACGGCCCTGACAGCCCATTTCGGCAAACCCCCACGCAAGACTGTTAACCCAGATGAAGCAGTTGCGTTAGGTGCTGCGCTACTCGCCGATCTTTATGATCGTGCAGGAGCCAGCGGGTTGGTTGCGCTGCCTTCAGGGGCGAACAACCGTCGCGGTTTGGCCACAATCACTGATATTACCAATTTCAGCCTCGGTGTTGTGGCTGTGTCCGAAGACGGTGCGGCGTATGTCAACCAGACCATGATTCCGCGGGGTACGTCGCTTCCTGCCGAAGGCACCCAGACCTTCCGCCACGTCTTTCGCGCCGGTGAGACTGCGCAGCTTGAAACCTACGTCACCCAAGGTGAAGGCGTGGTCCCGGCCGAGGTCAGCTTCATCGGCCTTTACACCCTCGACTCATTGCCTGGCGCGGCCGACGGCAAGCCGAGCGAGATCGAGATATCCTATAACTACGATGCCAGCGGCATCGGCAGCGCCCGGGCCCGCATCGTTGGCAGGACCGAATGGGTCGCCATGGACCGGGCCGAGGTCGAGGACACCGCACATGCCCGCTTTGCCGACCCGCCGCCGCGGCAGAAGGCGGCCGATCCAGTTTCAATCCTGATGATCTTCGATGTCTCCGGCTCCATGATCGGCGATCCGATCAAGGATGCACGCGACGCCGCCAACCGCTTTGTCGACGCATTCGATCCTGACATCGTCGAAATCGGCATCGGCGTCGTGGCCGACCGGACTGCAATCCTGGTGGAGCCGACCAAGAATTACCGCAAAGTCCGCCGGGCTATCGATGACGTCGATGTCAATGTGGCTGGTGCCGGTGGCGGAAATCAAGGCCAGCCGTTCGATGATGTGAGCCGGGTCATGTCACGCCGAGCCGGGGCGCGCACGGCATTGGTCTTGGCCGACGGGGTCTGGTCCAATCAGCCTCATGCCGTCACCCGCGCCAAGGCGTGCCATGACCAAGGCATCGACATCGTTGCCATCGGCTTCGGCGGGGCAGACAAGAATTTCCTCAACGAAATCTCAAGCGCTGACGAATTGTCGCTCAAGGTCGATCAGGCCGACCTCGTCGCTACCTTCGGCTCCATCGCGCAAGTTGTCTCCCGTCGCTCGGGGCTGGTCAGTAAATGAGCAAAGCCGACGATTTGATCCTCGGTGCGAACTACTACTGGATCCTCGGGCTTCCGGACGCACCCGATCCGGTGGCCGACAACGCCAAGTTGCGCAAAATCGTCGCCAACATGGCCGAGGCGGCAAAGGCCAAGATCTCTGGTGCCGGTAGTACCAACGCCGAAATCGGTGCTCGAGCAGCGCTACTTCCGGCGCTGTACAGCCGCATGCTCCAAGATCTGGGTTCGAAAGACGCTAAACCGCCCGAGCCCAAAGACAGCTGGATCCGCTTTCGCGCCGAACATCAGGCTGCGCTGAAGGCAAGCCGCGCGGCCCGTCAGCGCAATGCTCATTCTATATTTGACATTCTTGGCGACAGCGAGCTCAGCCGCAAACTCGCTGACAGAATCGCGGCCGAACTTGATGACGTCGGCCTATTCAAGGAAATCACCTCGGCGCGCAAGATCACTATCCGCGAAGAGGGTTCTGCCACTGATGTTCCGCCCGGGTTCGAGAAGGCTTGCGACAATGCGCGGCGCACGGCGATCAATATTCTTCCCTATCTGAGAGCATATGGCGCCGAGGATGTCTATCAGCTCCTCAGCGTCACCACCGGTATGACCCTCAACCAGGCCAGCAGCGAGAAGGACCTCGCCGCGGCGATCTACGTTCTGCAACAAGCACCAAACCAGATGACCGGCGACACCAAGACTAAGGGCAAGCCATTGAAAGAAATTCAGACTGAGCTGTCGCCCGTGTTCAAGGAGGCCACGACATTTCCCCTCCGCCCCATCCTCGACGATCTTCTTCGGCTTGAAAGGGCAATGCCGTTCTTTGCATGCGTCAGACTTATGAAATCTGTGGATATTTTACGCCGCGATCATGTCGAACGGATCGTGGTAAAGGGTGCGGCCGCTGGCGGGCTCCAGGCCGACCGCGTGTTCCTGCTTCTTAAAGGATTGATGAAAAAAGACAATATTACGATTGGCAATTGGGGACTGACGGGCCATTTCCGAGTCTGCGGGGCCTGCGGCACGACCAATCTCGGCACCGAACAGATCTGCGCCTCGTGCCAGTCGGACCTATACGCCGTTTGCGGCAATTGCGAGGCGCGCTTCGACGGCGGAGCCACGGCCTGTCCGACGTGCGGCACTGGCAAGGCCGAGGGCGAAGCTGGCAGGGCGGCGCTCGCGCAAGCCGCGAGGGCGATCGAAAAGGGTGATATAGTTCAAGCCGAACTGAGTATCGCCGAGGGAATACGACGTGTGCCCCGTTCGCAAGGCTTCTCCGGGCTCAACGCTAAACTGAGCGCTCTGAAGACCAAGGCGGGGTCCGAAGAGGCCCGCCTGTCGGCACTAGTGTCGCAGAAACGGTTTATGGTCGCGGCCGCCGGGGCGCTTGAAAAAACACCGTCGGGGTTTTCCGCTACCGTGCGAGATCGGCTGCGAAAGACCGTAGATAGAGCCTTGTCTGAGGCTACTGCGAAAACTGTTGAGGCGCAGGGCAAACTCGACGGCGGCCACACAGTCGAGGCCGAGCGAGCACTGCGCGTCGCCTTGTCAGTCGTGGCCGATTTCACCCCCGCGCTCAGCCTGCTAGACCGGATCCCGCCACCGCCGCCGAAATGGCTGTCGGTACGCACAAAAGGTGCAACGGCCACCCTTTCCTGGACGCCGCCCGACACTGCACCGGAAGGGATAAGCTATGTCGTGGTGCGCAGCGAAATCGGGCCGCCGCGTCGCCCCGCCGATGCCGAAGTAATTGCCATCACCGACAATCCTTCCTATGTCGACTTAAGCCCTACCTGCGGAACAGCCCTCAGCTATGCGGTGTTTGCCCGCCGCGGCGCGACCGATAGCCAAGAGGCCGCTCGCAAGGACGATGTATGCATTCTCGCTCCGGTCGAGGGGCTGGAGGTAGTCTCAGACGAACACACTATTCGGCTCAGCTGGCGCCTGCCTAAAGGCGCCCGGGATGCTGAGATTCGCCGCCTGTCCCCCGACAAACCAGCCGCCAAGGTTGCCGCCGCGCCGGCGCTTGCACACGCGCGGACTGGCTATCTCGATGAAACCGCCCTGAAAGGTACCGAATACCGCTATCACGTAACTGCCTGTTACGTCGGGCCGGGCGACGCGGATCGGCGTGGGCCGGCGGCTTCAGAGCTGGCATCGATCACCGATCCGCCTTCGCCGATTTCAGTTTTTACTCTCGACGGTAAGCGCGGCCAAATCCGCTGGGCTTCACCGCCTCGCCCTGGCGAAGATGACGAAATCCTGCTGCTCAGCTCCAGCACGCGCGTTCCCGAACAGCACACCCTAGTCGAACGCGGCGATCTACAGGCCAGCGTCGCCGCCTCGGTTGGAAATCAAGCCGCTATCCCACTTGCCAAACTGCCCTTCGGCCGGCACCGACTTCTTGTGATCCGAACGCGCAACTGCCGCACCAGGATCGGCCCACAGTTAACTGTAGATCATATTACCCCGCCAGAGGATGTTGCGCTGGGTCTGACCGAAACCGGCGCCCAAGTTTCTTGGTCATGGCCTACGGGCTGCCGACTGGCACGGCTGCGCATCACCATAGATCAGCTGCCGCCGCAGGAAATCCTAGTTGAGGCCGACAAAGCGGCCAAGACCGCCTCGAAATCCATCGCCGCGCAACCGCCCTCAGAAATTGCTGTCCAGCTGACCGCGCTGATTGACAAATCGGGGCCAGAAAGTGATCCGGTCTCTTGCCAAATCAAGCTCGTCCAAAAGAACGAATTGCGGTACGAGCTGATTCGGCGAGGCAGCAGCTTTTTCGGCGCAAGTGGCAGAAAAACCGTGCTTGCAGTCGAACTCAAGCATCCCGAATGCCTGCCCGAATTCGAGATCCGGTTTCACCCCGAATATATCCCTGGTCCAAGCGAAGGCGATTGCCTGCGGATAGTGCAAGCAGCGCACCGCATCACTGAGCGCCATGAAGAGGATATCGGTGGGGCTATCGGGAATCGGAAGGGGTTTATCGGCGTAATCGTCACTGATTCCAGCATCCGTGATCGGATGACGATTGTGCCGAAAAACGAACGAACATCATGACGCAAGGACCGGAGTTGCCATGACAACCCTACAGGTTGGTGGGGCAACCTCACCGTCCGTAGCACTCACGCGCCTCGCGGTTTAGCCGGTGGGATCGATGCCGAAGACGGCCGCGGACGGCGAGAAAAATGTTGCGACAATCGCGCCGCTGCTGTAGCCCGGTTCGCCTCACCTTGCCCGGGAAGAACTTGTCCGCATGCTCAAGTTCGCCCGAGGCGCTGGTCAAGGCTACGGGCGGAAGAGTCAAACGGATCGGCTGCGTCCAAGAAAGCAATGCTGTTGTCAAATACACGACCACCTATTGGTGTATGCCCGCCCTCAGGTTAAAGCTTCGCTGCCTGCTGCCTGCTGCCTGCTGCCTGCTGCC
>Ga0335396_10001700_pt1 | contig 28000 bp, 13 predicted proteins | sample FRY02_FD_205743 | JGI IMG/M metagenome (GOLD analysis project Ga0335396, IMG submission 205743) | Freshwater microbial communities from Lake Fryxell liftoff mats and glacier meltwater in Antarctica - FRY-02 (spades assembly) (version 2) | ecosystem: Environmental > Aquatic > Freshwater > Ice >... | reverse complement strand
GCCTCTTCTTCCTGGTAGTCCGGCTGTGCCTCTTCTTCCTGATAGTCCGGCTGTGCCTCTTCTTCCTGATAGTCCGGTTGCGTCTCTTCTTCCTGATAGTCCGGCTGTGCCTCTTCTTCCTGATAGTCCGCTTGCGTCTCTTCTTCCTGTAGTTATGGATGTGCCTGCTCCTGCTGCTGTTTCGAATGACGCCGTTCAGACAATACAAGAACTACGTCGTCTGCAAGAGGCATCAACACGCCGGCTGCAGCTGTCAATGAATTTCGCGCAAGTCCTGCAGCACGCACTACGCGAGCATCATGCCAATTTGAATATGGTCTTCGGCTCCGTGCCGCCTCCTTTGCCACGTCATGCGAGGCCAGATGCAATGCCGCCTCCGTTCTCCAGAGCACGCTCGATCTCCGACCCTGCAATTGCTCATGTACAGGAGGAATTGGACTACGTGATGAACATGCTACAAATTTCTGAAAGGAACAACGAAAGACTGCTCGAGCAGATTATTCAAGTACAAGATGCCATTGCTTCAGGTGCAACTGCACATCCACTTTCTAATGTTTCACCTGGCGCACTGATCGGGCCAAATGAGCTTCATGCATCTTTAACTGCACTGACACACAGTTCTGTACACAGCCCCGCCGCAGCTATAATGCAAGAATTACACAGTTCTCAACCCGGCCCCGCGGCATCCGCGATACAAGGATCGAGTAGTATTCAACACAGTCCTGCAGCGTCTTCAATATCATTGTCGCATAGTTCTCAAAACAACCGGGCGGCATCTGTAATGCAAGGACCGATCAGCAATCAACCCAGCCCCGTGCGATCTTTGATATTACTGTCGCAAAGCCCTCAAAACAGCCGGGCGGCATCTGTAATGCAAGGACCGATCAGCAATCAACCCAGCCCCGCGGCATCTTTAATATCACTATGTCATGCTCCTGAAAACAGTCGGGCGGCCATCGCAACATCGTCAGGTGCTAGTTCTCAAAATTCAAACTACTGGAATTCTGCTATTTCATATGATCCAGCTGATTTCACGGTTGCATCCTCAATACACGGTTCTGGAAATTCAAGCTACAGGAGTTCTGCTGTTTCATATGATGCAGCTGATTTATCGTTTGCACCGTCAATACACAATTCAGCGAATTTGGCCGAAAGGGGTTCTGCTGTTTCACAGGATTCAGATGAAGTGTCCTCGGCATCTGCATCTAGCATTGGCACATCAACAATATACACAGCACCAGCGCCCGCACAGCCCCATCCTCACCACCATCTACTTGCCGTCGCACGCGCTGTTTACGAAAGGGCTCAAGCTTCTTCTGACAGGGCACATGCGTTTTTGGCAGCAGGCAGCTCTCGGGCGTCGGCGTCAGACGCTTCGGGGGGGTTTGATCCCGAAGAGACGTTACCCGTGTCCGGACGTGAATCGCAACGCGCTGCAGCATGGCAAGTTCCATCTGACAGAGCACAGGTGTTTGCGGCAGCAGGCAGCTCTCGGGCGTCGGCGTCAGACGCTTCGGGGGGGGTTTGATCCTGAAGAGACTTTACCCGTGTCCGGACTTGAATCGCAACGTGCTGCAGCATGACAGTGGGGATATTAGGTGCAGGGGAGATTCGAGTATTTTTTATAACAAACGAATAAATGTCAGAGCAGGCACGATTTTCGCCCTGTGCCTTCCTTTTTGAATAGGCAACATGTCTCTGGTATCACACCATGACTCGGTGGACGAGTCGTGTGCGGTGTGTTTCCCATTCGCATGCTTTGGGCTCGACTTCAGCAAACATGGCGTCGATCTTCGGAATGACATGTTCATTTCGCACGAGTGCGACCCAGTGTGGATTTTGCTCGCAGATGTGATCTAATATGTACAACAGCATAATGCACACTGGCTCGCTGTCAGTCTTGACTGAACTGCTGAGCGCCGCCATGGAGTTGGGGATCATGCCCATGGAAATCACGCCGTTTTGAAAGCGGACCCTTTCCTCTTCAGTGTAACCGTCTTCGCTCATCTCTATAAGGATAACTTTGATAAGTTTCATCATGCCTCGCATAATTTCGAAATCTCCATTATGTTGCTTCAACGCATTCAGAGCGCATTGCACGCCCTCTGCTAAACGGTGCATGTTGTCGGCGTCCACATTGACAAAACTCGCTAATGTACGGATGGTGGCCCGCACGAGAATTCGCTCGTGCGAATGCCGTCTTAGTACATCGAGAAGCACGTCCTCGACGTATCCCGCCACAAAACCAGCCATGCACTCTTCGAACTGCGTCATGCCTTCGGCTTCATGGGCGAGCTCATCCATCATTTTGCTGATTTTTTTGAGGCAGCACACACATGTGTGCATGAAGTGCCAGTGCGCCGTTGCTGCGTGCTGTCGCATGACCTCCACAATCAACATGGGCATACTTATATCAGCGATAACGATGATCTTTGGCAATAGCATCCGCGCATCCTCGGACGGAAAGTACCGAAAGTGCATGACAATGTCGTCAACAATTTCCATGCAAATTTCCTGCAAGAAGAACATGGGCAAATTTCGTCGCATCACTGCTGCCACAGTGCCCGCAATGTAGACGCCGAGGTGTACGTCAAAGGGCTCGCGCTCTGGCAAGCATCCCAGCAGCCGGCATCCTTCGACCTGTATTGGCAGGTTGTTCGTGTGAAACCGCATGGCGTCTGCAATGACGCGCTGCATGCCTGCGTCGGTGGCGTTGCTCCGGTCTTCGTAGACGTCATCCACCATGTCGATAGTTACTCCTGGACCAGTGGGTGTCGTCAGATGCAACACGAGAACCTGTAGGATGGTTTCCTGTGTGGTTGCGTCCGGGAGGAACTCGTGCAGGCCCTGTCGCAACTCAACATATGATTTTGTTGTCACCATCCTGTGAATGCCCATGTTCAGCACAGCCGGGGGCATCAACGTGACACCCGGACCGACGTCGTTGCAGAATTCAGCAGCGCGTGTTGCCAGAGGGGCTGTCCACTCTTGCGAAAGCAGACAGGCATCGACGCCTGTACGGAATGCAGTGGACACCGAGCGTAACTCCCGATAGCGCAACACTTGCTCGCGCGACGCCGGAAACGCCTTCAGAATGCAGATGAGTGCATCGGCACTATTTTGTATCATGCCGTGGGTCGGCAATTGATTTTGCGTCTCGCAAGATTTCAGAATGCATATATGTATACGACGGTTTATTTATATACGTCAACGTGTACTTATCACAATTCTGCAGAGCATCCCGCAAGAGGAGTGTATTGTGCGGAAAATTCTACAAACGGTGTGATTCAAGACGCTGTCGTCGTTCTACCGTCGATGCCCTGATGCTACAAACAATCATGAAACATCATATATTTTTCAGGACATGTCATCCTATTGCATACGCAATGTTTCATATCTGCAGCAGCATCATGCTGCACTCGTGCAAAAAACTAGGCACCGTACCAGGTACACTCTTCCCAATTGCAAATTGTCTTGTCTTCGTTTGTCATGTACCTGCCAAGATGTCGCAGGTGCCGCATGTTCATCATGTAAGGGAACCTTTGGACGGCGGCACATATGTTGCGACTCACGCGAGGTTTCAAATCCTGCATGTATAGACGAGCCTCTTTAAAACGGACTGCTCCCTCTACCTCATTCAAAAGGTGCAAATAGCTTTCGACAGAGCCGAACTTGAGCACAAAAACAACATGCTCGGCGAAGCAGAAAAACGTACGGAAGAAAAAACAGAGATACACTTGGATGCTCTCATTGCCAGGATACATTTCCATCAAATCGAGGACTACTCGCAATGCCCCAGACAACACAAACTCGTTTACCATAGACCGGTTGGCGAAATGGCGTTCTGTATTGTGCAGGTCAAAACGAAATCGGCAGTAAAATGCAAGCGCAAACCGCTCTACCACGCCACAACCCCCTGTGCGGTCGCGGAATGCCGGGTTGTTCATTGGCTCACTCGTGACCACCTCGGGAAAGCGCGGGTGACCAGGTTGGATGACAAGGGGGGTAGAAAAAGAAGGACTCTCGAGGGCCCACCTTATTGTGGCGTATCTCTGAATGTCCCGAATCATGGGGGGCCACACGATACCGACATTGATGGACGAGTCGTCGGTAAGATGGAACGGAAGTGGTGTGGTGAAGTGAAACATATCCAGATATTCTTGAAAGTGGGTGTGATATAGCAGGAGAGCATCTTTGGGCTCTAGCATGTCATACACTGCTCTGTTCATCAGACGAAACTTTGCAATTTGCTTGACTTGGTTGATTTCGTCATGGTGTTTGCCGCGTTCTGTGGCATTCGACACCCACTGCCGTGTTGCATGCGCACTGCCAGCGTGTTGATTTTCGTTGTATGAAATATACGGCAGCGCGTCCATTTGCATGTGTCGGAACATTACTGCCAACGCATCCGTGTTCATGTCTGTCATGTTCCAAAATTTGGGAGCATGGGCGAATTCATGTGTTTATATAGTGATATCAATATTGGCTAACAATAAATTTGTGAGCGGAGTATCGCGCGCATCAAGAGTATAATATGCGGAAAAGAGCAGTATCGGTGCGGTCCATGACGGTGTCGTCCGTGAGGTTGTAGATTGCAAAAAACACAGAAGAGTGTTGCGTCGTAGTAACCGAAGTCGTGCTTGCGGCAAGAGCAAGAACAAATAGCATCGCGTGGCGCAAGAAGTCCAGCATGGTGCGTGTGTCAAAATGTGTTCTTTTGGGGCTTTAAACACCACAAACTCCACAAATAGGCACGTGCTTCTGCAACACACACTCCTTTCGTGGGCCATCTGCTTCATTCTGGCTTGTTGAACTTCAGAGCCGCAAGGCCACGGTTACTGTAGGCGCAGCGGCATATACGAATGTTTTCATGTATTCACGCTGTTGTGCTGTCAAGGGCGCCTGACACAGTCCAATAAGCAAGGTGTTCTGGTACGACGTTTGAATGTTCATGGTCCGTTGAGGAGCAAACTGCCCCGTCCTCAACACAACAAGGCGGACGTAGTGCTGAAATGCCACAAGAGTAGCAATGTGGTATATGAGTGCGTGGAACAAAAGTGCGGTGTCGGCCCGGCATAACATGTCTAGGACCTGCGAGAGTGACACTACCGTGGAGGGAATTGTGCGAAAGAGATGCGAGCCGAATGTACTGCCGTCAAGGTTGTCGGATGCGTCTGCGTCCGCCAGCGCTGTGGTGAGCAGATGCCATATCATGTTCTCCGTGTGTATCAGTGCAGCACTCTTGGTGTGGGGGCGTACAGCTGGCACCTGTGCGTTGGCGACAGCGGGTTGTTGTGCATGCATAGCAGTGCCAAAAACCACTGGGGCTGGTATCGGGTCATCCGCATCCTCGTCGTCATTTTCCACCGGTATGGCAAGTTCTGTGACGGGAATATTGGCAATAAAGCTGATCATGTTCAAATACACTTCGTGGTGCTGTTCCTCATGGCTCAAGGCCCCAGCCACGCCAGCCATCGCAGTACTGTTAGCACTGGCACCGCCCAGCATGGACCGCAGCATTATGGGTGTCACGTGCGCTACGCTACCATATCCATCTATATACACCTGCACAAACCCCACGTACAACCCACGCAGATGCACCTGTTTCAACAGGACATTGTCGCTGTCTTTACTGGCCGTAGCTGCCTGTGGACATCTGCATGCTGTTGGTGCTCCTTACAAACTGCTTTTGAGCCGACTGTTGATCTTGTGACGCGGGCTGTGCCGACTGGATTTTATGCTGCAACAGATAAGCAGGCTGTGGCAAAGGCACGGGTTCGCTGTCCACTTCGACGAGAAGGTGGTTCACGCAAATCGGAGCGCTTGCCGTTGTGGTGTTGAAGCTGCTCCCGTCGTGTGACACCTCCAGCATCATTTGACTTCTCCACTTGCTAAACGCCGTATCGTTTTCGACTGAACCCTCTTGTGTGTCTTGGTCGTTTTCGGTGTTCCAGCTCTGTGCATCGAGGGTTTCCAAAATGTCGTGCCCCTTGGCCACGTTGGACGTGATATGGTCAAAGGCTTCGACGAGACTTTCGTGCTGACTGTCGTCTATCAGGCCCTCCTCTTGCACCATTTTGTGCTGCTTGACCGTGTACTGTATGATTTTGTTGATGTTTTGAATATAGCCTTTCTTTTCAAGACCGTTGAGGGTGAAGATCAGGATGTTTTCCGACTTGGACAGGGCCTTCTTTTGTAGTTCCACCAGCCGCATCTTGTTGAAATCGTCCTTTTGCTGTGCCTCGCTGGCCTTTTGCCGGTAGCTGTTTTCCGCGTGCTTGCGGAGGTCATCGTACTTGGCTTGGTACTCTGCAATCTCCATCTGTATTCGAAACAAGCTGTCGTGCAGCCGAGCCATGGTCCGCATGCGGTGCATGTCGTCATTTCGTGAGACCCCCCAGAAGTTCGACCCGATGGTCTCGCGCTCGATGGATGCCCGGATCACCGTGAATTGGACGCTCTCCAGGCACCGTTGCGCAGATTTCGAGACGCTCCGCAGAAAATTCATCGCTGCGCACTATGACATGCGTGTGACACGTCATATATATGTTTTTATCGCGTCTGGTAAGGCGCATTCCACGCATGGTTGTCTACTTGCTACCCCTCTTTCCCACGACAGGTGTACACGAGCGCGTCGCCACCTCGAAACCCGCACACGCGACGGCGCCGCGACCTCAAACTGTGCACAAACGTGTTCTATTTCCGGCAAGAGCCTTCATGTGGCCTATAAATCACCAATTCACGTTTGCCAGAAAGTATCCAACATGCCAAGCACTGAATCGGCAGAACACGCGTTGGCGCTGCTTGCTCGCAATTGCGAGCAAATAATGCATGCAAAGATTGCTGTGCTCGCATCCAGTGTGGATAAGTTGTCTGCACTTCGCAAGGATCCCACCGAGAAGCGGATCGACTCGTTGAAAATCATGTTCGACCACGAGAAATACATCATTATGTTGCAGGAAGCGCATGAGCACGCCATCTCGAACGTGCTCCCTGTCGTGGCCAATATGGACGAGCACGAGTATGCTGCTGGAAGCTGGAAGGTGCAAGATGCATATGCATGCAACTGTAGTCAGTGGAATTACAAGCACCGTTGCCACGGCGTCGGTCATTTTGGCTGGTCCACGCAGGAGTACATTTTCACACCAGTGGGCTGCAACAAGAGAAACTCTCACGAATAATAAGCAGGTGCTGCAAAGTTAAAGGTGCCTAGTGGTTTGTTTTGAATGTTTTGAAAATGAAAATAAATAACATGACGGGGTACGCGCGCGTCACGAGTCAAAGCACCTAAGAATATATATATGCACACATGGACGATGAATGCAGCATGAAGGGGCTCATGCACAGCTCCGCTGTGATTGCTGGGGGGCGAAAAGGCTCGTGGGTGAACTACGGATACATTTGTATTTTTCTAGTGCAGCTGTTTGTGCTGGTAGCGTGCGGATCGTACATCAACACAGCGATCGTGTTCGTCGCATGGACAATTGTGTTGATGAAAGGGTATGAACAAAACGTCGTTATCAGTGCGTTCTGTGCGATCTCGGTTGTGTTGCAAACGTATGCCTTTAGCATCAATTCGCAGCACGTCTTGTTGATCAGTAGGCCGCGGCAGCGAGCGTGTGAGAACATTGGCATTGCTGGGATCGAAAGTTTGTACAAACGCAACAATGTTTTTCGGTCGTGCAACGCAGATTTATTCGTGCCGTTTATACCACAACAGGCCTACGCCCTCCAGCGTGACCAAAGCATTCAACTCATGTATGGCGGTGCCGATGCCATCATGCACATGGGCAGCTGCCATACCCTGGGCGTCGGCTGTTACCGGTGGAACATACTGGTCCAGGGCTTCGGGATGCGGCGTTTCGAGCCTTGCTGGTCTCTAGTCGATCAAGTTGTAACCAGCAACGCTTCGTCCGTGGTCATGGTGCACCGCTCAGCAAACCACCCTTCCTTGTTCTCTCGCAATATACAGATCCCACCGGCGGCACTGCAGACAGGACAACAGACACCGTTTGCCGCGCGTTTCATTCATTTTAGCTCACGAGTGGAAATACCACTGCAGCTTTCGCCTACGGCCGTGGTCGGCAAAACCCAGTTGGAAAACGTGCCTCAAGCACCAGATTTGGACACCGTTTTCGTGGTGGTTCCCACGCAGCAGGGCCAGCCCACATCCATGCATCTTTCGCTGGAAATGCGCTGTCCACGGCACGACCTTGCGAATCCCATGTCCACTGACCGCCGGCCATTTTTTCACACGGGGGTGATGCATCTGGCGGAGGCCGCCACACCAGCCGCCTACACAGTATATGCCGCTTTTTCCGAGTGCGGCCGTTCCGAGGGCGTGGGATGCAACTCACGACTCTTGACATCTTTTGCCACTTACATGACCAACATCGTCTTGTGTCTGTCGTGTATCCTGCTCACGCACGGATGCGTGCCTTCCAACACCCACCAGTACAGTGTGGTGTATGTGTTTGCCTGTGTGACGGCGCTGGTGACTTTCAACTGGATTGCCGTTGTGTGCATTTACTGTGTGCATCCAGCGAGCCATCACGGCGGGATATCGTACCTCAGCAGGATGCAGCAGATTGTCTGTTTTGCGCTGCATATTGGGCAGGGGGCGCTGCTCATTGCAGAGCTTGTCCAGAATCAGCTAGGCAACAATACACACTTTATGTTGTCGAGAATGCACGAAAGCTTCGGACTTGGACACCTGCTGCTGCCGTTTACGCTGCTAGATAGTAACGTGTACATTGCAAATAGCGCTCTGTACTTGTGCACCAGCACCTTTGTAGCGCATCTCTTGTACTTCAAGTGCGGCGCACCGTGAGTGCACTGGTTCGGGTCCGCTGCCAGACGGAAAATATCTTATTTGGGTTTCTATTGCCTCACCTTGGTGCATGCACGAGGTTGGTGAAAAGGACCATTACACCACGTTTTCAACCATTACCGAACCGTGTCTGCAAACCCTCCACTACTCTAGTCCACCCCGAAACCGCGCACTCGGAACGCTTCAAGAGAACACTAGCACGGATATGCTCCTAGACACTGCCGTTGTTCTGCACGATATTGTCCTCGAAAAAAGTCTGCCGCACATCTTCAAACGCATACGCGGAATAGTCCATCAATTTTTGCCGTTCGTCCGAGAGAGCAAACGCCTCAATCGTTGGGGTGAGATTGGGGTCGTTATGATGCTCCTTGAAGCACGCCACTCCACACGCCAGAATTTGCTGCAAGTGCATGACTGCCCAGACGGACTGACAACACTGTATTTCGGCGTGGTGCACAAAGGAACTCGTTTCGCCATGTTTTCCAGACATGATTTCGAAGCACGGTCGCTGCTGTATGGCCGTCACGATGCAGTCGTTCAGTGTCCATGAAGTGTAGTCGCTGGTGATGGGCAGGGCGTTGGGCATGATTCTGCACAGCGCGGACAGACCCCCGTACTTTCGTCGCGAAAGCTGTAGAATGTAGTCGCAGAAAAATGCCACATACGCGTCCACAACGGCCACAGATTTGATCATGTCTTGCGCCCACGCCTGTGTACTTGCGGTGTTTTTGGAACGTGTCGAACGAATGAGTGTGCGCACGAGAGATAACGTATCACAGACGGAGATGGTGGGCATTGGGGGCTGGGGTACGAACAACACCTTGTCGGGCAGCGCTGCTTCGCTGGTCACGATCTCGTGGTACTTGCGGTTGGATAGAATGTGAATGCAATGCCAATTCATGAAAGCCGACAAGTCTTCGGTACTGGGCACAGGCGGAAACCACATCTGCACGTATTACCGAGTATCAATGTCATGCACGTGCATGCGACATTGGCGTGTGAATTTTTTTTACTATCGCCATCATTATCTTTTCACAAGTCATGTGTGTGCACTTGTGAGCAACACGCATATATAAACAGAGCACGTGTATGGCATGCATTTGCGATGCGCAACGAAAGTGAGCCGCATGTAGACTGGTGTGCATCAAAATGGGTGCGGTGCTCTGAGGCGTGGGGCGATGTCGGTCCCGGAAACCAAGTGGTATTGTTTCATGATGTTGAGGGAGGGCGGTATCGAGTTGAAATGGAACTGTGTGCCGACCTAGTCTCACTCGTGGCCTTGGTATGCGAATTGAACTTTGCGCACAAGTGGTGTCCCTTTGTAAAATCGTCCGATCAGGCGATGGATACAGAGTTTCTCCAAAGAGAATGTTTGGTACATCGACTCGTGGTGCATCCCGTTTGCCGATTTCTTATTGGTGTTTTGGTGCTCTATATGAAACAGACCCAGTCGAAGGAGGATGCGTGCTGGTGTGTCGAATTCGAAGACATGCATCGCGTAAAGCCACGATCGCTGGATGCATCCTATCTTTCGTTTGACAATTTTGTCCTGCGTTTCGAGCGCGATGCACTACACAACAAAACATGCTGCTCCTGTGAGATTCGTTTTCTAAACGTGTTTGCATACGTGCCTGCGGTATTACTATTTGTTGTTTGTCGCGAGATGATTGCCTGTTTCGTGAGGGAATGGACATCCTCGGCCCAACTATTACACATACACTCACTGGATATGTTTGCGCTCAACAAACACATGCAGCGGAAAGCATCGCATTATATGGATATTTCACGGCATATTGGTGCACTGTAACACCATCTCCGCGATCTCGTGTCGCCGGTGCTGGGCACCGTGGACACTATATATATAAATACACAGCACACATATCGTCAAGTACTGGTGGCAGTGAGCACAGCCGATGCCTCTTACTAATGGCCGTAGCAAAGTCCGACGTGCTTCCCAAATCACAATAAAACATACATCATACGACCAAAAGGTGGCACACGAACACGACCAAAAGGTGGCACAAGACAAAAAGGTGGCACACGACAAAAAGGTGGCACACGACAAAAAGGTGGCACACGAACACGATCAAAAGGTGGCACACGACAAAAAGGTGGCACACGAACACGAGCAAAAGGTGGCAAACGACAAAAAGGTGGCACACGAACACGACAAAAAGCTGGCAAACGACAAAAAGCTGGCACACGAACACGACCAAAAGCTGGCAAACGCCAAAAAGCTGGCACACGAACACGACCAAAAGCTGGCAAACGCCAAAAGTAATGCCCTTCATGAGAAGGATGCCCGCATGGTGCACGATGTGAAGGAGGGCCAAGACAAAACGAAGGTCCTCAATCAGAAGCAGCCAAACACAACGGTGAAGTATGGGAACATACATGAAGTGGTCATGGCCCAAAAAAAAGCGAAGGTGGCCCCCCACAACCCCAAGGCCCACTTTGAGGAGCATCACATCACAACGGTAGAGCATGCAAACATAAATCAAGTTGGCTTGACGCGCAATGACAAACTGTCGCACGACAAAATAAAGGCCCATAACAAGGAGGAGCACATCACAATGGTCAAGCATGCAAACATACATGAAGTTGGCATTCCCCACAATGAGAACGAGGCCCGAAACAAAACAAACACCCACAACGAGCAGCAGCACAATACAACGGTGCAGCAAAGAACCATAAATCAATTTGGCATGACCCGCACTGAGAAGGAGGCTCATGACAAAACTAAGGCCCCCAACGGGCAGCCGCGAAACACATTGGTGCAACACGGAAACACAATGGTGCAACACGGAAACATACATCAAGTTGGCATGGCTCTAAGTGAGAAGCAGCGGAACATAATGACGAAGCGTAGAAACATACCTGAAATTGGCATGCCCTTCGGAGCAAGGTCTCCTTTGGACATTTTGAACGCAGCGAAAAAAACACAACTTTTGTCGAATATGACGCTTTTGAACCCCATGCACCATATCCATGACGAACAACAGCGAAACGAATATTCTGACCAGCACCATTATGACGATCCCGAACAGAAGCAGTACGACAATTCCGATGATGTTGCGGACACGCCCGAGACAGAAAGTGGGGACGAATTGTCGTCTGACAATGCAATACAACAGGTCGTGGAGAATGCAGATGATTCGGTTGTGCATTCTTCATTGAAAAAGGTGATACACGACAACAAGGAGCTGCTCGAGAAACCGGTGGTACACGACAAGAAGCAGCCAATTCCCATACAGGTGGCATACAATAACAAGGAGGCACTCGACAAACAGCTGATACACGTCAAGCAAATGGCAGAACATAGAAAAGAGCAATACAACAAGCAGGTTGCACGCGACAGACAGGTGATCAGCGGCAGACAGATTGCACACGACAAAGAGGTTGCAGACGACAAACATGTGGTACAAGAAATACAGATAGCATACGAAAAGTTGGCACGCAACGAAAAGGTGGCACGCGACAAACAGCACGCACTCGAGCAACATGTGCTGCAAGAGCAAAAGGTACGCGACGAAAAACAGCAAGCACTCGAGCGACAGCACGCTCTCGAGCTAGAGATGCAACGCAAGAAAGAGGCGCTACGCAAGCAACGGGAGTTGCACGAGCAAGAGGCGCTACGCAAGCAACAGGTGGCACGCGACGAAAAGGAGGCACGCGACAAACAGCACGCACACGAGCAACAGGTGGCACGCGACGAAAAGGAGGCACGCGACAAACAGCACGCACACGAGCAACAGGTGGCACGCGACAAAAAGGAGGCACGCGACAAAAAGGAGGCACACGACAAGAAGGAGGCACGCGACAAAAAGGAGGCACGCGACAAAAAGGAGGCACACGACAAAAAGGAGGCACGCGACAAAAAGGAGGCACGCGACAAACAGCACGCACTGGAGCAGCAGGTGCTGCGCCAGCAGCAGGTGCTACACCAACAGCAGGTGCTACACCAACAGCAGGTGCTACACCAACAGCAGGTGCTACACCAACAGCAGGTGCTACACCAGCAGCAGGTGCTAAAGGCACGAGAGACAAAGGTAGCACAGGAGCAAGAGGTGAAACGGAAACAACAAGTGGCACAGCAGCAAGAGGTGACACGCAAACAACAAGTGGCACAGCAGCAAGAGGTGACACGCAAACAACAAGTGGCACAGGAGCAAGAGGTGACACGCAAACAACAAGTGGCACAGGAGCAAGAGGTGACACGCAAACAACAAGTGGCACAGGAGCAAGAGGTGACACGTAAAACACGCAAACAACAAGTGACACAGGAGCAACAGGTGGCAAACGAAAAGCACGTCCACGGCAAAAAGGAACACAAAAATGCAACACATGAGGTCGCGCGGAATTCAGGTGATTCTGTTATATATTCTTCGTTTCAAAACGAGACACACGACAAAAAGAATGACAACAAAGAGCACAACAGAATGATCAAGCATGACAAGATAGATGATTTTTACATGACTCTCGAAGCGATGTCGCCTTTGGACATTTTGAACGAGGCCAAAAAAATGCATCTTGCGTCGCATTTGATGCTTTCCAATCTGGAGCACCACCACCATGAAATACAACAAGTCGCAGAGAATTCAGATGATTCAGTTGTTACACCTGTGTTGTCGGATGATCACGAAGCAAGCGTGGAAGGCACTTCATTTGGTTTTGATCTCTTTCCGAATCTCGCCGAACCACCAATGTCACTGGCTGGCCATCACCAAGCGATACTGCAGCCAACGGACACGCAGAGTACTCTAATGACTATTTTTTACATTGCAGCGGCGCATTACATACCACCCCTCATTTCGGGGTTGTTGGGATCGAACAGAGGCACGGATGTGGCACGGCGCATGCTGGACAAGTGGGTGAGGTCCATCGTGAGTGTTTCATGCGCACCGATTGGGAGTTCATATACACATGAAGACGATGCCGCATTCGCATTGTACGGTGCCATTGCCAGTACGAGCCGCGAAGATGATTGCCACACACGAATGCACAACCACGTGCATGAACGGGTCGCCACGCTGAAACAAGAACTGGAAGAACGCGCGCTGCAAGAGTGCGGAAATGCTGCCACCAACTCTCCGTGTTTGGAGCAGAATGTGCAGACTGCTATCAAACTACTGGTACACAAACTTCTCGCCGATCCCCAAATCTCACAAGGCGTACAGATCACGCTGTGTTCCCGTGCCTGGTATGCTAGTCTGCCGATTTTGGCAGAAATGTTCTCGGACAAGGACACGGAATTGTGCGTCAAAAGCTTGAAGGAGGCGTTCAATGCCACCAAGTTGACAGGAAAGTACTACGACCAGGTCATGAAGAAAATAGACCATCTACAGCATCAGTTGATGGTGCCTCATGTGAGCGCGTCACCGCAACGGATCATCACGTTGGAGGATGAGCTGCTGCAGTGGCAGATTGTGTCCATCATGTACTCGGTGTCGGCGGATCACGGTGCTCAAGTGGCTGCGGAAACTGTTGCATCCTCTTTGACGCACAATGCAATTGCGGATAAGCCGCGCTACAAAATCGACACCAATTTTGTGAACATCTTACGCGAGTGCAAAACACATCTGCAAAAGAATAATGTGCCGGCCTCGCGCATACCCGGCATGTGCTGGGAAATTGCTATGCAGAAAGTGCAAGATCCCCATGTCCTACACCTACTGCAACGCTTCCGCAACACCAGCATGAATCTTCCTGAGGGCATCTTTCGCGCATACATGGCGCATACCCACGGCAGCGATACGTACTTCGACCAGATGCATCTGGCCGTGCGCCTCCTTTTGCAGGCAACTCAGAAAAAGTCAGAACTCATGCTGTTTTTGGACAATGAAGCCCCCGAGTCTGAGCTTTTCAACTTGTATTTGCGATACTTCAATGGCGAATTTCCCGCGCAGCCCAACACGTGGCATGCCGACTTTGTCTCCACCATGTCTTGGATTGCCTCGTTCACGGGCGCGTCGAACCCGGTCGCGGCGCGGCCGACCACCATCGATCAAAGCATGGACCAAATCTCGCACTTTTTGCGACTGGTAGCTCTGTGTGAAGATGTATCGAATTGCACGGGAATACTGCAGTGGAAGTCGTCTGGTTCGGCAAGCCCACTTTATTTGCCGTCTGCACCGACGCATGCCAGCGAGCCTGCAGCATCCGAATCCCCAGCATATGTTTCTGCGAGGCCGATTATGTCTGCGCAAGCGATGTCACAGCCCACTCCAGAAGGAGTATTGAAGCCAAATCGGCCACGGGAAGACGCGTCAGCAAAAGTTTCACCAGGCGTCTTGTCTAATGACGAACAGGTCCCAACCACGGCAAGTTTACGCTTGGTCGACACAGACTTGGAAGACATTGAGCGCATAACCGCTATTTGGTTCGAACAGCGCCCTCATGCGACTGGAAGTTTCCCGAACAACATAGTGTCTGGTGGGTCTTCAGCCACGCATGTGTTGTTGCTCGCCATGCTGGCTTCGGTAATGTTGGGCTGTAAAGGGGTACAATTCACCTGGCAGACTTTGATTCTCAAGAAAAACGAAATACAACAACTCCGCCGAGAGTTGGTGAAAAATGCCCATAACCTGCTACGAGCGGACGAAAATGTTGTCCGTACGCGTGAGATTCAGCTTTGGATTGCGAGATCCAATACCATGTTAAGAGATGAAATATCCACGTACAGACAGCGCGACACCAATTTCACGGCCGAACACCACCTACTCACAGCCGAGTTGTTATCAGCAAAGGCCAACGCCGAATTCTTGCAAACCGAAGCAGATTTGCTCGCAGTCCAGGTCGAGGAGATGAGAGCTGCAGTGGCGCTGTCGGAGCACGAGTTGCAAACGCACCAAGAAACTGTATCTTCCATCACAGCAGCACATTTGGTTGCCATGCAAGATGTCAGAACACAACAGCAAGAAGAGGTTCGCCGACTCACATCAATCACCGAGGCCCTCGCTCGGGAGAACGAACGTTTGCAGGAGCTGAATACGACCGCGGCTGCCGATGCTCATGCGCTTAACAGCATAACGATACAACGATACCTCGCCGAGATTGCGATGTTGCAATCACAGGGGGTTGAGGACGTGAACCATACGGAATCAGCGGCGCTGCTTGCATCGCAGAACAGATTGCTGGAAGCACAGTGGCAAATACACCGCGACGAGATCATGCGACTAGACGCTCTGCTTCAACAAGCACATGATCGTGCCCACACACAAAATACAAATTATGCAGAGTTGCTGGCTGACATGGCAGTACACGATGAAAGAGGGGGCCGGCTTGCGGCTCAAAACTCCCTGCTTGAACAAGATTGTGCCCGACACCTGGCTGAAATTGCGCGTTTGGAACAAGAGACGGAAACCGTTGTGCGGACATTACAGAACGATGCGTCCGCCCAGATTCAAACGCATCGCAATCAAATAGCACTTCTGGAGCAGCAGCATGCATCGGACGTTGAAAACGCCAGGCAGATGCAAGCACAACATTCCGCAAACCATGTCGATGCTACGCTGCAAGTTGAATATGCAGCTTTGGAAGCACAAAATTTGGAGCATTTGGAGCTCATCGAACTTTTAGAGAGTCAGATGGTCGCGGCGGAACAGACTGTCCGTAGTGCAGGTTTGGCGCAGATTGCGATCCAGCGCGACAGTCTTGTGCGTCTGGAAACAGAACGCGAAGCGGCGGCCGATCTCGCCAGGCAGCAACAAGATGAATATGCCACCGCTATGCGCGATGCCACAGTTGCGCGTGATGCAGCCGAAGCCCAGATTGCGACACAAACGGCGGAAAACGCACACCGTATGGCGGCGATTGCTGAATTGGCAGCGGATCAGGTTGCGGCACATCATGTAGTGACCGCACAATACATGACTCAGATTGAAGACTTGCGGAGACGGAATCTTGTTGATGTAGAAAACACAAGGCAGCTGCGCAATACTGTTATGGATCTGCAAGCACAACAGGCATTAGCGGCCAGTGTCGCCATGCAGCGGCAAAATGAACATGCCGCCGGCATTCTCGATGGCATAGTAGCGCGTGAAGCAGCCGAAGCCCGGATCTCGACACAAATGGCGGAAATCGCACGTCTCGAGGCGGCGAGCGCCATATTAACACACAATGCTGGTGTGGCACATGACGAAACGATGACACGATACCAGACCGAGATTCAAGATTTGCGCACACGGTGTGCGCTGGATGCACAAAACGCAAGACAGCAGCGCGAAAATATTGCGCATTTGGAAACAGAGCGCGCATCGGCAGCCGATATCTCCAGACAGGAGCGAGATCAATATGCCGCTACCTTGCGCGATGCCACAATAGCGCAGCAACAAGCCGATGACCGCATAGCGGCACAAACGGCGGAAATCACACGCCTTGAGGCGGTGAACGCAGCCTCCACTGCCAGTGTTGATGTAGAACGCAATAATCTCACGTTGCAACACGAAGACGAATTGCGACGTCTTCAATTTGAAAATCAAATCGAACGAGCGCAAACAAATGAGCTGAGACAATCATACGCTTTGGAGCTTTCACGTTTACAGGAAGCACACCTGGCCGCAGTGATTGCAGCAGGTGAAGCACCGCTTGCGACAGACGCGGCGGAGGTGGCAGCTGTGCATGCTCGTAGGATCAGCGTTCTGGAACAAGTGTGTCGAGCGCAGCTTGAACGCATTGCGAATCAAGAGCACCAACACCAAATCGATCTAGACGCCCATATTGCAGAAGCCACAGCGGAGCACGCCGTTGCGTTGCGCGCACATGAAACCCGCGCAGAAGAAAGCTTGATCTTGGCTGCGAGACACGCTTCAGAGCAAGCTTTACAGCGACAGCTGGAGTTTGACACAGAAATGGCCACTGTGCTCCAGAACAATTTTGACCATGTCGACACCCAAAACCGGAGGTATGAGCAAGAGAGCGCTGAAAACGCTCAGCGCATGCAAAATCAACAAGATGCATTTGTTCAAGACGGCATGCACCGTGAACAGGAGCTTCTTCTCACCACTGCCAATCGGATCCTTGCAGTCTCGTTGCTCCGGGATACAATGGGCGAAATGCTGCGCGAACCACGCGTGCCGTCCAATGTTATTGGCGGGGTAAACTTACAATTCTGTTTGAAGTCGATGGCAGATCACCCAGGCACCGTTCCTGCAATCCTCACTAGCAATTTTTTCTTTACGCAGCCCGGGTCGCAGCACTTTGTCACCGAAGCGACACGACAGGACGAACAAACGCTCTACTACAGCATGACACATGCTTTGGAGGTGTTGTTACGGGGCGCGTTTGCGGCGCGTGAGAGGGTACGGCACGCACTGCCACCAGGAATTAATATGCAGATCGACTTGCATCTTGCCATTCTCTGGATACTGCTGTCGGTTGAAATGGAGCCGGGGGAAATGATGTGTACGGATCCCGACAATCGCCGGCAATATGGCCGGCAGTGGATATTTTTCTGCCAAGAAATGTGCGACGGCTTCATGGCACGGACGATCCAGCGCCTTCATGAAAACAGCGTTAATTGTATGTACCGCATATTGACAAAGGACGCACGCTACAGAATGCCCAGTGACAGCGACTACATTGCCCTGGCTCCGAGTTTTGAAAACAGTACCCCTTCCAAAAAGAGAAACGCTCTCATCATCATGCAGCGAATTTTGTGTCTAATTCTCGGCAAAGTTCTGCCAGGAGAGTGAGTGTTTATGGCAGCACACAGGGGACATTTTCTATTTCTGGCAACATTTCTTTATAAATGTAAATCGTGTTTCGACTGATCTGTGTCTGTGGCTGTTGGCATTCACGAGCGATGGATATGCATGGACTTGCTCTGCACGCACACGTTGCACGACTCATGCCCGCGGGGCTCACGACCAGTGCGAGTCACACCGTGCCCCTGTTCGAACTGTGTATGCATGCCGGCCGCAGCCTAGAGCCAGATCTCAGTACCATTGGTCTTCAAGCACCATCACAGCAAGCGGTACCTTGCACGCACGCACACAATTGCGTCGAGGTGCGGCAATTGAGCTTTCGAATACCAAAGCCACAATACATGACGCGCTTTTTACCTTACACGGAGAGCGCACACGTGCTCAGCCTGCGGAAACGAAACCTGAGCATGGATGAAGCCGAGGGCTTTGTCGCAAACGACCACAACAATCGATCCCTCAGCATCCAGACGTCGGTGAATGCAGCGTTTTTCCTGCATGACCGATGCAGTGTGTGCGCGGGTGAGATGGATACCGGGAAAAAGGCACACACATGCGCCTTTTTTTGTACAGCAGCGTGTCAGCTGGAAAACAGCATGGCGACCAAAACTGCCGTCGCATACGTGGAATTCAACCTACTTGCCTCGACACGCGAATGCCCCCCATCCAGCGTGCCGTGCGTATCGGTGCACGTGCTGTCGCCTTCCCGGCTGGTGTCTGCCTGTTTCACTGTGATTGATGCGCTGCAGATTCTTCTGTGTAGCGCGCTGGGTGCCGGAACAATTGCTGCCGTAGAATCTGCTGCGACGCCAGTGCCGTGCCCGACATTTTTGCTGAGGGGCATGCTACGCGTCGACGTTACGTGTTTGCATGCTGTAGTTGATTTCTACATGAAATGTGCAGTACCAGGTTGTATACCTATGCGAAAAAGAGCGGCCATGCAACGAGTGCTTCTTGCTGTCGGGGAGTATGTGCTGCGGACTAGTGTGGCCAAGCCGATGATTGTTCCTTTTGTGCCCAACAGCGATGACATGATGGATACCACGCGCCATTGTGTGTGGGTTCCGATGCGGGGAATCGTGCAGACACTTCAGAAGAGCCGCATCCGACCGCTGTCCGTGTGTGAGGTAGGTATCGGCTTGGTGCACTCGTCCGCAGCGTCGAAAGAACTGGCCCGTCGCGACTTTTTGCGATTCATGTCTGCGTTTTCGGCCGATGGCGACGAGATGCGCAGTGCTCTCTGCGAGTGGAATGTGGCGCACAAGGAGACCTTGCTCGGCCGCGGCATACAGAAATACAGCGCCAAGGCAGGGGCAGAGTCCGGAGCGCGTAATGACAAACTTGATGCTTTCCTGTATGCCGTCCGTTGTTTTTTCCACACCAATCAGCAGACATTTTTCCGTGACGAGTTGCAGATGGAAGACCTAGAGTCCTTGCGACATTTGCAGCGAATGGAGCTCGAGTTGCGTTTTGTGCATCTCCTCTTCAAAAAGGGGGTGTCGCGGACACCTGTTTTGTTTGACCAAAAGGACGTGTGCGACGTCATCTCTCTGCTTCTATGACATGGTACATGCACTAGCTGCGGCTGCGGTGGTTGCTGGATGGCGTCGTGTCTCGGAATGTCGTTGCGCATGTTGTCTATGATTATTAATGAATGGTCAATACCAATTTTCACATTCCGTGCCCAATATTTGTTATGTAGGCAGTATGTTTTGAGTCTGGCGTATCGAGTAAGAAAATGCCACGGTCAAACTCGTGATGATCGAACTAGGGTCTATTGTTGCCAGTAACAAACAAACCGCGTGTGGATGCGACTCGGAGTTTCGAGGACGGCCAACATAGAAGTCGGGAGTGGTGCGGACTGCATATATATATAAATATATATATATATGTACGAGGGCAGCCGCGTCGTGAAAGTGCGTTCGCATGTCGAGGGAAGAGACGCCGGACAATGGCAGTCTCGCAGCAGTGGCATCAGTGTATCCCGCACCCCCACAAAACACACAGACACCGCAGGCACCGCTGCGGTATGGTGCACCTCACGGTGCGGGCGACACCCCGCTAGGTCTCGAGCAGGGCGAGAGCTTTGTGTTGCTGTTAATATTCTACGAGGTGTTGCACGAAGAAATCGGACGATTCGATATTTTGGCGCGCATGGTGTCAACGTACGAGAAATGGACGGGCAAGGGAAAACATCGTCATGTCGGCATCAGTCTCGGCGTGCGAAAAAACACACAGCAGATCGCCGTGCTGCCGTATGATCTGAGCTGCTGGAACTCGCGACTGTCTGGCATCGGCTGTATCAGCTCGGACAGCTCGGTACGAATGCCAGTGCATGATAGAGCCGCAGCGGGCCTGCGGGGAAACTGTATTTCGGCCAGCGACGCATTGTACATTGACATTGACGTCGGTACAGTGGATCAGATTCTGCAAAACTACCAGCTCGGCAGTGGCGCATATGTGTGGAATAGGCTGCCCATGATTGGCATACGATACCCGACGATCTGGACCATCATTCGCGACCACGTCTTGTACCTGCTCTTCTACTGCCGTACCCCTGTCATATTACCACTGGTGGACAAAGAAATCGACGCGATGAATCGGGAGGTCCAGTGTGCACAGTATGTCCTTATGCTACTGGTGTATATGCTGAAAGCAAACAAGGTTGACGGCGCCACAGAGAAGCACAAAAATTCCATCTACGGTCTCGTGTACCGCAAAGCATCACTGCATCCACACACCCTGTGGGAGGTGCTGGCTTGCACGGGCGTATTTGCGAGCGTCGGCACAAAGTGTGCAGTGAACATGTTGCAACAGTTTACTCGCACACAAAACACTCGTGACCACTCCGGCAAGCTCGCCGACATTCAACTCGCGAACCCATATTACACGTATGCCCTCAACGAGATTCTGGTCTGGGAATTCAAGCATACACATCTGTTCCCATGAGAATGTGGCCTTACCACACAACTCTGTTGCTTGTTTTCGGAGCACCAATGCACGATTGCAACTTGCAATTTTTTTGCCGCTTCCAATACAGGAATAATCCGACTTGAAACGCAAGATCCAAAGTTGTGCACTTGTCCACACATTGAACATATAAAATGCACTGCTACACACTTCAAGCTACTACTTACGGAGCGCCGAGCGGCGCGATACCGCTATATTTTTTTTTCAGCGGCCTGTGTCTGTAACAGCAGTTTCACGGCAATGCCCGTGTCTTGCGGGCACGTTGCGTTGTTGAGCATGTCCATCAGCACTGAGTTGCAGATGAGCATGCGCACTGTGGCTTCGCGCGGGGCGATACAGGACATGACATGTCGCACAATGGCGTCATCCGTGTGGACTTGTGGGTGGACACCGGTGGGAACCAAACGATCGTGTGGTTTGTCTGCTTGTCGTTGGTGCAGGTTGGCGACAAACGACGAAATCTCCTGAATCATGCTGCTTAGAGTATGGTCTTTGGTCAGTTTGACGACGTACTCGGTGAGGAGCTTGCTTTCCTCGGGTCCCAAGCGGCAGCAAATGTCGCACTTTTTTGAGAGACTCGTGGCCACATCGGTGGTGTTGACCACTTCATCGTCATTCTGCATTGTCGAGAGTGGAACAGCAGGCAAGCGCGGGTACGCGCGTTTATATACCACGCACAATAAAATTCTACTTCTTGCAACGGCGCTCGAATATGCGTAGCGCAGGAACATCGCCCTGCCGTACGAGAAAAGAGGCCGCAAATGACCATCTTTAATGGCGACCACCACAGTGCACGCGTCAAGTTTCCATCGTGTTGCTCAGTAGCGGGCTGTGCTGGTATTCTTGTTGTGGCACAAAGTTTCCGTCAGAATCTCTCGCTTCAATAGTTTTGTAGGCCTGCACGAGTGCACACGGCGAACAAAAGTACGATGACAAGCAGTTGCGGCAACAGTTCTCATTTGCATTAATATGAGACCGTGTAGCGCATACCAAACAGCACCCGAAGCCCAAAAAATCCACCAGCGCGTACAAGAGGAAATTGCCGAAGAAGCTGCTGGATTTGTCGCCCTTGTGTTGTATCATGGCGAAGGTATAGCAAGGCAAGATGCAAGACATACATGCGTCCGCAGAGGTACTACCCTCTTCGACGGTACACCAACTGCAGCAAAAGTTGCCACCTTTCCATTCCCGAACTTCTGACATCCCAAATATGTTCCGAGTACACGCACAGCTGACTTTATATACATCTGCCAGGTGGTGTCTCTGCACAAAATGTGATGCCGCCTGGCCTAGTGCTGTGTGTGGTGTATTTATCGCGTATGTATGCCAATGCTGTTTGGGCCGTGGATTCTTTCGGCAAATACATTCACGAGTGGTCAAACGCTAAATATTTCACAGCCCGAAAAAATGAAGTACTATATAAATACGCTGGCTTGTTGAATTTTTACAGAGCGTTTCTATTCATGCACGGCGACAAAACGCACCGTGCTTACAAACATCGGCCTTGGACTCAATGTGTGTTTTGCCTATCGCGGTACTTTTCAACACTCGTGTTGTTGTACATGAGTACACACGCGAATGTGCACGTGTGCGCCAACGAGTACGCGCGACCGGCGCTTGTGGACTCCTCGACTTGTGCAAACGTAGTGTCATTTCTCGCTGGTTCAGAGCTTCCGAATAACCGTAATGTAATCATTCTGAACGAGCCACAGAATGTGAATGCCCAAGGTGAAGGTGCGTGCACGATTAGTCGTGTGTATCTTGACGCAACATTCTCCAAAGACGAGCCCAGCACTTATTTTGAACGACTGGACCGCGATTGTTTGGAAATTGAACCCCCGCTGGATGATATGTCACTTTACGATTGTATGTTTGGCATATGGGACAGAATACATGAGGTGTCCACAAATAATCAACAAATGATGGTGGCTTCTTGCGATCTTCCAACGCGGTCCGACGTGATGTCGGGCGTGTCTGTCATACCATTGAGACCAGTTCTGGATTTTTTGTTGCTCGATACCACAATTTCCGTCATTGAAATTGTTGAGTGTGCAATGAGTTTTTGTCTACTGGTTCTCAATACAGAGAATTGCATAAGTTCCAAGTACAATGAAAGGGACGTATTGCCATCGACTGTAGGGAATCAAAACATACTAGATGGCATCACGATGTCCATGGTAGGATTGCCAGCCGTGCAGATGAAGATGCAATTTGATGTGACTGCTACCCAAACGAGAAACTCAGTGGTGAACCACGTCGCAATGACGGAATCTCAGTACACCTGGAATGCAACATGTCACAATTTACAAGGTTTAATGTGCTCTCAAACAGAAGCCGATGCCCTTGCACTCAAATTGATGACAGGTACCAAATTCATGCTGAATCTGGCAGACTCGTCCCTGGTCTTCAATGGTGTTTCGCAAACGTCTTTGAGTGAGAACAACTTTCAAATTTCGTTTAGTACTTGGACTTCACCTGATATCAACCCGGTTTTATGGCAGAATCATGTGCATGGAAATCGGGCGTGTCCAAAAAACAGCATGTCTTCGTTGTTGGCATACACACACTATGCTTCCAAGTTTGTAGTCATGCGAATTACGTGTGTAGTTTGTGCGATCAATACATATTACACAGAAGTGATAACTCCTGCTCGCACTGTCACAAGTACTTTGAATTTGTCAATTTCCGCGTCTACAATGGCCTCCTCCGTGAACAATGACACTGTCTACAAACAATTTGTAGTCGTCGGACTCGAGGGTCCTGTGGCAGTGGGCACAACTCTATCGCTGACAATGACACAAGGAGAAGAAATTTATGGGGAGGGCACGTTTGCGAAGCGAATGTCTATCACACGAGTGACACTGCAAAACGGAGACGACGTGCAAATGACATCCAATGATGCAAATACAGTCAAAGAAACAATCACAATACTCATAAATGCAGACTTGTCTGGTCAGCTGTTGCTTGTGCATGTTCAAGAACAGAATTTCACGTCTGCCTCTGAATTACATTTGCCGGCCATGATTTTTGTCGATGGACCTGAAATCAAACAGCAATGTATCACGTGTCCGCACGGGAAATTTTCTGGGATATATGCCGCAACTTCGCCAAATGAATGCAGAGATACCTCTTTTACAAAAACTGTCAGCACACTACACGCAGCTGGGGTTGTAGTTCAATCCCATATACGACACAGGGCCTCAAAAAGTGAGTTAAGCAATACGCCGCACACTGCAAAGCGCCGTCTCAACACACTCCCTACAGACAATTTGTCACCAGACAACAATAACCCAACGCAAAACGAGTATACGAAACCTCGCAAGACTCCATATGACCGGCATGGCTTCATACCGCCTCGCATGCCGCCTGGCTTCAGACCCCCTCGCATGCCACCTAGATTCCCACCGCCTCGTATGCCACCTCGATTCCCGCCTCGCCTGCCGCCTGGGTTCATACCGCCTGTTATGCCGCCTGTATTCAAACCGCCTGTTATGCCGCCTGGATTCCCACCGCCTGGATACATACCGCCTGTCATGCCACCTGGATTCCAACCACCTCGCATGCCACCTGGATTCCAACCACCAGGCATGCCGCCTGGATTCCAACCACCAGGCATGCCGCCATATGTTGGGCCTGGATTCCCACCGCCTCGTTTTCCGCCATATTACTGGCCTGAATTCCCACCGCCTCGTATTCCGCCATTTGAAAGGCCTAAATTCCCACCGCCTTCAACACCACCACCAAGTTGGATACCGATTCGACCGAATGCATCTGTACCTATTGGACCGAATCAACCTATTCAATCTATTGGAAATGATCGACCTGTTCGAATAATTCAACCAATTCGACTTCCAATTGTACCAATTTCTACCATTCTGCGTCCTGCGACTGGACCGATTGAAACTCCTAAACCTCCTACGATTCAACCAAATGAATCTCATGAACCACCTCAGATTCAACCGATTCATTCTGGCACACCTCCTACGAATTACGGGAACCCGCAGTTGGGCTATTATACAATGAATATTAAACGAAATTCTGCTGACAGCTACAATCATTTGGAGATGCGAAACCATGGCACTCAAGACAAGCTCCGTGTTCTAACCGCAGACACACGTCTGCAAACAAATCCTCTTGTAAATGACGCCGTATCGTTGCGTACGGACAAATCAACCCTTCCTGTTTCAGATGAAGCATCAAACGTTGACGATGCACAAGAATATGACAACTTGTTGGATGACATGTCCTTTATGACGTTTGTGACTGTGAAGCACCGTTCCATTAAGGTGCTGGAAATCCAAGATGCGAATATTGGCTCACCTTCGTTTTATGAGTTTGAATTGATAGTTTTCTTAGACACCGACGACTCTGAGTTTGTTGATGCAAACGCGCTTTCGATCCTGACACAAATATTACGTCTCCACTCCATGGCGCGCCCGATTCGCACCAAACACGTGACTTGGCTGTCAACAAACTTTACACATCCACACGACATACCGTTCCCGACAGACACCCTCATCGTAATTCACTGGGATTCGTCACATCCGTTTTATATTACGGGCAGGGGACCACATTCAGATGACGTGCCAATATGGCGTGGAGCACTTCCCATCGGATTGCACATTGATTTTGACAGCACGAAAAACACTACCACCTTTATGGTGCCAAAGAATTATGCTCCGTCACTGTACTACTATTGTTGGAATCATGAATCCATGGGAGTGAATCCAATTTTGCTCGTGAATCCTGGTGTTTTTGTAGATGATATGCAACTGACAGTGATCACACCCTCCGTTGTCATGCGTTCCGAAGGACCCCTCCGTTTGTACGGCAAAGGTGTATACGCAGTGCAAGAAAATTTTAATGCCAGTGAGTTCAATCGACAAATAATTGTCTCTGTGGAACCTGAGCAGCACGATGATGACATTGACGAGATGATTCGGGAAATGATAGATTCTGTCATCATTTTCACACCTGAAAACTTGCCGACATTGCTTGACACTTCATCGTGTCTGGATATTGCAGGTGTCCTAAAGGCATCGCGTTTGAAAGACCGTGCTACTACGTTGGTAATGCAAGCAAATGTTACAAGTGAAGAATGTGGATGTATTTTGAGTCACATATATTTAGATGTTGAATTCCTGCAATCACAGTATGCGTCGAGTGAGAGTGCATACGCAATGTATTTGACCGAATTGCGCAACAATATCACAAATGAAGTCGTGCACCACCTCTGGACGATGGCCATGGACGAATTACCCAAATATGGCAAACATACACAACTGGCAGTACTCTCGTGCGCTAATACAGCCACTTCAGACACCTTCCTACATATTGACACAGATTTCTCATTCGCATTGAAAGAGAATGCTGTTGGTGTAAACATCACAACATTACATTGTATTGCTGCCTTCTGTATGGTAGTGATTCATACCGATGATTGTATGAGCACCAAACACGTACATTTTGTTTCACCAATGGTAGCAAACAACATGCTACGACCCAGTCAATTGTTGAAACATACCCTAGCAGCCAGCAATGTTCTAGTGCAGGCCATGGACGTCGGAGGTACGGAACTGCTTAATTTTTCTCACTTCAATGGGTTCCCTGTGCTGCACGCGCTGAGGTCGACAATTTCATTTTTGTGTTCCAACATTGACCAAACACCCTGCAGCACTGACAGAGGATTGGGTATCATGCACATGATGGCAGGCAGCTATGAACTGACATCTTTGCAAATGAACCATTTTACTACTGAAAAGAGCATCATGTTTACTGAGCCGCCGTATACTACTGTGACGGAATGGGGAACGTTATTCACGGCATCTCAGATGGATTTCACGATGGTTGGAATAAGTCCAACGGTCCAACGATATTTGCAAGGTAACGTGAGATGCCCTAAAAATATGATTTTTACTGCAAACACAGACACATTGCAGTATGAGGGCGCGTCCGTCAAAGTCGCCTGTATGTTTTGCGGTCTGAACACGTATTACAGCCCAAAGCCGACAAGTCCGACGATCGTTGTCAACACGACACGAACAATGTACATCCGAAAGTTTCAGAGCACACCGTGGGACCAGTCGAATCCTGATATCATAACCGAATATGAGATGCAGCACGCCAGGGGCACACCCATATCGTATTTTCTGACAGAAGGGGACGGCAGCCTTGTCAGTAGTCTCGAACAAATGCACGGTGAAGAATGCATGGTGGACATTGGCACAATGCTCCTTCTGACCTTAGCAGACACCAACATGACTTCAATTGTCCTACGTTTGACATGCGAAAAAGTGGTTCTTCCAGTCGAAATTGTGAATGTCAATTCGGTTTCTTTCTACGTCACAAAGGAGTTTGCAGGGAAGGCTATTTTCGTTCAGGTGACGGATGCAACAAAGTCGGAAGACATGTCTGTACCGGCCGTGTTTTTCCCACGAGCGGTGCAAGAGGAAAGTGAGTGTGTGGCGTGTCCCGCTGGAAAATTCGGAGGATCAATGGG
>Ga0335396_10001684_pt1 | contig 28125 bp, 29 predicted proteins | sample FRY02_FD_205743 | JGI IMG/M metagenome (GOLD analysis project Ga0335396, IMG submission 205743) | Freshwater microbial communities from Lake Fryxell liftoff mats and glacier meltwater in Antarctica - FRY-02 (spades assembly) (version 2) | ecosystem: Environmental > Aquatic > Freshwater > Ice >... | reverse complement strand
TCTCTCTTTTCCTCGTTCTCTCTCTCTCTCTCGCTCGCTCTCTCTCCTGGTCTCTCTCTCTTTCTTTTTCTCTCTTTCTCTCTCTCTCTCTATTTCTTTCTCTTTGTCTCTCTCTCTCTCTTTCTCGCTCTCTCTCTCTTGCTCTCTTTTTCTTTCTAGCTCTCTTTTTCTTTGTGTCTCTCACTCTCTGTCTCTCACTCTCTCTCTCTCTCTGTCTCTTTGTCACTCTCTCTCTCTCTTTCTCTCTCTCCCTCTCTCTCTCTCTTTCTCTCTCTCTCTCTCTCTCTCTTTACCAGCTTCGCACCTGGTAAAACTGTGGTACAAATCATTCCGAATAGGCTGATTTCTGCCTAAATGAAGTAAGCCAATTTTGTCGAGTAATACAAGCAGTACCGCATGATCTTGCTCGGGGAATCGGATTTTGGTTGGACATTTGAGAGAAGAAGGATTTTGAATATTTGTACTGAACGATAAGGAAATACTTTTTTGAAATCTATTTACGTGGAAGGGATTATACATCATTGATTGGGTCTTGCGGATTTGGTAGTACAATTTACTAATGGGATCGGCAAACCGCAGTTTGTCCACGGACCTTCCATTTTTGCGTGCTCGAGCCTCGCTTTCGATATCATTTCCATGAATCAAATAGCATGTGTCATATGTGGGCTGGACACCAATGACAAGGGGTCCTGCGAATGTGCACTCTGTATGCTGGGTATGATGTCGGAGCGATCAGGTCCTTCTCATAATAGTTTGAGCACGCATGACCCATCAATCGGATGCACATTCTGCCAAGATTCGTCTCCCGACTGTTGTGCTCTTTGCTCTTTGTGCATCTCGGCTGGGATGCCTGTAGAGCCACCCAAGATTAGTTTGAACACGCATGACCCAACAATTGGATGTGTATTTTGTCAAGATTTGGCTCCCAACTGCTTTGCCCTTTGCACTCTGTGCAGGTTGGCAGCTGCGCCGAATCTGGGCCAGGTCTGCAGGCCTCTTGGCTCATCATGTGGAAGCAATTCGGACGGCGCGCACCAGCCTCGCTGGCGGCAGGCAGCCGCGTGCTGGCGATGGGCAAGAGCAGCCGCGCCGGCTACCGCACTGGCAGCTGCACCAGCGCCGATCATTGCTATCGCTGCCATAGGATTCATAGGCTTCATTATTTTGTGTGCATACGTGCGTGCGTGTGTGAATGTGTGTGCATGTGCGTGTGTGTGCGTGCGTTTGTAGGTGAGATAGATAAAGAGAGAGAGAGTTTGCGTGTGCGTGAGTCTCTCTTGCGTCTGCGTGAGTCTCAGTATACACGCACATGTATTTGAACTACTGAATGTACATCACCACAACAAACCATCTCAAACTGCGGGGGCTCCTACCTTTTTCGATTTTTTCTTACTAATAGACTTCATCGACTGCCTCCCCCCTCCCCCCATCCCTCCCCCATCCCCCTTACCCTGACTACCCTGAGGATCCACCTTCAAAGTGTCACCATATTGTCGGCGTGAGAGTCATCACCTTCTCCATCGGATCCGTGCTCATCATCTCCATCGTAGATTGCGTGATCTTCACTTTCTTCGACGACCTGATGCATAGCACACACACTGTTGACAAGGTGCGTCACAACGCTTGTGACAGCGAGTTCCTGCGCAGCAGCATCATCCTTTTCAGAGATCTCCAGTGCCACATTCAAGAGCAGGTGCTCAATAACTCGTTCTGCCTCTTCACAAGCAACATGACGTACCAGTCAAACTTCCAGTCCAACTTCCAGTCGGATTTGAAACCAATCAAATGAAATCTCGAGTGCCATTTGCACCACCATTTCTCGTAGCAGTTCGTTTCGGTGTTTCTCAGCCGATTCCACTTGACGTGCCGTTAAGTATGGCCCATTGTTTGCGAGGCCTAATGCTTGCCACACCATCTTTTCGCAATCCCGAGTATTCATCCAAAAGATCACTGCTCCACCGCCCTTCTCATGCTCAATTCATGTCTGTGCATCGGTTCGATGAGCACGAGGCAGTGAAGAGTTCGGGCTTTGGGAATGAGACATTTCTCGTAACATCTTGCCGTGGCTGAGATTTTCAATGCCTTCGCTACCATTGGCGCCACCATTTGAAAGGGCTGGCGCCCCGGCATCGTCATCATCGTCAGCAGATTCGTTAGATTTTTCACTGCTACTGCTTTGGACGAGGTCAGGCAGCGATTCGTGTGACATCCTAGACGTGCTGGCAATGCTGATATTTTCGTCAATATCGAATTCTTGATTTTGTTCCAAAGGCATCTCAGACGCTTCTTCAAAAATCCAAGCAATTACGTTGACAGCTGCAGGTTGGTCGTCACTGATGACGGCAGCAAGCGACTGGTAACGTGCATCAGCGTAGCCGTGAACTTTTTCGATTTCGTATGAACGGTTCTCAACATCTCGTAGAGCTTCAAGTGCAGCGTAGACGAATCCCTTGAGGATGCTTTGGTCACTCAACATAATGAGCTTTTCCTGAGTTGGTATCTGGTACTCGGCAAACATGCCGGTTATTTTGCCAACTAGGAGCGCCCATTCTCGAGTTGTCGGAAATAGATCGGAGCTTATCTTGTCTCCTTTCGTTAAGAAGCCGATACAGTAGTATGCCCCATTCTGTAGCATTTCCGCTCAACGGTCACTTGGAGCGTAAGTAAAATCGCTTGCGAGGGATTTGAAAGTGCGAATATGGATCACATCCAGATTTGGCCGAAGCAACTTCCACATCCAATCCCAGATGTTCCACGCCAAAAGATTCAGAGATGACGCTACTTCGCTGTATTACTCGGTGAAAGGTAAGGGAAGATTTGATTCGTGGATCTACTCTTCGCTTTTAAGTGCTCTTTCGTCGGGAGTGCTCTATGGCGTGCCCACCACCCTCATCTAAAGATCCCAGCCACTCCGCTGCCGCGCATAATCAAGACCCCTCTGTCGCCACAAAGTCATTGTGTTCGTCACGTATGCTTCGAGCTAAGCCGGGTGGGGCCCGCGGGTCAGTGCTCTTGAGATATGGCGAGGTTTCTTTCAAATGAGGCGCTCCAGGGGTGCTAACTCACTGCGCCGTCACTTGCTCTCCCACACTCTACGACGACAATTTGTTGCTCCTCCCCCAGTTGGAAAACATCGTATGGGGAGGCATCTTTAAGTCCTTATGGAAAAAAGTGACAGTTTTGGTCACGGTTATTGTCACGGTAGTCGCAGAGGTGGGCAAGAGGGAAACAGAGGGAAACAGCGATTGAGAGGCGTGACAGAGAGACAGAGCAAAAGAGAAGGCACCAGAAAATATACGCGTTTTAAGTAAAAGCGACAAAAAAACGTGAAAAATACTAAATTTTGTACAAACAATCTAATCTAAGTGGCGTAGAGACATCTCAACAGTGAGCAGTGAGCACGTGTATATATGATGAAATGGAGTAGGGAGTCTTTTGACACAAAGCCAGGGGAAGGAAGCACGAGAGAGCCATATCATAAGCTATTCCCCGCAGGCTAAGAGCACCTCCTCATACATTATGTATGCTATGCTGTACCTCAAAAAGGATTCTCCATGTATACGTATACACATATCTACAATCGATAGTGCACACGTATCTCGAGCTTCATCCTACGTTTTCTTCCCTTCCACTCTTCATGCTCTTGCTTATCACACACTGCGTACTTTTCTGATGAAATGTCTATCAGGGCTCAATTCGGCTTGAGCTGGCTCAAAAACGTATTTTTCCTAATTTTTATTGAAATCACAACCTGTCTTTTTCTAAAAAATTTGCGCCAATTTTCTAATGGGGCTGGCACCCTCTGCACACACTGGAAACATGTTGTGAGCCCGCGAAGTCGGGTTGAGTTAAAGCGTCGGGTTAAGCCAAAGCGGAGAGGCTGTAGCCCCAGAGCCGACACGCGCCCCTCGCAGTCGGCTGCTATTTCTACGGAAGTTGTTGCCCCACCCCGTATGCCTCGTGGGCTCCACAGCGAGCCCATTCCTCATAATAATGTCTTTGCTCTTCCTGATCCTCATAAGATGTGAAATGAAATCAAGAGACATCTCCAACCTTAAGCCCCACATTGGGTGCCAGGATACCACGTAATCCGTCAACTTCAAAATTGTCATCAAGGCCGTCAGCGACGTCTTCTTCCGCATCATATTCCAGATAAGTATCGACTTCGCGCATAAGAGTCAAGATTTTCGGCAGAAACATTGATCTTAGATGTTATGAAGTACGTGCTACCCCCCCCCATGCCAGATTCGATCATGCCAAGTGGAGGATGCCATTCATACGTAGTTCCTTCGGATTCGGCTGCCGCTTTCAATAGGCTTTGCCCAAGATCTGATGATTCAAAGTGCGGATGTGCAGCGGTAAATGCAGCGGCAGCGCCTCCATGAGCACCACGTCCTCCGCGTACCGCATCCCGCCCTCCGCGCATCACACCACGTCCAACCCAACGGCCCCACATTCTGCTTCTGCATTGCACACCTTGATATGCTTGGTCAGCGGGATCATGGTCAAATTCGCCTCGCACACCTTGATCTGCTTGGTCAGCGGGATCATGGCCAAAATCGCAGGCGTTGCTTTGGTGTGGATATCAGTTCCCGTATTGTTGCCACATGCGGCAAGGCGATTTCTTGGTAGCATCATCGCTTGCTCTCGTACCGCCACGTGCGTCGCGTGTACCACGCCTGCCTCTCCCCACGTTGCCTGCACCTCTGCCACGTGGAGCAGGGTGTTTTGAGCGAGGCTTTCCTGCTTGATTGACAAGATCGACAACCTCAGTAGTCTTAGCAATCACTGCATCCATTTTCACCTTTACTGTATCGGCATTGGTTGCATGCGGGACGGCTTTCGACAAATTGTCGATACTTTTCTTCACGTCAGCAGCAGCTCGGAGAATATACGCTAGGGTTTCGAGTTGATTTGCCTGCAGCTTGAAAGTTGCATTTAATTTTGGGCACACCTCGGTAATGTGTTGGAATCCGCATGTAGCACATGGCGGTGTATTGACAAGTTTGGCTGGCCCAGATCTGAAGAAATCGAGCTTCAATCCATTTGCCCCATCGCCTTTAACAATGACAGATGCACTGCTGTTCCCTACGATTGAGTTGAGAGCTGGGCTCCCATTTTTAATGCTCAAGAGTGCAGGATCCAAGGCTGCTAGAAACGCGCTATGTTTCGTATTTTGAAAATGTTTCTGGCGAGGATTGGCATCTTTCAAAGCATCTTTACCGTAGAATGCATCTAGTGGCACAGGTGTGGTAGTAGTTCCAGATACACTGTACTGCAAATACTTTGGGGCTCCTGCTGCAGTTGAGATTTGCATTTCAATGGTCTTGATAGTTGAAAGGAATTTCTCATGTCATCAGCGTTTTGCCAAACTCGCCTGTAGATGGCGTCAAGTTCACCGCGATGACGTTCTCTTGCCTTTACAATATGCGCCGTCGTGTCGGAGTCGAACATTCGTAAGGTAAGCAAATTGGTTGCCATATCAATAATCATCTCTCCATGCTCCTCTTTGTGCCGACGTAGCTTCGTGAGAGCGTTTTTGAACGAACAGAGTAAACAACCACCATACAGATGAATTTTCTTCGGGTAACTAAAACGTATGGAAAAGAGACGTGAGAGGACTATCCAGGCTGAATTGTACAACAGCCGTAAGAGCCTTGAAGAGATCCCAAAAGCCGACAAGTAAAGTATGCGTCGCATTCTTCATGAGTTTTCCCTTCAGATTCGGATGGTTTGTCAGAAGACTACCACGACTGCCTGCAGCATATTTTGATCGGTTGCATGAGCTTGCTGCATTTTCCTCTCTAGTTCCCGACGTCCTCCGAGGATACTTGGTAAGTGCTCATTACGTCATCAGTATTTGTAAAAGTGGTTGCGAGAGCTTCACGCTCTTGTTGCCGGGAAAACTTGACAAAAGCAGCGAAGTAGCTTATTACAGTTATAGATCCCCATCAAATTTAAGACCTCCTTTTCGTTAACACATCTTGTCATAGATATGAGGGAGAGTGAGGGCTCGAGCCAGATCACTTTGAAAAGAAGGCTTGCCTCTTGGGCGCTCTGCAACACACGGTAGAGTGTGCAGAGGACGCGTCACCTTATCTCCTCCGAACTGTGAAAGAAATTCATCATCTTTATTCTCTTCATTTGGCACATGATCAAAGTTTCCCTTCTTGGCGTCTAGAGTGTGCCACTGTTCGCTCCCGTGTTTGATTGTCTCCTTTTTGTTTGAGCTATTTTTGCTGCCGCAAAGGCATCTGACTCAAACGTGACTGCATGCGCCACCGAGTGGGCAATGCCGTGGAATGGACATGGATGTTTTTGGTGATGTCTTACGATTACGTTCAATATCTGTACAATCACGTGTACTGTTGCCACCTACGTGCACTACATGATTTCTTTCGACATGTGTCGACATTCTTGTGCCAAATTCGTGATTTGGTTACAGATGTTGTTCATCGTGCTCGAGTCCTTTGCTCTTCATTGGCAATTTCTCTTAACATGGATTTTCGCAGCGCGTCTAAAAAAATCGCGTTGTCTTCCTGTGGCTGTGGTGATCCTTGTAATGTATGCCGACAATAGCGGCATTCGACAAAACTGTGAGGAATTGGGGTAAGTATTTGAGAAGTTTGTCGTGATGGCCATAAACCCAGGCGCTGACTTGGACTCTCTGCCCATTCTTGACAATTCAGATAACTTCGTTGTGCATGCCTACGCTGCATTTATCTTGGAGCTTTCTTACGTTGCCCTCAATAACCTGCCACAGCTCAACTCTTTTAGGAGTTACTCTGCTCGCTCATTTTCAAAGCAACGCCTTGCTTTGAAAATGAGATGGATCGTTTGTAAAGGAGGAGTTACTCTGCTCGCTCATTTTCAAAGCAACGCCTTGCTTTGAAAATGAGATGGATCGTTTGTAAAGGAGGAAAATGAAAATGATCATTAAACCTTCACTTTTGAAAATGATCATTTTCATTTTCAAGGCTACTTCGCTCTAAACCTTCACTTTAAGTGTCTTGTTGTGAAAATTTGCTCTGAAATCTGGCCCGGGAACTGTCTATTTGCAGTAGAGCAGCTCGTTGCTGAGATGAGAGAGCACACGAAATTGTAAATACTTTCTAGAAATTGAATGATCAGATCAAATTTTTGAAAGATTTCAATTCTCAATTAATCACAAATCTGTCGCATTCAATAGAATGCAAAGTTGCCGTGAAAGGGCTCATAACCTGTCAATTTTCCTCGTGTGTGGCTCGCTTGTAGCTGAGCCACACACGTTTTGTGTTCTGTTGTTTGCACCGAGAAGCGCAAGAACGAATAACGAAGATTCACGCAGAAGCGTTTGGGGACGGTGCAAACTCTGATTCAAACAATGCGTACAGCTTTGAGATTGACGGTTCAGCTTTCAGCCACCTTGCAGCTTGAGACGAGGCCTTAGTGGAGGTCTGAGGTGAAGACGATGGGACGTGGACGTGAAGAGTCGCGAAACGTCAGTGTCGCTTCACTCTTCCACCTGCGGACCACTCCTTTGCACGATGCCAATTGGTAACGATGCGGACTTCGTACGGGCCAGCACCTCCGAGGCACGGCTCGGGGCCTGCTACCTCAGCGAACAACTCCCCGATGGACGGAGCCATTGTTCTTTGAAAGTTGTTTATTGATGTACAAAAACGTTCCTTTGTACCAGATTTCAGTTTAGACCCTTTTCAGGGCCCTCGAACTAATCTAATCTAGACCTTTCCTTCAAAAGTACACATTTTCTAGTACAAAACGATCTGTGACTCACGGCAATAAAATTGCTAAGTTGATTAGAATCCGGTATGCTGACGAAAGAAACAAGTTGTGACCTTTGTTGGTTCGCTTCAGGCGTACCCTTGACAAACACACGGCGTATTCACCTTAAGTTTTGATTCGTTTTCCCGACTAGAATTTAGACCCTCGGACTTAGGTATCATACAACCACTCTAACGTCATCTCCTCTTCACCCTTATCTGCTCGTAAGAGCTCAGCGAGATACACGTTTCGTGACAGAGTACACAACATGCCATTATACACAAACATGCAACTCCATTCAGTACCGAGCAACGCCACAATATCTGTGTTTGGCACAATCCAACACAGAGCGCACACACCTTGGCGGTATACGACTGAGTCTGGTCACTGCAAGGGAGGAGGTGGAGAGGCGATAAGTTGGGGGTGTTCAAGCTGGGATATATCCGCTCGCATCTTGGCCACATTTTCCTCAGTGTTCAAGTCAAGCACGTCCAGAATTCTCTCAATGCTGTCCTCGCCGTCTGTGCTATCACGAATAGATGCCTGACAATACCGCCAAAATTAATGTTGACACCCACAAGGCATTGAAATATAACGAATGCATTGGCGATCAGTTCACAAATTCAACAATGGCAAGCACTGCAAGCAGGAAAATAAGTTCACCCATGCACCCGTGACTGTTATTACGAGCACTATTCTCATTACGAGGACTGTCCGGCGACTCAACACCCTTATCTGCAATTAACACAGCAGCAACTACAGGCACAGGCAAATTGCACTTTAGGAAGACGTAAGGGGCGGGAGTAAATAATATTCATTCTGTCCTTGTACAGTTTCGAAACAAATTTTTCGTATGATTTGTACCAATAAAGTACTGTTACTGCCCCTCCATCAAATGGTACTTAACGATAGGTAATACCGGAACCCAGTACCAGTAATGCTGCAATAGACGACTTCGTCCTCCACCAATGAGATTTTTGTTGGTGTCTTTTTTTAATTGTGGAACAGATTTTTTTTCGTTTTTCTTTCAATCTCTACTCCCGCCCCTGACGTCTCCCTGAGATGAGGGCGGAATTCGGTATCGCAAGATCCAATTGGTATCGTGAGAGCAAATTGCCCTTCATGAAAATAAAATTCCAAAAAAACGAAGTAGACACACCCACTCGAGGGAGGTCGAGGACCCGAGCCCAAGTGTTTCGCGATACTAACTTTGGACCTAAGCCTATTCAGTGTTGACCGAAACATAGCCCACACACGTGGGTCCATCTGGCCGGGATATTGCCTCTTTGATCATATTGACCTGATGAAAGAGGCGGCAAGGCACATCTCGGGTGGCACGCCCTGCCTCGGGGGGGGACAAAGAGAGTTGGCGTGTCGAGGAGTGACTTGTTGCTGCACCAACACCTTTGTTTTTAAGAAGGTCACTGAGGGTAATGTTCAGGCGGAGTCGGGGTTCATGAAGGGAAGGGAGGCGGAGATGTGTGCAGGAGACAGGGAGAGGATGAAAAGGCATTTCCAGATCCCAGGTGGGATTGGTAGTCAAACACTCTTGAGAGAGGCTGACTTGGTGAACATTTTTTTGACGTCATTTCTACTCTGGATATAGTGGATATAGCCTAGATTTTGAAGGAAATGATGTAGGAAGGAGGGCATGTGAGATGAACGCTTGTAAACACCCAACGCACCACATTAATTGACACACTTATATTTGGCGCACTGACATGAGAAAAATTGTAGGAGATAGAGCAAGAACGGGACAAAGTCCCCCAGGTGCGTTTTGTTTGAGTTTACTGCATCATGCCACGATTCGTGCCGTCCAAAGTGTCGATTTTATTCACCCCATCACTCTAAATCAGCCCGATATTGGATGTTTAAGGCACTCGGGAATCTTTTGATGAGTGTCGCGTCCCTCCGCAGTTTACTTAAAAAAGGTCACCCAGGTGCCTCACTCATTTCTCTCACATTGCCGATCTCGAGATCTGAAATCGGATGGGCTATATTTAATAGCCAGATCTGTTTGGGTTTTTCCAGACTTTTTGCTGACTCGACTTGACATGTCACATCTCCTTTCCCAGTGCTTGCAATCTTGGATAGACGTGGTGCGATTGGTGCGCAATTATTGATAGACGTGGTGCGATTGGTGCGCTTGCCATGTTGGTGGCGGTGAGAGAGGAGGACGACGGCACCGCATACACCACGTGCAGTATTGGCGTGGTGTATCAACGTTTGTGTTGTGAGTGATATGTTGTGAATGATATGGGTATTGTCTGGTAGACGTCCTGTGGTGGGTGCGCTTTGTCGTGTTGGTGGCGGCGAGAGAGGATGGGTGATGGGGCGACTGAGGTTGAGTGATTACTTGCTTGGGTTAGTGATCAGAGCGGATCGCTGAGTCTTTGCCCGTCGTCAAGAAACGGTGGAAAGATATAGTCAAGAAACGGGGAAAGAATTCGGTGCACGTACGTCACGATTCACAACTGCGACCCACGTGACAGTGATCACAGTATATGGACCCACGTGATAGAAAAACTGCGTGGTGATTATCAAAAACGGGGGAAAGAATTTGGTGCACGCACGTCACTGCGACCCATGTTACAGTGATCACGGTATATAGACCCACGTGATAGAAACCCCGCATGATCATTATCAGAAACGGGGGAAAGAATTCGGTGCACGTACGTTACGAGGTCAAAGAACAAAAGAAAGAAAGATTTGGCTGTAGTTTTCATGGATGAGTACACGCATGACTCATGCGTATGTGTGACATGTCTCATCTTGATGAGATTAACCAAAATTGCCTTGCAACTTACCCATCAGTCGAAACTGCCACTCTTTTTTTTTAAATGAGTACACCCTTGTCTCTTGTCTCTCACACCTTTCTTTCCCACACTTCCAACATTTCCACACTTCCTGGTTCTCAGTGGTACAAATTGAATTTTTTTCATTCTTTTATTATTTTTTTACTTGCTTGCACAAGCAACCATAATCACACACACACACACGAAAACACAAGTACAAACGCACACGCCAACACGCACATATAAAAACACACGTAATTGCACACACGTACACACCCACAAACACGCATACACACACATGAATGAAAACACACCTGAGTGAATACACACAAAAGCACACACAAAAACAGGTACACACAGATGCACATACTTGATCTGTAGAAACAAGTGTATTTTGACAGACAAGAGGGGATTTGTGCAGTAAGTGGTTGATGGTTGTGAGGTTGGATTAGCTCTTTTCAAAAAGTACGCTGGGCACGGTCCACGAAGCCGTGCCCAGCATTTTCTTCAGCACGAGAAAAATAAAAATTTCTGATCCCAATTGTCGCAAAAACACCGGGAAAAGATGCACTTAAATCGAAAACATGTGAAAAACGATCGCCAAAACTCACCATGACACAACGAGCAAAAAGAGAAACAAAGTAAACAAGCAGACAGAAAATGGATTTTCAGAGACCCTGGTGAGAAGTAAGTTTGGAGAAATTTTGGTCTTGTCAACAAGACAAGCACACAGCTTGGTTCATATTGATTTAGTGGTGGTGAGATGGTTAGTTTGAAAAAAAAAAGAGTGAGTCTAGTTATTCAAATTGGAGTGCCTTTGCAATAAGTAGGTTGAGAGCCAGAGTCTGAATTCTTGAACATTTGCAAGGGAGGTGCTGAGTTGGTGCTGTCCAATATGGGCCTTTTAGAAGTGTCAAAAAAAGCTATCATTTTTGTCTTTTGCGTATTGGTTTGCATACATCCACTGTGGATCGGCAACAAATATTAGATAAGGTGGGTGCAACTGAGAAGAAATTTTTGTTTATTTAATTAAAACAGTGGGGTGCGGCCTCGACACAAGGTGGCCCTTTTACTTGCTAAAAGAGAAACATTCTATGACTCTATCGCACATGCCAGGGCGGGACCACAGCGAATTAGCGCACGTCCATGATCTGAGTGGCATGTGTCACAGGTTTGCAGACTAATTTGCCCATGCCGCACGTGCAAATCGGCAGCCAGCCGTACCAAGTGATTGCCCTTCCACAGGCTATCCTCGACGTCGCACAGCAGGCACATTTGCATACATCAGTGTCGTTACCAAACAATGCATACGACTCTGGCATCGGCACCCTATTTTTGTAGTCGTCCCGATTGATCCCCACCCGTGGAAAAACACCAACCTTCTCCATTTTTTTTCCGAGATCGGATGTCTACAGACCTGGATTGGTCATAGATGAGCTGTTTCTTTTAAACAATACAAACAAGCGTGTGAGATTAATTTTTCAATGGTTGACAAGTCCAGAGGTTCAGTTTTTGGCTGCAATTGCTTGATGCTTTCTCACATTTCACCATGTCCTATTTAAAATGACGTTTCCAATTTTTTTCCCGAGAACTCGAAATAAAAACTCGAAAGTCTCTTTGTAAACACTTAGTGAACAAAGAAAGACCCACGAGCTTGGATAATAAAAAAAGATTTATCAAAGTTAACATTTTTTTTGAAAAATACATCCATGACTTTGCTTCTACGAATGATTTTTTTTTTGGAACAATTCAGTATGATGTCTGAATCATCGACAGTGTGGAGTTTCGCCTTCTACCTTGACCACGCACATTATTGGTCCGAGTCACTGTCAAGAACATATCGTGTGGCGACCGGCTGCTCATCCTGGTCTTGCGAACGCAGTTTTCGCAGTGACGCGGTGGGCTGCGCTGCTTCATCTTCATCTGGGCCCGGGTACTTTCCCTCCTCGTCTTCAGACCAGCCGTCGTCGCTGCCTGCTTTTTCTTTCATGTTCGCAGTCCGAGTCGGTGCTGATCGCATATGATTTGTAGTACTGTTATGAGGGGCATATTCGCTTGACTCTTTGACATTTTCACTCGTGGGAATTCCTCCGAGCGTGCCAACATGTTGACGCGCTACATACCGCCCAATCGAGGCCTGCACCTTTGATGCCTTCCCATTTCCATCGCGTCGCGTTGCGGGATCCTGAACCTTTTTCACAAATGCTGCAACCATGTGCAAGTTGCCCCTCGATCCGAGGGGGAGTTGCAATTCTGCAGAGTACACGACATACCATTATTCACAAACATGAAACATCATTCAGAACAGAGGACCGCTACAATACGTGTGCTTGCGCAACCCTACACAGAGTGCAGACACCTAGGCGGTCTACGACTGAAAAGGCCCACAGTGAGAGGACTCTGCGAGGCCAACTGAAGAAATGGACTGAAGCAACTGAAGCATGTACCCAGAAAATTACACAGTCAGAAGGCAAAGATTCGGACTCTATGTGGACTCTGACACAAGAATCCTACAGTGATGAGGCAAAGACTGTTTGTCACAACTGCGGGGCGATCATGAGTCTTCACCCCAAACACAAAACGATGCATTCCATAATCTTTTGACTGGGGCGGTGCGCCACTGGATGTGAGAAGACTACTAGGACGGGGAGGACCGACCGGCAATTGAGAGCCCTCCCGACATGAAAGGATCTACACACAGTCAACAGCCATTGACAGCCAAAGTACTCAACAAGTGCAGCATAATAACCACAAAGCTGCGCTGTTCAAAAATTGTGACGCAATTCCCGGCCTACAAGAACATTGGGACCCCAACGCGGTGATTACTATGGCAGATGATCAAGGCGGTACGGTACACTCGACGTCAACCTGCTCGAATTGTTGTGTTTCACGCGCATGCGTTACAAAGCCAAAACTACAAGAGCACTCAAGATGGAGAACGGTGGGTCAGCCAAAAGCCTTTGAAAGGGGTGCTTAGGCCGCTTCCATTTGATCATTCCAGAAATCGGAATCTTGTCCTCCGGACATTAAGTTTCGGAATTCCTGCTTCTATTTACTCATTTATACCAGGCATGTTCGGGTCCCGGACTTTGTGAAGTTCCGGTCGATACATTTCAACTTTCCGGTTCCCTCAAGATATGCATATCTTTTGGGAACCTGGAAGATGAAAATGGCAAAACCGAAAGTTGAAGGGTCACCTACCGTGGAATTGATCTCAAAAAAATGAGGTTTGTACCGGGGGGATTCTCTTGCACCAATTCAAACTTCCTGTACCTGGCGGAAAGTTGTGGATGGGTACAACAGAAACATTTTTAGTTTACCGGAACATCAAATTCGAATTAGTCGTGTCTTTGCAACCTTGATGCGACCCATTGTTCGAAACACAGGGTGCGACCCATTGGTTTTTACAACAACTGTTGGTGCGACCCATTGTTTGATACAACAGCTCCAATTCTATCAAAACCCGACTGATTAAATGGAAGCAAGGGCCGGGAATTCAATCTTGAATTTCGAAACTCTGTTTTCTAATTTCCAGGAATTATTCAATGGAAGCGGATTTCGTGCAGGATTTGATTAAGTCACCTCCCACTCGTACAGCCCGGTGTATGGAAGATTAGACTCGAAATGCTCGTCGGAGTGCAAATCGAAATCCTGAATGGTGGGAGATTTTAGTCAACTAGTCAAAATCGAGAATCTCAAATTTCTCGGTATCTTTCGGTACAAATTCGAATTTGAGATTGTGGACGATTCGGACTTTGATTTCCCCTGTATCTTACTTGTTTGTTTGTTTGTTTGTAGGAATGAAACCCGAAAAACTATACTCCTCCCGTTGGGAGGGAAGTAAACCCCCTGGGAGAGGTCACACACGGGCAGAGGCACAAACTGCGACGTGCATACCAGACAGCGGCACAAACCACGTACTTGTCAATCCATTGTTAACACCCTGCAAGTTGACGGGCTGGCTCGCATCACTGGACTTACGTAAGCCCTATACAAGACACATCCGCAACCACCGAACGGCGTCCCCCCATGCCTTGCATGGCGTATTGGTTTTGGACGGGGGGAGATTAACTCTTTGGTAGGTAGAGATTGCGATCTACCCGCTAACAAAGAATGACTGAGACCTAGACCACATATGTGCGCACGTACCGGATTCGGGGGAATTGTTGATGCATCGTCTTCATATTTTTAGATCAAACAGGCACAAGGTATTCACAGCAAGTCAGGTATGGCAGCGTACCAGGTTGGTTTCGTTACTGGCGTAAACATCGTCATCGTATTTTATGTGTCACAAATCCCCTCGTATGGTCGTGGCCTGTGGGAAAGACACGGGGGATGTTTGGTCCCAGGGTAGGATGGGAGGGTGTGGGGAGGGGGAATGGTGAGAGTATAACCGCCAAAGCAATGACAAGCAGGCACACAAATGTCTCCGAAACTCATGAGCACGCAGCGTTCGTTGTATATCGCACAGAGAGTACGAATGCACCCACATGCTTAGAGGCGCGTGTGCACGCATACCGAACAGACCGTACGCACTCACATGTCTGCATGTATGTATGTTCAAGGAAAACAGGCATGGCAGACGAATCAAGGATCAAAACATAGATGACACTGAACATGTAACACCCGGCAGGTTTTTAAATTTTTGTTATTTAGTGGGGCTGAATCCAAATCTTCTCTCGTATCTCGCGGTACAAATTCAAATCCAGATTTTGGTTTAATTTGAATGCAGATTTTGGTTTAATTTGAAGTTGACTAAAATCTCCCCACCATTCAGGATTTCGATTTGCATTCCGAAGAGCATTTCGAGTCTCATCTTCCATGGAACAGGCTGTACGATCCTCATGTCAAACGGCTCCTGTTCTTGTTACCTGTAGAGGGGAAGAGGAGATAGTCTGAAAAAGAGAGAGAGAGCAGGGATACGAGGAAAGAGCATCCAGGTTGCGAGTCGCGACCACTAGAAGAGAGATTGTTTGACAACAAAGGCTGTTTGTGAAGAAAAAGCTCCACATTGAGGGTACTTACACTGAGCCAGTTACAGGGAGAGTAAACTGATCTCGATTTTCGCGCCCATCTTCAGAAACCTTTTTGCTCTGCTTCGATGTTGACAAGTATCTAGGGACTGATCAGATAAGCTTCCAGGGACTTTATTAGAACGTGAAAATCTCCCTCCCAGTACGAGGACTCCTTCGCATCTTCTTTATACACATCTGTCACTTCACTTGAGTGACGTGGAATAGGATTTAGGATCGACCAGGGGCAAACAGGAGGCACGGGGAAAAGTAGAAGTAGACGAGAGAAGACACGCACGCCGAGCAGGTCGTGAAAACTTGGAATGCAAAAATGATCACATAAAGTTTTTGAGGAGAAGTAGAAATAAATCAAAATCAAAGATGGTTGTGGGGAGATGATTGTGAGGCCAATCCCAGTCTTAAAACAAAATTGGGACCCTAACACGGTAATGATTACTCTGGCAGATGATCAAGACGATACACTCGACGTCAAGCTGCTCGAATTCTTGTGCATCACGCGTGTGTGTTACAAAGCGAAAGTCACCATTACAGCACTCAAGGTGGAGAACGATGGCGGCCAAAAGTCTTGTAAAGGGGTGGGTGCTTAACCGGACAGAAGCCTTGAAAAGGGGTGCTGAATCTTTTGAAACTGAAGGTCGTGAAAACTAAATTGTCAACAGCATGTGTCTCGCTGGCAGGTCGTGTACAAAAGGATGCCTGGGAACAGACGAAAGAATGCATGCATGGTATTAATTTCAACACTTGTGCATGCCTTCTCTCGTCTGTTCAGGCAGCAGCCCAAGACGATCATGTCTGAGTTCATCTGTTCTCGGTCAAATGTCGCACCAGAGTCGGATCGATGTTTTGAACGATGTGTCAGAGACTCAATCAAATGTGCTTGTAGTTGCTTGATTTGATCAAGAGTGCATTTACTCTTCATGAAATAACACATCAATAGCAGCAGTGGTGTTTTTGATGGAATTTTTCAACCTGATGTCATATTAAACAATAACCATCGTGGTGTTAAACAAGGGGAGTGCTAACCTCGTGTTGGGAGGGGAGAGGGTCCAGCCTTGCCTCTGTTGACAATCACGACCTTGTCAAAACAGTTGCTGTGCAAGAATGGGTGGGATGCGGGAGGTCGATAAGAAGTAAACACGCAAAGTCATGCATGAAGTGTCGTAACAAAAAAAATTGGATGCATGGGATCAGATTGCTGCGACCATCGCCCAAGCAAATATTTTCCAATGGTACAAATAAAGCGAGCGATGCAGGCTGCTCGTGTTCATTCCTTGCCTCAGTGTTTTGTTCCTTCCACCACTTCCAGACAATCGCAAGATTTACAAACTTGAAACACAAACTGATACGTCGCGGCTACGAGCTAATTTCTCGACAGCATGTCTTTGCTCTCTCTTGTTGAGAATCAAGCGAAGAAATTATCGTAATACACTCACTCCTTCACTAGTTCTTGAAGGACAAAGTGAACAAATACTAGTCTGTTTTTTGAATGTGGGATGCAACTTTAGTGGCATAACAAGATAATCTCACCAGGAGAAGAGGCGAATATAGAACTAACAGGTGTATCAGAAGCCCCGCATCCCTTTACCGTGACCAAGACCATACACTTTTTTTGTTGAATCGGGCCACTTTAAAAACAAATGGAACAGAAGTCTGTCCTTGCTGCACAGGAAGATGAGCAGCGCGAACAAGGTTGACCTCACCTGATCCGCGCCGCTCTGTGGCAGCTAAGGCAGACATCTGCTAGCCCTTTATCTTCGTAAGGCAGACATCTGTTAGCCCTTTATCTGCGTTGTTTTCTGTAAGTCGGAGTACTGTTCAACCTTGACCACCGATGTCCAAGAAGACCAAATGGAAATAAGGCGGCCAAAGAATTTGCGCTCATCATAATCAACGACAGGAGAACAGGAGATCTGCAAGCGTTTTTCAAGCGCTCGACAGAACGTCTCTGACTCTCTCTCTTTCGTGTTGAGCCCCAATCAAAAAAACTATTACAGGAAACACATGCGTCTATCACATGCTCTGTGATATTCAAAAGTAAACTGAGCTCGTTCTAGAAAGCTGCTTTATTCGTCATGAGACGTAAATGAAAGTCTGGATGCATCCAAAGAAGGAAGGCGGATCTGGGATCTTTCAAAATATAACCCTGGCTTACACTCTTTAAACAGTGGTCAGTGCTCCTGGACCTTTCTGCTTGATGCGCTGTGCGGCCAAACGAGTTGGCCTCGTGCAACGCTGACGCTTCTCATAAGGATAAAGCGCAGGAACAATTGCATCTAGAAGCATACATGCTCCTTTGATGCTCTGATGCCTTCAAGACATCGATCGCTCAAAGAATCGTATATTTTCAGGACCTGAGCGATCATCTGAATTGATTGAATTTGCACTAAAGAATTTAATATGCCCTGCCTGTCCTCTCTTCCTGGCCAATTCACAGATCTGAAACTGGCTCAAAGGCTCGCCTTTGCACCTGCGAACGCTGTTCAAGTGTCCTCAGCTGATTCCAAGAGGGATGCCCTCGCCACTCTCGAGTGTATCTGGCGTCCAACTCCGCCGCAGATGGAGATTAAATGGTCGGGAGGACGGAATAGTCAACAGCATTGTCTCACCAGTTGTTGGTGGACAAGAGGAGCACACGGGCGTTCATGGTGGGTGAGATGTATTCAGAAGAGTCCGCCGATAGACGGACTCTTCTGTCTTCACATCTGTTCTCGGTCCATTGTCGCACAAGAGTCGGCTGAATCGCTATACACAGTGGTTGTAAACAAGGTACCAGGAGCGCTAGGCTTGTGTTTGGATGGGGGAGGGTGACGCAAGCACTCCGATGATAATCACGACCTTGTCTAAAACGGTTGCTGTGCCAGAATGGGATGTGTCAGGTCTGGCACCCGTCATTCGCGGGATGAGTGTTTGACTCTTCGCCCCGTCTTTGTACGGCCAGCATTCGACCTGTCTTTGTACGACCAGGGATAGGGACAATGTGTCAAGGTGTGGAACGTTAGCCTCTAGCTGAGTAATTCATTGCGATGTAGAAATTCTGAATGAGTTTCCCAATGCCTTTCTGGGGACTGAAAGTATCTAGTTGCTTGTTCTCCACAAACAACCTTTGCCAAGTTGTCTAACAAACTTTCTTCCAGTGGTCGCAACTCGCAACCTCCAAGAACTGGAATCTTCTTTCCTCGTATCCACCGGGATATCGGGAAAGAAGGTTTTCTCTCCGCTTCTCTCGTTTCCAGACTATCTCCTCCCCTTCCCCACTAAGTGACGGAAAGAGGAAGAGGAGTCGTTTGACACGACGATCGTACGAGTGGGAGGTGGCTTAATCAAATCCTGCATGACAGCCGGAAAAAATAACATGAGAACATAAAATGTTAATTGAGTCGAATCTTGCCACAGCCAGCCACTCTATCGCATTTTGAAAGACCCAATGACAGGAACAGCTTTTTTTTGTTTCGCAATGGTCCGGGATCAACACAAGTCTCTTACTCATGTCTCTCACGGAGTCGAAGAACCGAGATCGGATAGGCCATTGGAAAGGCTGGTTGGTACACAATCCCGAAGTTGGGATTTGCTTCGATTCAATTTTTCCATAGTCGTGCATGCAGTACACAAGGTTGCTGGAAATTCAAAACGATTGGCTGGAAGAATGAATCTTGCGCAAGATGATGAAGAATAGTCCGCAGAAAATGACTAAATGAATAGAAAATGAGTCGGTTTCGGCAGGCACAGAGATGGTTTTGGCGACAAAGCTAGTTACATTCACATCTTTGTCTCCGCACGAAAATCTTGCTGGCATTCGGCTGTATTGAACCTGCCCACTGGAAATCAGCTCACATTAACCCGTTGTGGTGAAAATGAAAACAACTCAGTTGATGCAAATCACCTGAAAATTGTGCTATGGGGTCAAAATCCCACCATCAAAAACAATTAGGATGATTGTGAGGATTTGAGAACCGGGACTCAAATTACCCAATGATAATTTGAAGGGTTTGCGTCAAATGTGGTGAATAGTCGAGAGAGGGAAAAGGATGGAGATCTGAAACTGATCTGGCTCTGACATCACCGATCCGATCTCGGATCTCGAAATCGGCATGGTGAGAGACAGTAGAGTGTGTTGAATAAAATGAATTAAGTGTCGCAATCACATGTCAATCAAAAAGGCGTGTCTTCAGATCCAAATCACAAGTAATTATAGACTGATTTGTTTGAGAAATGCGAAGCGACCGCGACAGCACTTTCTACTAACTAGGAAAAGAGCCCATCAAAATGAAGGCGTCTCTGGCACCAGAGTTTCAGCTAGTCTGGTGGGTGTAGCTTTAGGTACATAGTTTTAGGTGCATATGTTTACCTGTTGCTTTACTTACGTGCATATGTTTACCTGTCCCCTTGTGTTGCATGAGGGAACCAAACAACCCTCGATTCCAAGAGTTGTCAAGAGACGACAAAGTCTGAGAGCACCCAAACATATCTGGCTCCGAGTCTTAAAAAGCCGATGTGACCTCGGATCTCGAGATCAGCATTGTTGGAGACATGAGTGTGAAATGTGTGTTACTTTACTTACATATCAGCAGCTGTAAAAAACCGTTATTGCTCATTGCCTTTGCAGAGTATGAGAGACACTTGACTCGCACGTGCGAGGGAGCGGCGGCACAAACGAGAAGGTTTCGACTGCAAACCATTGAGACCCTCAATGACCAACTGACATCTTGTCCGAAAATGTTTTGTTGTCTCAATAAATCACACAACCCGGCAACATGACAGACTGAGATGAGCGATATCTATGCATATCGCTCATCTCAGGCCTCTTTGGAGGCAACCGGTGCTTTGGCATGACCCCCTTTAACAGCATCTGCCCCTCGTGAACAGCTCGTGGTTGTCTTCGTTGTTTTATTAGGAAGTTGTGGTGCTGACATCCGCGCAACAGGGGCTATGGGGGGCTTGACGGAAAACGTAAAGCACAAGGCAACGAACTAGATCTTATTTGCGTCAACGGGCAGGCGCGGTCCTGGTGAGGATGTCTGCTTAATCGTGGCAGACGCCGAGTCGACCGAGAAGCCATCACGTCATCACCACGATCACGTGCCCAGATGTTCGAAAGAAATCACTGCCAAAGACGCGTGTTGCGACAGCCGCAACTATTTGTGTGCCAGAATATCGCTGTGACTATGGCTCAAGCGCGGACCTTTTCGTCATTTAAGTCAGACTTTTATTCCGGCGCAACCCACGCCAAGAGGTCAACGCCGGTGGCAGGATGGATTTTACGAGAGGAAATTTAAGCCCAAATCTGCAAACTCGATTCTGAAAGCTCTATCCTACCGATTTGGTCGGTTGCAATTGAGTAATCTAAGTAACCTCGTGATTTCCAAAGAATGGAAATCAAGGATCACTTTACTTGTACACAACACCTGGGGGCTTTTCCCCGATGGAGTGTAGCGTCAAAAGCCCTCACGCTGTGCGCTGCCGGACACGCGCCGACCCTTCTCGGAAAAATCCCGGGGGGGTTTTTGAACCCCTCTAAACGAAACACAAACAAATCCTGAAAGCTACGAACACAAAAACAAGTAAATTGCACCCGAAATATCGGCAGGATAGAGCTTGCAGACTCGAGCTTGCAGATTTGGGCCGCGGCTTAAAATTTGCTCTCGTAGAATCCATCCTGCCACCGACATAAGACGAGGATAATCTGAGACATAAGACGGTGGTGCTCGAGGATAATCTGACACATAAGACGAGGATAATGTGAGAGGACCTTGAGAGTTAAACGAAATGGCAGTGGCTCAAGTTGAAATATAATGAGGGCTCATTATGGGTTGACAATGAGACTGGAACGCAGTGGTAGATGCATTGCGGGCATTCTCCGGAGTCGACAGACCAACTATTGAGTATTGATTAGGCAGTCTCGGCATGACATGTCGACATGTCATCGACGACATGTCGACACCCTTGCTTAACGGTGGTTGTGTGAGTAACATAAGCCTCTGTTACTCCGAGTCTTTCACGCCTCTTGGCATGCAACTCAAGTTGCGTCTCACACTAAGGTTGGGTTGAGTATTTTTGGTTTTTGCGCGATTAGTCGTCGACCAATCTCGAAGACTCGATTTCCTGACCCAATTTCAATTGCGGTCACGACCTAAGCGAATCCATCTTATCAAAGACGGCCATCTTCCCCAAGAAACAGGGAAGGAAACGAGAGATTTCCAACGAATCTGCACGGGGTTTGTCGCTCAGGGAGGCCAACGTCTAGGTGAGCGCCAAAGGCACACCGCACGATGGGCAAGACACAGTAAAGACACTGCGAACGATCATTTGGTACAAACGTGCTGTTATTATTCAAACAACCTCGACAACCTTCTTTCTCCGTCCAACCTCTTAAAAAGGACGTCAAGAAAAATGTCGTTATAGAACAAGTTCCAAACTAGAAAACTCTTTTCTAGAAATCAACCATGTCACGAACGTGACCACAGTTCTTGATGAGACCGCAGCCTCAGATAGGGTATCTCGCTACCTACGGAACGCACTTTGACCTGCGGGAAAGTGAACGCCGAGCGCTAGAAAACAAGTTTTCATGCGAATTTGCTGTATGTGCTTAATATCAAAAAGTAGAGGAGACTGAGATGTAGGTCTGTGCACAACTTCAGGACTTGCTTTTGTAGAACCGCAGCGCAATGGCAAAATCTGATTTTTCCTGCGTCAAAACACGTTTGTTTTTTCGGAAGTCGCCACTGCGCAGCGGTTCTCCAAACACAAGTCCCGAAGTTGTGCACAGACCTACATCTCAGTCTCCTCTTCATTCTGCTTTTAGGAACATACAGCAAACTCGCACGCAAAATTCGGGTCTTCCTGTCATGCTGATCACACAAAGCTGAGTAAAGCTGACAAAAATAATTGGAAAGGTAGATCGCCGTCGATTTGCCGAACTCAGTGATCTGCGGGAATCGAAATGAGACACTGGAATTTCCTGGGAGCTTCCACGGAGATACTGAAAGTTATTTTCAAAAAAGAGGAACAATTTTCGAAAAGAACCGTTTTCGCAAAATTTGATCGATAATCAGTCGTCTGTATAAAATACCCAAGTTCGACTATGAATTGGACTCACGTTGGAATACTTCGGAAGTTGAGTGGGAACAATACCTTTAGTATAAAGCAAAGCCTGCCGATTTCATCTCCAGAGGTACCGTACATGATATCCACAGATACCATACATGATTTGAGACACATTTGTCTGCACAGAAATAGTTTTTTGAACATGACATCTGTATCAACCAAAAATACAAAAGTTTCATGTAGATTTGAAAAAAATTCAGTCACTCAGTCACGGTACCGGTGTGGATCGATGCTACGTAGGACGTGCGAAGCAGACAGCTGATGCAGTGACCACTGAGCTATCACGCGTTTGACCACTGAGCTATCACGCGTTTTCTAATGTGAGTCTGATTTGAAAATCAATGTTGAACTTGGGTAATCAATGTTGAACTTGGGTAATCTGTACCTACGACTTGTTATCAATCAAAACGATTCTTTTCGATATTTGAGACTTTTGATGCCAACTTGAAGAGATTCGATTTGTGAAAAGACTTTTCAAAACGTCGCATGTTCGTTTCATTCATGAAAATTTCAGCGTGTTGATTACTGCACCACTTGATCAAATTCAACAAAATTTGTTGTGAAAAGAGAGTTGCCAAAGCACGGCCAAACCTACAGACATCGTGATTGAGACGTGCAGAATACCCGACCCCACCTTAAGCCTCTCACACTCATATGAGTCTGACATGATTCCGATTTCGAGAACCGAAACCGGATCGGCTAATTAATAGCATCGGATAGCCGCATCCGTTTCATTTACTCAGACTTTTTCCTGACATGTGGTAGTTACATGTGTATCAAGACTCATCTCAATCTTGTTGGTATTGATAGACACGTGAGATTGGTATGTATACATACACATGTAGGGTGTGCTCAATTGGGATACGCGTATCGATTGCTATACATACTCATGTCTATCGCTATACATACACATCTACATGTCTATCAATACCATACATACACATTTACATGTCTATCAACAGCACTCTCGATCTTCTTCAACTCTCCCCTTCCTGAGACAAATTGTTTTTTCGAAATGATGAGACAAGACACGAATGGTCCAGCCGCTGGGAGGCAAATTGGCTTGTCCCTCGGTTGTCCCTTTCTTGTACCTGTTCCTGCGCGCGCTAGCACGCACACTCCGCACGTTTTGGCGTTTGTGGTGTCGAGGTTTTCAGCCGGCAACTTTCTAGACCATGATTCATGACTTGCTACACCTTGATTTTATCATCATTAATGATACCCCAACAACATTTAAGAAAACAAAATTGCCTTCCGGAAAAACATACCAACTTAAAGCTCATGGTTCTTCGACGGTGCCTCCTAAGGTAGGGGCAACATCGTCAGCAGCCGCTGTGCCGACAAAGTTGCGGATAGCCTCCTTTCCCTGTCTTTCATCTCGTGTCAGTCAAAGGTGACAGGTGGTAGGTTGCAGGTGGTAGGTTACAGGTGGTATAGGTTGGCAGGCTTCACTGTATGCAGTGCATCTAGGTTGGCAGGCTCCACTGTACGTAGAGGCTGGAGTGCATCTAGGTTGGCAGGCTGGAGTGTAGGTACTAGCCTACCCGTGTGCCAACTGTCGCAGCAGGGTGGAGTGTAGGTACTAGCCTACCCGTAGTAGCCCGTAGTAGCCCGTGTGCCAACTGTCGAGACTAGCGTGCCGCACACAAGCGTATATGGTGGGCATCTGCGTATAGCATCGCAAATGAACATGATGACATATCATGCGATATCACAGCATGTCACTGTATATCATCGCATAACCGCCCTCCATAATGAAAGGGCGGCAGGCTCTAAGGCACGGACTAGTCATCGCCTATGCACCCTCCATCATCAACCGCACTAGTCATCGCCTATGCGCCCTCCATCATCAACCGGACTAGTCATCGCCTATGCGCCCTCCATCATCAACCACTCGTCATCGCCTATGCGCCCTCCATCATCAACCACTCGTCATCGCCTATGCGCCCTCCATCATCAACCGCAAGCGTGTCCCAACGTCGATGACAGCCAACATCTGTAAGAGACAGCTTTTGGATGGCGTGTCTTGTGTCTTGATCCAACCCTCTTGTGTCTTGATCCATGTCACAAGTGTCTTGTGTCTTGATCCAACCCCTTAAGCACACCCACAATTTCAGGAGAGAGGAAAAAAAAGGGGGGTGGGGGAGAGAGAGACAAGGTGTTGGGGGAGAGAGAGACAAGTTGTTGGGGGAGAGAGAGACAAGTTGTCCTGAGGCCTCAGGGCCGCGACGAGTTTCTTGTTCGATCTTGGGCCCTGTGAATAGGTGAGCGATACCGTACATTGTTCCCGCAACCACCACGCCTTTCAGCCCTATTGCAACTGGGCTCAGTGCCTTGCCGTCCTCCTGCTCTTGCTCCTCCTCCTCCTCCTCTTCCTCCTCTTGCTGCCATTTTGCAGTAGAGAGCTTGAGTGTAACATGACGCACATGAATGAGATGACGCACATGAATCAGATGATGCACATGAATCAGCATCGCTTGACTGTAACATGATGCAGATGAAGCAGAGACCTTCAGTCTACCAGACCTGCCATGCCACAGACAGTGGCCCAGTGCAACCTTGCGCTCAAAGCAAGAGTGCCCTAGATGAATAAGAGTGGCCTACATTGCATTGATCTAGGCCACTTGTCCTGCATCAATCAGAGTGCCCTACATTGCAACCTAGAAGGCAAATGAGTGCCCTAGATTCCAAGGCAAGGTAGGCGTAGCAACAAGACATGCACCAGGCTTGATAGCTCGTTGAGATGCACTTGCCTTCATCTCACTCTCGCCTTGATGTCTCTTGGAGCATGGCAAATGTTGGGCACTCGAGAGTCAAGGCGTCGTCTTTCCACAGCGAGAGCTGCGTCAAGATATTTGGTGTGGGGTATTGCCAAAGCACACGGATCAAAGGCAATCAAAGCATGGCACATTGCCCTAATTGCGACGTGACACCCGCAAAGCCGTGTTGCCTGTGGCTCTCAGCGAGTGGTGACCTCTTTTGCGCTTGCCTCTCATCGACAGGCATCTCAATTGGCGCTCGCCTTTTATGCAAACGCATACACAAGGTGATACACGTGCAAGCTACCTCGTCCGACTCGAGCAATGCCAGTGCGGGAGAGGCTGACACGGACGAAAGCATCATCACAACAAAGGCTCTGCACAGATGGCACAAGGCATGCCCACATAAATGGCAACCAGTATCAGTTGTGCAACTTTGCATAGTTCCCTTGGTCCTGTCTCAATCGGCACCACGCCCTTTTGTCCTCTCTCAATCAGCATCACGTCGTGCCAGCTTCCGATCACAGTGCCTGCAGAATGGTAAGAGGCTGCGCGTGCCAGCCATTGAACGACTGCGACTTACCCACGCCGCCCAGCACACCATGAAATACACAGGCTCAATGCAACGCAATGCTGCAGTTGGGCAAGGACAATGTATCTACAAATCTACTTCTAAATAAGCAAGGCAGGTGGCCCCCCAAACTCCTTCTCAGCACAGCCACAACACCCTTTTCGGCCACAGGCAGAAGTCGGAGAGGTACACTTGCCCCGCGGATGAGGCAGGGGGTGCTATTTGTCTGGGCCTCGCGCTTCGAGACTTTCGAAGTCAATCAAGTTGATTGTGGCAACCTTTTGCGGAAACAAGGAAGGAGCAAGACGTCGAAGCCCGTACCTTCTGGCCGCGGCCCTGAGTACGTCCTGTCGCCCGAGACCAACTGAATCTGTGTCTGTTGCCATCTCCTCCGAGCCCTTTGCCCCCGCTGCCAGCGGTCGAAAAATGTGTCCGGTCGAGAAATGTGAGATTGAATAGAATGAGTGGGAGGGAATAGAGTGCCGGGCCCGCAGGCTCGTGCACTGACCCTGAATAGTATATGGGCAGCATGGCAATGGGTTGAAGGCACAGCATGGCTCTGCAATCAACTCTATCAGCGCTAGCAGGAACGCTAGCTTCATTTCAAAGAACTCTCTTCCTAGCTTCGTTCCTAGGTTCGTGGCACCTAGACATTTCTAGACAAATCTGCAGACGTGTGGAGTTGGGTGTGCGAGGAATCATTCGTGGTGTGATGCGTCGTGCATGCAAACGTGAGAATCATCGGATGGTGCCTCGCATCTGTTTCCAGATGTGGATTGCTGACGTTGTTGGACACTTTGCATGCACATTATGCACAGAGCGCGGATGGAGAGCAAAATCAACCTCGCGCAGGTCAGCCCTGTAAACTACAAGGTAACAGCAGCACTGGTGAATCAGTTTGTTGTATCAACCACGCAGTTCTTGAACCGCTTCGCCACACGATGTGACCGCAAGCTGCAGCAAGTCGGCTCCAACATGCACCGCATCGAGGTAATACCGTCGGCGCTCGCGCCATTGAAAACGAGGATACACTGCTGCTGTTGCTGAGATGATGCAATGTGCTGCAATGGGCACGGGGCGGGCACATCGGGGGTGTATTCATTTTGTTTGTAGTGCTTACGTATTTGCTCATGTCTTTTGTGTCCTCACGTTTGGGTTGTGAACAGACGACGCTCAACATTCTCGAGGCTAAGCTAGCAAGTATCAGCAATATCCCCTCACGACCAGCGCAGGCGGGGACTGCGGCAGCAGCACCAGCAGCACACGCATCTGCAGCAGTAGAGCCGTCAACAGCACAGCAGGTGCCTGCACAAACTGGAACAGCGCCTGCAGAAGCAAGAACAGCACAAACAGAAGCAGCTGCAGCGCAAACTGTTGTTGAAGCGCCTCCTCCGCCACCGGAGCCCAAACGACATGCTGTCAAAGACGACCCCAGGTCGCTATGCCCTTTGTTTCGCAATGCTTTGCCACTGGCACGGGTCATGCATGCCGTGTGGCCTTGAAAAGTGGGATGCATGGAGATGGATGCATGGAGATGGATGCAAGACATGTGATGAGACACCTAGAGGTCACGATATGCAAACAGACTCGCCGTGATAGATAGCGTGCATCTAGTGTGTGGCGAGAGAGCGTGTACAGCTCATGGCCACTAATGTCAGGAAGCAGACAGATGTTGCAGCACTTGAGCGTTGGCTGAGCGCTTCCCGCTAAGGAAGCAGATAGATGTTGCAGCACTTGATGGCTTCCCACGCTCTCGCATCCGCTGTTTCGGACGGCCGGGGTGTCCGCTCCTTTCCGTGGGCGGACTGTTGATGTGCACGGTGGGGCGCCTGCGCCATTCGGTCATCTTCGCCCTCATACGGATGGTTGAAATAGGCCGCATAGGGATTGAAGAGGAGCATGCGTATGTATACATATTGAAACGTATGTATACATATTGAAACGTATGTATACATATTGAAACGTATGTATACAAATTGAAACGTATGTATACATATTGAAACGTATGTATACATATTGAAACGTATGTATACATATTGAAACGTATGTATACATATTGAAACGTATGTATACATATTGAAACGTATGTATACATATTGAAA
>Ga0335396_10001677_pt1 | contig 28179 bp, 20 predicted proteins | sample FRY02_FD_205743 | JGI IMG/M metagenome (GOLD analysis project Ga0335396, IMG submission 205743) | Freshwater microbial communities from Lake Fryxell liftoff mats and glacier meltwater in Antarctica - FRY-02 (spades assembly) (version 2) | ecosystem: Environmental > Aquatic > Freshwater > Ice >... | reverse complement strand
CCACGCAAAGGATGATGGTCATTGCGATAGGGTGCAAAAGGGACCATCCCATGCCTAAAACGGAGCCCCGATACCTTTGGCGCAAGTCATTTTGCACCAAAGAAAACCAGAAATAGCGATAAGACCAAATCGAACTTACATAAGAAAACATTAGTGCTGTGGGAATCCTTTCCGCAGGCCAAAAACTAAGATAAACCTATCACCTTATGGGTTCGTACCAAGTATCTTAAAAAGAATCAACCCAGTTTTGCTGTTTAGGGTTAACGCGATCTCTCTCAAAATCGAAGCTTACGATAAAGGGTGCTTCCCAAAAATACTTCGTCTTAGTTCATTTTGGTTTCTAAATAAGATTAAAATTTGAAACTTACTAGAATCGGAATAAAGATTGACTTTGTCAACGATTAGCGTGGTATATTAACAAGGTAAGCTTTAGTTATTAAGTATTGATGGTGCAACTAGACCACTTCTTTCGGAAATGCCGAAAATAAGGGGCGAAACAAGGGCACCAAAAAGATATTTTTTTGTAGCGCAAGCTATTCATCTTTTATGATTCTATCAGTAGATACATTTGGCAGATTCCCTGCCCGTTGTACTACTGACCTGAAGACAGGGGTTGATCTATGATTCGATATCGATTTGTATTGGGTGCCGCTGGAATTCTTGGCCTTGGCGCAATCATCGCCGGTACTAAGGTGTTGGGCGAAGCCGACAAAAATAAAAAAGATCAAGATCTTCGAAGCAGCGGACTGACGAAGCCAATTCATCAAGACAGGCAATTCGAGATGAAGTTTTCGGAATGCCGTTTCACTGGTCACCCTTTGGTCACCTACAAAACCCAAGCTAATGAAACTTATTTTGCCTTGCAATTGCAACCGAAACTGCAAGCCAATGTGCGTTTGCCAAAGGATATATTGGTGCTAATTGATACCTCAGCAAGTCAGGCGTTAGCGCCCCTTGAAGTATCGAGGAAAGTAGCTTTAATGTTGGCGGAAAACCTTCAAGCGGATGATAGACTTTCGATAATGACAATAAGTAATGAAGCAAAACAAATCTCGCGTGGTTTTCGTAATAAGGCAGATGCAACTGCCTCGCTAAAAGAATTAGCAAAGGAATATGCCTCAGGTGGAACCAACTTAAAGAAGGGTATTCAAGATGCTTTAAATTCGTTTGAAACAATTGAAGGTAGGCAGCGGGTGTTGGTATTTACCGGAGATGGGATGAGTATAGCCGGCCCGATCGACTCCGCAGATCGCACAAGTCTTTGTAAAGATATGATTAGCAAGGAAGTCGTATTCTTCCCGATTCCGATAGGCCCAAGAATGGATCCAGCCAACCTTCACGGATTGGCCTCAGGCACGGGTGGCGTTTGCATGAGGTTACTACCCGGCGATTGGGTGGAAGACCTTCATAAGCGGTTGCAGTCAGCGATTGAAGTGCCCGTAATGTACTCAGCAAGCTTGCAAGTTCCGAAGGATGTAACGGAAGTATTTCCATCGAAGTTGCCACCTCTTAGGTCTGATACACCAACTTTAGTAGTTGGTAAAATTGAACCAGGCAAAACGCTCGAATATAAACTTCAAGGTAAGCAACTGGGTAAAGAAGTTTCGTTGAATGTAACGGAAACAGTACCTGTGTCGGAACCCGAGAACTACTTTTTAATTCAAGTGGTGCAGCAGTGGAAAAATCGCAAAGACACCCCGGCCTTGATCCAAGCCGACCGTGCCCTTGCTTTCGCAGCAGAACAAAATCAAATTGCAGTTAGCGATTTAAAAGATAAAGCCGAGTGGGCTTTGCGTGAAGATAAATTTGATGCAGCTTCTAGGCTATTTAATCAGGCCCTTGATATCGATCCTCAAGATGCAGAAGCGAAAAATGGCTCTAAGATTGTGCAGAAATTGCGAGATGGGAAACTAACCCTCGAGCAAATGCGTAAGCAAGTTCAACCCCAAAAAGGTGAAACGATTGCGCGCATAAATGCCCAAGGAAAAAAGATACAAGTTCCTGTTGCTCAGGTGCCAGTCGATAATGCAGCGCCAGAAAAACCCATACTTCCTGCTCCTATTCCAGCTTTCAATGAAGGCGATATCCTAAAAGAAATCGAAGCTAAAAGAGTTGTCGCTGACCAACAAGCTACCCAAACAATTGATGACATTATTCGTACGGCTAATCGTAGGGTAACGACTGACCCCGATGGTGCATTGGAAATGCTTAAGCGTGTGCTTGAAACAACACAGACTAACCCAGATTTAAGCCCCAAGGCACAATCAAACTTAGTTGGGCGTATTGAGCGAGCTTTACAAAGTGTTAACCGCGAAGGCAGAAGAGTGAAGCGCGATCAAGATGAAAGGTTGCAATTACTTGCTAATTCAGATGCAAGAACTGCGCAAACGAAAATGGTGGCAAATCAGGAAGAACGAATTACCGAAAGAATGCGAGTTTATCACAACCTGATGAATCAGGCTCGTGAATTGGATGCAATGAGACAAGCTCAGGGTATTCGCGAAGATATGGTTAAGTTGGGCCTGCCTGTTCCCCAAGCGATTTCTGCTGCCTACACCGTTGGCCAGCGTGGTTACTACCTTCGCGAATTACGCGATTTACAGAGGTTGCGTGACGATCGTTGGTTAGCAACTTTATTCGAAGTGGAAAGATCGCATGTACCTTTTCCTGATGAGCCAGAAATTGTGTTCCCCAAAGAAGCCTACTACACCCGCAGGGGCGAGTACAAAGACTGGGCCGATTTTTCGGAAAAACGCAAAGCGAAATATGGCACCTCAACTTTTGGTGCAGAAGATTCCCTTCCTAGAACGATAGAAATTAAAAACACTATGCTTAAGCAAGTGCGTTATGCCGGCCTTAAAGATGGCGACTTTAAACTCTCTGAGGTTTTGGAACAACTCAGTAGAGCCTATAACCTCGAATTTGATATCAATGAAAAAGCATTTGCTGCTGATGGCGTGATGGATGTTAATAATCAAATCATTGCGACTGCAGATAAACCATTACCGCCTATAAATGGTTCGCTTTCTACGGTGCTTAAAAAAATAGTAGGAAGGATTCCTGCGGGTTCGACCGCAACCTTTCTCATAAGAAGGGAAAGTATTGAAATCACGACGGGTGCTGCTGCAATCGCTGAAAAAGTCGTACGAATTTATCCTGTAGCAGATTTGGTTTATCCCCCTCCTAGTGCTTTTAATCAGCAGGCAGGTTTGCAACAAGCAACCCTTTATGGCCAAGCAGGTAGCTTTGGTCTTACGCAGCAAGCAGTTCAAAATCAAGGGTTTGGGAACGCTATTATGGCGGGTGGTATTGGTGCCCTTGGTGGTGGCGGTGGTATGGGTGCAGGTGGTGGCCTTGGTGGTGGCGGTGCCCTTGGCGGTGGCTTTGGTATGCTAGGTGGTAATGGTGGTGTTGCCCTTGGTGGTGGTATGGCGATGGCAGGAAATGGCGGAAACTTCGGGCAAAACGGTGCTGTTGGTCAACAAGGACAATTCGGAAACGCCGGTGCCCAGTTTGGTCAGCAAGGTGGAAACTCTTCCGATGTGCTAATCACAATCATCCGGGGTGTGGTTGGTAACGGTACAAAAGATTGGGGTTCGGCACTTGCTGCTCCTGGCGCTGCTGCTGCTGATCCTCTCGCAGATCCCAATGAAGGGCCCGAAAAGAATCAAATCGGGTTCTACAGCACTGCGAATGCTCTAGTTCTTAAGGGAACTTCAAGGGTCCATACCAATGCTTATTCCCCTGTAATTAATATTGGTGGCGCCGCCGCTGGTATGGGTGCTCTCGATAAAGCTAAGGAAGCCCAACTTGCTTTAGAAAATAAAGGCAACAACAAGAACGCTGTTGATAATAAAGGCAAGCCTATTGTTGCTGCCCCTAAACTCGATCCCGCAAAATTAAAAATCGATCCGCAAGCCTATTGGCAGGATGCTCTCGAAAAGGCAGGCGATAATCCTTCTATGATTATTGCTGTAGCAGACTTCCTTGCAATGAATCGTTATTTCGATCACGCTGCTGAATTCCTTAAGGCAAATATTCGTAAGGGTATTGTTGTCAAGCCTTGGGTTTACGAAGCTTTGGCTATTGCACTGAGAGAAAGTGGTGCTACTCCCGCTGAAATCGAACGAGCTGAAATCGCTTCCATCGATCTTGAACCAGCAGATGGCCAAAGCTTACTTAAGGCGGCCAAAACCATGGCAGATATGAAACGCTACAACACGGCCTTGGCTTTCTGTAAGCAAGCTGCTCAACTTGAACCTAATACATCGGCCCCTTTTGAAGCTGCTATGAAGTATGCTGAACTTGGCGAAGATGTTAAGGCAATGGATTGGGCCGCTGGTAACCTTATGAAGCAGGATTGGCCTACTGATAACAAAGACCTTCAAGAATTAGCCAAGGTTAAGTCCGAGGCCCTTGCAAGAAAACTTAGGCAGGCAGGCAATGCCCAATCCGAGGATATTATTGTCGGTATGAAAGAAAAAGCCCGTCGCGATATCGTTATCAAGTTAGCTTGGCAGGGCGAGGCCGACCTAGATCTTCAGGTTAAGGAACCTGTGGGCAGCCTTTGCAATCCTACCAATAGCCAAACGGTTGGCGGTGGGGTTCTTCTTGGTGATTCGCTTACCGAAACTGGGCTTGAAACCTATACCGCTGCAGAGGCGTTTTCAGGTAACTACGAAATCAAAGTTAAGAAAATTTGGGGCAAAACGAATGGCGATAAAGCCCAAGTTCGTGTCATCCAAAACCTTGGTACCCCAGATCAGCACGAAGATATTTATTCAATCGACCTAACCAAAACTACCCCTTTGGTGATCAAGGTTGAAAAGGGCCGTAGAACTGAACTGGCCTATGTTCCCCCTCCCTCGATGAGGCCAAGCAGCCGTTCTGAAAAGATCCGCCTAGTTTCAAAAGATGTTGGAACACAACTGCGCGACTTGGCAGACCCAGAAGTTACTGGTTTTCAAAGAGGTACCACCATCGCAAGTGGTGCTATCCCTGTCGAAATTGCTCCTACCGAAAATGCAAATGCGGGTCAGCGTAACGATAAAATCCTTTACCAAACAAGGGTTCAATCGTTTATGAAAAATGCGATGGATATGACCGCCGAAGTTGTGCTCTCTGCTGACCGCAGATCAACTCGAGTTTCTGTTACTCCAAGATTCGAAAGCACGACTAACATTCAGCCCGGGGCTACCGTTGTCAACAGTTCAGTGATTCCCGGTGGTAATTAAGCTTAGAATTTATTAAAATAAAGCGTGAACTTTAAGTTCACGCTTTATTTTAATTACTGTGGTTAAATGATTCTCGTTTATGGGTCACTTTGATGCGAATTGTGGTTTGGGTTGGTGCCTTCAAGGGATAATTTATTGCTATGTTTCTTTACCTTGAACTTCTGAAGGGCGGTAGGTCTGGGCAACGCATTGTTGTCAAGGAAGGCGAATGTTATGTTGGCAGGTCAGAAGATGCTAAAATTCGCATCCCATCTTCTCGTGTTAGCCGTAAACATTGTAAATTTATTCTCAAAGATAAAATTGCTTATATCGCTGACCTAAACAGCGTGAATGGCACCTATATCAATGGCGATAAAATTTCAAAAATCACTATTCTTCGCGAAGGCGATCTCATTGTTATCGGACCGGTTTCTTTCAAGGTGATTATCCCAACTGCAGTTTCTAATGCAATCGATCCTGTGACCTCTCCAAAAAAATCTGCTTCAAAACGAACTCCCTCCTTAGAAATTGACTCTTTTCTTATCGCAGAACCTCACACCGAAAATGATAGCTTTAATCTTGAAGAAGATGATAACAGCAATTCCATAATTCCCATTCTCGAAGATAACCCTTTACCTCAGAAAAATTCTTCCAAAAGAAAAAAAACTACTGTCGGGAGTGATGAGTTTGTTGAAACCCCAGGGCGTAATTCTCCACCTAGGGTTAATGACAACGATCTTTCTATTCAAGTTTCGGATGGCGCAAATCTTAGAGATATACTCTCTCAGTTAGATTCCTTAGATGACGAATCTTAAACAGCCTAAGTTTAAGTTGTATAAAAGTTTTTAAATCGATTGATGATGAAGTTTGGCACAAGTAGTATCAGAATCCAAAGCCCTACCCAGCCTGCTACTCCTATCGTTAAAATGCAATCTAGTAACACCAGCGATTTTAAACAGGTCACCACGGTTCCTTGTACATTCTTGGGAGATGGATCTTTTATCGCATTGAAAAGCCTTTTTCCTATCCTGACAATTAACAGAAAAAACAAATACGGAAACATTAAAGGTGGCGGTGTTCCTGATTGGTTTATTCCAGGAGTGCTTAGGCTTGTTAATAGTGCCACAATTATTATGCAGCTTGCTAGTACCAACGAAGTGCGGTTACTTTGATTCGCTTCGTTTTTTGCAAACCAAGTAACCCCTGCAATGTAAACCCCCACAATCCCTGCTTGAAGAAAAGCAATTGCAGGAAAGGGGTACATTAGTAGAGACCAACCATCAAATAAATCAAAGAACCCTATAGAAGGTTGTGTTACGACTGACCACCCTAATAAGACATTGAAGAATCTGCAAGCACCCATAAGGACCGGGCCAAAGAAAAAGTTTTTCCCCCCCGCATCATAAGCCAGAACAAAAAATGAAATCAGCAGTGTGATAGGAATAGACCAACCAGAAAAATCTCTTAAAAATTCTGCGACAAAAGCAATTGCAATGCCTGTAACCATAAGCATAAAAGCAAAAGTACTTGCGTTTTTAGGCGATATGCTACCCGAAGGAAGTGGCCTTTCTGGCCTTTCTACAGCATCAATTTTAGCGTCAAAGTAATCATTCCAAGCCATTCCAGAACTGTAAAGAAACGCAGATGATAATAGCAGCAGTATGAAACTTATGAAATCAGCTTGGCTTATACCTGCTTGGCTTATACCAGCAGACAGGGCACCTAGGCAAATGTTGCCCAGAGTTGATGGAAGCAAAGGAAGACGAATGAGTCGCAGGTAAACTTGCATAATAAATGAAATCATACAAGGTAAAGGCTGGGTTTGAAAGTGTCGATTAAAATAAAAAGCCACGCAAGGATGTTGCGGGGCTTTTTGTCATGATGCTATTCTATTTCTTATCGTCCTTCTTAACCTCATCCTTTTTTACATCTTTCTTAGCTTCATCTTTTTTAACATCTTTTTTAACATCAGTCTTCTTGTCGTCCTTCTTTTCCTCCTTTTTCTTTTCCTCCTTCTTCATATCTTTCTTTGGTTCTTCCTTTTTAGGTTCTGGAAGTTTTATATCATCGTAGCCAAGGTTGACTTCGATTCCAGGAACTGCCTTGGCAAGAGTTGCAGCCCCAGCTTTAGTTGCCTTGGTCTGCCAAAGAAATACCTTCTTTAATTTCTTCATCTCTGCAAGTTGAGCTACCCCAGCATCGGAAACTTCGGTGCCGTAGATATTCAAATACTCAAGGTTTTTAAGCCCTTTAAGTTCAGAAATACCTTTGTCAGTAATCTTAGTTTTTTCAAGATGCAAATGGGTAAGCGTTTCTACCGCTTTGATGTGAGTTAGCATAGCATCGGTAACAGGCTGATTCCTAAGGTTTAACCTAACCACGCCTTTAAGTTCTTTTAATGGAAGAAGCTGGGCATCACCAAACTTCTCATCAGGTTGTAAGTAAGAAATATCAAGGTGGTTATCATTTTGTGCAACCTCGAGAACAAGGGCACCCATTTTTCGCAGCGATTCAATCGCCTTTAATTCCGCAGCAGGCCGAGGCACTGCCTTTTCTTTTTCTTGGCCATTTACTAGCGTTACCATTCCAATAACCAAGAAAATAAATCCTAGCATACGCATAATTAGCAACTCCTAAAGTGGTGCACCTGATTAAGCAAAACCCAAAGGCAGGGAAATAATTACCAAGTTTCAACGAATAACTCTTAGTATCAACTAACTATTGTTTATAAGGTTATCGAGAAAAGGATTCAAGAAAGAAGCAGAGAATGTTTTAAACAAATTTTGCTGCCAACCTTTCTTTTTGTAAAAGCTGTGTAAAGATAACCCCAGAAGTATAAGAAAGGTTTAAAACCTAGGTGTCTAGGAAGTAAAGTGAGCGAACCTTTGGTTTTACGCGTGCTTAAAACTTTTCATATAATCGTTCTAAGTGTATATTTAGTAATGCTTAACGGAGATTGCTCTTGATTAAATTGAAATATCTTTAAAAATAAAGTATAGTATACATACGATCACATAGTATCGCCCTTATCATTACTCGGAGTTCTTCAAATGTTAGAAGAAAAGCAATCAAACTCAGCAAATTCTAAGCTTCAGGTTCTTCCCAAAGTCCAGAAGGCCCGTGTAATGGCTTGTCCCTTATGCTGCGGAGAGTGGATTTCTCTGGGTGGGTTGTCTAAGTGTATGAAGTGCGGTTTTATTTCTTGTGCGGGGTGTGGTGATAACCCTTTGTTTCTAAATGAATGATCACTCAGATTATTTTTCAATCAAGGAGGATTTGTATTATGTTGGTTCTTACCCGAAAAGTTGGCGAGCAAATTAAAATAGGTAACGATATTACAGTTACCGTTCTCGAGGTCTTGGGAAGTAAAGTTCGCATCGGTATCGATGCACCTGAAATTCTCTCGATTTTGCGTGGGGAGCTTTTTGCCAAGCAGGTTGAAAAGGTTTCCGATCCTCTCGAAAAACCCATCACCCTGCATATGGCCGCTATCCATCACCAAAATTAACCTGTTTAGCGTGTAATTGTTTTTAGTTTTGATTGACACCCTTCCCGTCAAATCACAAGTGCTTTACAATATTCCGATATTTGAACTGCCTCTTCCTTTGTGGCAGCTTCTGCGATGACTCGGACAATCGGTTCGGTGTTACTTGGCCTAAGGTGAATCCATTTGCCAGGCCAGCTTATTCTTAAGCCATCGGTGCGCTCTGTTTTTCCATCGACAAACGCTTCTACAACTCTTTCATACCAGAGTTCCAGATTGCTTCTATCCATTGTGATTTTATCCTTGTGGATATGATAGGTAGGAATCTCTCGGGCTAGTGCCCCAAGTGATTTCTTTTTTCTACTCATCAAACTTAATAGTAAAGCCATTCCTATAAATGGATCACGAACCCAACCTATTCTTGGGTCAATCACCCCGCCGTTGCCTTCACCACCGATGATCGCATTATGCTTAATCATCAGGTCGACCACATTGGCTTCGCCCACAGCGCTCCGGTAGCAAGGTTGATTAAACTTAAGGGCAATTTGTTCACTTGCGAGCGAAGTCGACATATTGATAACCATTGGGCCAGATTTTTCTTCAAGCCTTGCCCAAGCAGCAAGTGCCAAAGTAAGTTCTTCACCTAAGAAGGTTCCTTCTTCATCAAATAAAGCAAGTCTATCAGCATCTGGGTCTAGAATAAATCCAGCTTTAACCTTGGCATTTTTAACCTTGGGCCCTATTTGTGTTAGGTTGGAAGCGATAGGTTCTGGTTCGTGAGTGAAATTCCCATCTGCATTTTCACCAATCATAACGGTGCTAACCCCCAACAGGGAAAGAAGCCTAGAGGCAATGGGTCCGCCTGCTCCGCCGTTGGCATCAACAAAAACTCGCAATTGACTTGATCGGATTTTATCAACATCAATTACCGAAAGTATTTTTTGCAGATGGTGTTCAATCACATCGATACTTTGAACCGCGGGGGGAACTTCATTCCAACGAGTATGGTTAAAGCTTCCCTTTTCAAAGCGTTGCTTGATAGTTTCACCAAAAGAGGCAGGGATAACACGGCCATCGCCACCAAACATTTTCATGCCGTTATAAGGTGCGCTGTTATGGCTGGCAGTGATTTGAATTCCGCCAATTGCGTTTAGCGAGGTGATTGCAACGCCCATAGTTGGCGTTGGAACAACTCCGACATCCATAGTTTGACAACCGCTTGCGCTTAGCCCAGCACTTATTGCTTGCTTTAACATAACCCCACTTGGTCTGCCATCTGTGCCGACAAGAACTAGTCCTTTGCCAAGTTGCTCGCCAAATGCGCGCGCAAAGCGCATAGCAACTTCAACCGTAAGGGTATCTCCTACGATGCCACGGATTCCAGAAACGCTTACAATTAATCCTGCCATGCTTTCTCCTGTTGATGGAACCACATTCAACCTTTTACCAAGTTATAGACCTAAGGTGCTAGCAGATATTATGTAAAAATTATTCTTATATCTATGCATTCGATTGACCTAGTCAAATTGTGCCGTATGCTGAAGCTCGTAAAGATATTCTTTTTTAATGAGAATCAGCAATGAATCAAGTTACAGGCGATCGTGGAAAGTATATGGCCCTTGTTGCGGCTCTTCTGGGGTGGATGTTTGATGGGTTCGAAATGGGGTTATTTCCCGTGGTGGCCCGACCTGCCTTGCAAGAACTTATGGGTGATCAATTTTCCGATGCGTTATTTGGAAAATGGTATGGAGTAATCACGGCTGCTTTTCTTGTCGGGGCTGCTACCGGTGGCGTTCTCTTTGGCTGGTTGGGCGATCGCATTGGCCGTGTTCGTGCTATGACACTTAGCATTTTAACTTATGCAATTGTTTCTGCACTTGGGGCATTTGCTCAAGATCCTTGGCATCTTGTTGCGGTACGGTTTCTTGCAGCCTTGGGCATGGGTGGCGAATGGTCGCTTGGTGTGGCCTTGGTGATGGAAATATGGCAGGGAAAATCGCGGGGGCTTTTAGCTGGCCTCATTGGTGCTGCTGGAAATTTAGGCTATGTTATTGTTGCATTGCTTAGTTTGTTTCTAACTCAGGTTCATACTGCGCTCGAAAGTGTCTTGCAAATAGCCCATATGCCTCAGAACTGGATTAACGCCCTCACCGCAAACTCAGGCTGGAGATTGCTTATGCTTATGGGCATACTTCCTGCATTTCTTACAATGATCATTCGCTTTTATGTTCCTGAATCGCACAAGTGGGAACAAGAAAAAGAGCAGGGCCGTACCAATGGTTGGGCCACCGTTGATCTCATGGGCGTCTTGTTTGGCTCGTTCGCCTGCTTTGGTATCTTGTATCTTTGGGCAATCGATTGTGATTGGATTACGCGTGCAGTCGGAACCGCCATACTTTTAATTGCCGTCACCATTGGCTATTTATGGCCCATCCGCAATTATCTTTCTCGCAATAATGAAACTGCTGAATTTCGTAAAGCCACAATCTCTATGATGATGATCGCTGCGGGTTTATCGGGCGTTGCCCTTCTGGGCACCTGGGGTTCCGTTCTTTGGTCTGCCCCTTGGGCCGATAAAATTTCTCAAGGCATGGCGGGTGCCAAGCAATACACACAGCTTACTTCTGCGCTGGGTGCTTCAATAGGATGCTTTGTGGTTGCAATCATTGGCGAGCGCTTTTCCAGACGCTGGACTTATGCTTTTTTATGCCTAATATCGCTTGGCTCAGCGCAGCTCTTTTTTCGCACCAATGATTCTTTCGGTCTTTGGTTTCTTTTCACAATCTTTATCGCAGGCGCATTCACTGCTGCATTCTATGGTTGGTTGCCTCTTTATCTTCCCGAATTATTCCCTACCCGAATTCGGGCCACTGGGCAGGGGTTTGGCTTTAACTTTGGTCGTATTCTTGCTGCAATCGGTTCATTGCAAACAGGCGCCCTGATGAACGATGTTTTTGGTGGTGATTACGGCAAGGCCTGTGCCGCTATGAGTTTTATTTATCTCGCAGGCTTTTTGCTTCTACCCTTGATGCGTGAAACCAAGGGGCAGCCTCTTCCAGATTAAATCGGGTAAGCTCCTAATCCAACCCCGTTTAAACAGCTTGTATTCATATTGCCTTCGGTGATTTTGAAAATCCCAGGGAAACTTTCTTCCCACGGTTTGTTCGCCGCTGGGCAATACTGCCTAGAATTCGCTTCGATCGCTGTCACTCCCTGAACATGCGCTGCAAGGCTTGCTGATTGAATCAGCGATCCACCAGGGCAGGTTAAATCTTGAACACATAAAAACATCTTTAAATGCCTTGCTGCACTGGCAAGCAGCACCGATTGTGATTGACCTTTGCAGGTTTTCAGAGCTGCCCCAGTGTAACCCATCTCCAGTGCTATTAATAAACTTTCAAGATCCAGCAGAGATTCATCAATCACCACGGGAATTTGTTTGCTTACCTTATGCATTACATTGCTGCGGTTTGCTTTAAGATCTCGCCCTGTTGGTTGTTCGATGTATGCAATTCTTGCAAAAGCTGCGGGGGATTTATCTTTTAGTTGCTCTAAGAATTCGAGTAAGTATTCAACATTCTTACATTTCTCATTGAAATCGAGGGAGTAATGCCAATGGCTTTGCCCCCGCTTTTTCTGCGCCTCTGCTGCTGCAGATTCTACTCCCAATACCCGACTAACATCCCAGGAAAGGTCTTCACCATTAAGTTTAATTTTTATATGGGTCAACCCGTTGAATAAAACCCACTCGCCCAAAGTCTCAGGCAATCCGTCTCCCACAGGTTTCACCACATCTGATTGAAATAATGGATCAAGGGCGCCAACAAGGTGGTAAAGCGGCAAACTGCTAATCGGTTCTTTGGTAATATGCTGATCAATCTTTACACCTTTGAAATCGTTGCCTAGAAATCGTCCGAGGTCATTATCTAAAAATTCAGCACCATAGGTGTGGTAACAATTTAGGTTGTGCGCTTTCCCATAGGCATCGTGTAACGCTGCATCGAATGGGCTAGCACAAACCAAAGTTGCAAGTGTGGGAATTGGGTCTTCTACACCTAATCTTGAGCCCTCGTCTTTTGCACAGCTTAGTAACGCTTTTTCTAGTTCCCAAGTTATTTCTATCGGGTGGCCTTTTATCTTGGACTCTTGGTATACCTTTGCACAACTTGATGCCACGCTTTTCATTGCTGCTAGCGTTTTTTCATAAACCATCGTTTTTGAAGGATAAGCCCAGATATTTCCTAAAGGCATCGACCCTTTTCCTAAATAGCTTTTGCCCGCTAAAGTTTCTATTTCAACCTCAGTATTTAGCATCGTTACTCGGTCTACCGCTACCCCGCCGAATTTAATCATCGTTCGATACGAAAAATCCTCGGTGCTAAAACTTACACTTTTTATTGTTATGTCTGTAGGTCTCATCGGTTCCTCATTGTAGAATTACTTTTATCATAGGATTACTATCCTCCTATGTTAACTTTAGTGCAAGTAATTGATTCTCGTTTTGAAAGGTTTATATTATGATACTGCTACCAATGCTAATGGCATTTTTTATTCCTGCCCAAACAGAAGGAATGGAAGACCTAATAAAAGTCGACCTCGCAATTCGAGATAAGGACTTCCCCAAGGCAATTAAACTCGCTGATGAAGCGATTGCTAAAACACACAAGAATGAAAAAATCTGGTACTTGCGTGGCCTTGCCAATTCTGGCCTTCATAATTATAAAGCTTCCCTTAAAGATTATGATAAAGCACTTGAGATTAACCCTAAGTTTAATCAAGCGCTTGACCAACGGGGCAGTGCTCATTTTCGGCTAGGAAATATGAAAGAAGCCGGCGCTGATTTCGATCTCTTTATCAAACAAGTTCCAGATGAATACCCAGGGCATTGGCGCAGAGGTATCGTCCTTTATTACCTTGGCAGATTTAAAGAAGGTAAGGAACAATTCGAATCGTATCAGAAGGTGGATGGCAACGATGTGGAAAATGGCGTATGGCATTACCTTTGTTTCGCCCGTGCAGAAACGCCAGAAAAAGCCCGTGCTGCTATGCTTCCCATTCAGGGGGATCGTAGAATTCCTATGATGGATGTTTATTTAATGTTTCAGGGTAAGCTTGCGCCCGAAAAAATTCTCGAGATCGCTGCTAAGACTCCCCCCGAACAAGCTAAGCTTGCACCTTTCTACGCCCACCTTTACCTCGGGCTTTATTATGAATCGATAGATGATAAGAAAAAAGCTCTTGAGCATATGGCACAAGCTGCAAAAATTGGACCCATCGACCATTATATGGGGGATGTTGCCCGAGTTCATTTCGATATTTTAGCCAAAAACAAAACGAAGGATCGTTAGCCAGGATGGTTACATCTTTTGACACCCCTCCACTAGATGATCTGGTGGAGAAGCATATGCATAGGCAGATTACGGTGCTGAGAACGGGTCAGACCGTTTCGCAGGCACTTGAAACTATTCGTAACTCACCTGCTATTTCTTCTCGCATCATTTATTTTTATGTCGCTGATGAAGTTGGCAAGCTCAAAGGTATTATTGCTACTCGTGCCTTGCTTCTTGGTGAACCCGATAAAATCATCGATGATTTGATGGACAAACGACCTGTTGCAATTCCATCTTTCGCAACCATTTTTGATGCTTGCGAGTTTTTCACTATGTACAAATTCCTTGCTTTCCCCGTGGTGAATGAACTAGGCATCCTTGTTGGTATGCTTGATATTCGTACTTATAATGCTGAAATGAGTAGCCTTACTGAAGAACTGCCCAAGGAAAACTATGACGATCTTTTTCAACTTATTGGCGTACATTGGGAAGAAGCCGGCCGCCCCGGAATTTGGAAAAGTATTTCCATCCGCTTTCCTTGGTTGGTTTGTAATGTCGCAGGTGGAATTTTAGGAGCTTTTATTCTTGGACTTTTTGAATACGAACTTGAACATTTCGTCGTTCTTGCACTTTTTATCCCCGTTGTCTTAGCACTTGCTGAAAGTGTTGCTATTCAATCGGTTACCATTGCCTTGCAATCTCTTCATAAAAATGAGACTTCTTGGACTAACCTTTTCAAAAAACTTTATCTGGAAACTATCACCGGTCTTGCTTTGGGGCTAGGCACCGCCTTAATTGTGATCCTTTATTCTTTTTTGCGTTTTGCAGACACAAATCTCATCGGGGCTTTAGCCATCGGCATTATTGGCGGGGTTACTTTGGCCGCTCTTGCAGGTATAGCGGTTCCTAGTCTTTTGAAAATTTTTAAAATGAATCCGCAGGTTGCTGCTGGGCCCATCGTCCTTGTTTGTGCAGATATGGCTGCACTGCTGTTTTACCTTGTTTCTGCAAGGTTTTTCCTCCATTGAGCCCACTAATGAAACTTCTAAGGTTTCACCTTAAAGAATATGTTTTCGGTTATAGTATAAGTCTATAGGATAGAATAAGATGTAAGTTCTTGGCTTGCTTTAATTCATTGCGCCCGTAGCTCAGGGGATAGAGCATCGGTTTCCTAAATCGAGGGTCGTAGGTTCAATTCCTACCGGGCGCATTTCACTTTCTTGGTTAAAACCGCTATTTTTATAGGCTTTTTCCTCTTTTCTTAAAGACAAAAATGCTCAGTTGGTTTTTTTGAGGTATTTCCTTAAATAAAGAAATATAGTTCTTACTTAAGCACCTCAAACAGTTTAATGCGCGCTGATTGCCATCTCCTACGAAGAGTACGATTAGAGATTCCTAATAATTCCGATGCTTTAGCTTGGTCTAGGCTTTGGTACCAAAGCAAATCAACCACATCTTTTTCTTCTTGGGGAAGTTTGTCTACCATTTGATGGAATTCGGTCCATTTTTCAAGATCGTTTTCCTGCGATGTTTGCAAGGCAATTAAACCGCCCTCAACAAGTGGATTTAGTGAATCAGTGTGGTGATGTGCTGCAAAACTGCACTCGGCTTTATATTTTCTAACAAGATCCAGAAGCTCTCTGCGAATTTGAACCGCAGCAAGGTTCAGAAAATGCTTTTCTGATTCGATATTAACAACCTTTAGAGCCCTATGAAGCCTAATCATAGCGTTTTGGAAAATGTCATCGGTTTGCTCCCATCGCATCAGCATAGGGTATTTATGAAACATTAATCGAGTGAGATTTAAAAGTGAAGATTTAGCTGAGCTCAACAAATTAATAATTTGAGTTTCAGAAATATTTGGAGAAGATGACATTTTATAGCCTACTTAGATAATTAATCACATAACTAACGATAAAAGATGAATAAAAAAAAATCAATTAAATTTACAAAAGGTTTTTGACCTGTTGTAAATTTATTTTCACATTAAATAATATAGGACTTACGCAGTTGCCGGCCTTGAGCGCCCTAGCCAGCGGGTGTTTCACATTTAACCTGGCCAATCTCCTGATTGGCCAGGTTAAATGTGCCAATCAGGAGGTTGGCGTTCCCAGGATTAGACATCTGTAGGCGGTGTAGCAAACGCATGTAGGCATCGTGTGCCGGGGAAGAATTGCCCGGTGGATTGGTCCTTTGTGTTTCTATTGCCGTGGCATTCAACGGAGTGACTACTAGGAAGTCGATGAAGGCTTCAGGGCTAACCTTTGGCTTGTTCACAGATGACAAAGATAGCCAGATTGAATAGCTTAGGCATGCCCAGTTTCGGCCAACTGCGTAAGTCCTATAAATAGAAGAATTATCACAAACTAATCAGAAATGATAACTTAACCATTTAGGAGTTAGCAGTTGAAACTAAATCGCCCCGATTCGGGTGGAATTTGGGAAAGACAGGATGATCAGGAAAAGATGAAAACTGCCTAAACAACCAAATCATGGGCAACTGCGTAAGTCCTAATATGGTAAAATTGAAAATAATTGTTTGAATAATCATAACTTTCTAGTAATTCGTATCATCGATTACTTCACCACCGTTCATAGTAACAAGTGAAATAAAAGTTTCAAATTTAATTTGCTCATTTAAAAATCTTATAGATCCATCAGCAAGGGATATGTTTATACCCCCGGTATGAAAAGAATAGGCTTCATTATTGTTAGTAACATTAATTACATTGGTTCCGGGGCAATTCATAGCAGTAACATCAAATCCGTGAATAGGACTTTCGTTTGCGTTATCTGCCCAGGCTGCACCTCTTACAACAGGTTCAGTGCCTCCAAGAAAAGTAATGTTTTGATTTGAACAAGGATATGCGGGGTTTGGTGGTGTTCCTGCAGGGGTTCCAGGATTGCCATTATACCATTGATCATATCTCCGTATTTTATTCTTAACATAATGCATTGGTCTTCCTGCACTTTCCATTATTAAAATAGAATTAAAGTGGCCATCCTTAATGTCTTCATTTCTGAAACCATCACCGCTAGAGTTGACCCCAAGTGCTGCGTGTGCGCCACCACCGCCTGACACAAAAGGAATTGTGAGTAATTTTAGATAGGAGGTTCGATAAGTCCCTAATAATTCATTGGAAACCCAGCGTGGCGAAGTGTAATCACTTATTTTTGCGTTTGCGTTCCCATTTCTACTACCTAAACCCGGATATCCACCAAGTCTTTTAGGTTCTTCTGGTGTAGATGGACAAGATAATATAGGAATAAATGTTTCAACTGCTGTTCTGTTTGAAACGGCCGCCCAGTCATTGTTAAAATTAAATAGTTTATAAACACTTTCTTGCTCAATAAATGGGAGTATTGGTGGGATCCAACTGTATCTTACTAATGATGTTGAGTTTCCAAAAGGTGTTTCTCTTGTACTAGGCGGAAACCTTCCATTAGCCTCTGCGAAATTAATGGTTCCTAGTGTAATATTTTTTAGGTTATTTTGACATCGAAGACGAGCCGCTACTTCCCGCACTTTTTGTACCGCAGGTAGAAGAAGGCCAATCAGTATGGCGATAATAGCAATTACCACGAGGAGTTCAATAAGGGTAAATGCTTGATTTTTATTAATAACGATCTGTTTTTTAATCATAAATCACTCTGGGCTTAAGGGTTCCGTTTATAAATGCGTTTGAAAAGTGAGGAGCGGCCAAATTTTTTGAAGTAAATTCTTACTATTACAAATAAATTTGCCCAAATTTAAGGAATTTAATTAAAATAAGACTAAAATATTTTAATGAAATTAATTTATAAAAGAAAATAACTCATAATAAAAAACCTTATTATGATTAAATACTTTATGGTGCTGGCGCAATTGCTAATTTAAAATTTCCGAATTCGGATAACCCCGAGGAGAAGTTATCACCAGGCGTGATAGAAAGAATACAGATTTTGGCTTCGTGGTTTTTGTAGGTGCCTTCCGAAATTAACTGATCATTAACAAATGCTTGGTATTTTTCGTTGGCTACACAGAGGGAGCAGTTGAGATCCTGATAAAGTTCATAATTCAGAAAGTTTTCTAAGCTGGCCTTTTTTCCAGCGCCGTATAATCCAATGTTTCGTGTGAACCCTTCATTGCCAATATGCATAAATTTACTTTTATTATTTTCGGCTGAATTCCAATTGAGAATAAGGCGAGGTCGGATACCCTCGAACACTTTCAGGCGAAAGCTGATTGTAAAACCGGTTTGCAAAGGTTCTTTGAATGTCAGGTTTCCTATTCCGTTGCCCACGAATGTTCCATCTGGTTTTTTTGACCAGATTTCTTTTTTTGGACAAATCCAGTAATCTAAAGAATTAAGCTGCTGATTAAGTCGGGCGAGGTTATGTTCATTTATATTTAATGGTTTTTTTAAACGAATTTTATCTATTTCGGAGATTTTTTTAGCAGGCGAAATATTTAAAAAAACGCCTACGAAAAGTAAAACCAGAAACAAAAATCCCAAGCCAGCATAAGCTATTCCTTTTTGGTTATATGGGGATTTATTTGCCTTTAATATTTCAGAAATTCGTCTGGAAAACTGCAAGGCAGATGCCAACCTTACTTCTGGGTTTTTTTGAAGGCATTCCTTTACTAGCAGATCCAAAGCCTTGGGAATTTTGGGTTGATAAAATTCTAAGGTTTTTGCAGGTGAATTTAAAATGGTTTCAATAAGTTTTTCGGTGCTAGAACTTTCAAAGGGAAGTTCCCCCGTGATAGTTTCAAAAAGAACCACACCTAAGCTCCAAATGTCTGCCAAGGCACTAGGATTAGAACCATTAATAATCTCTGGTGCCATAAATCCAAGGGCTCCATATTTTATTAATGCAGGGTCATTTTCCTTAGATAGGGAAATACCAAAATCACAAATTTTGGGTTCAAGGTTTTTATCTAGAATAATGTTGGATGGCTTTAAATCGCGGTGAATGATTCCAAAGTTGTGGGCATATTCTAAAGCAAGTGCTACCTCTTGCAGGATTACAAGTTTTTCATTCAGGGAAAGTCGATTGGACTTGATAGCCTCAAGCAGATCTCCCCCTTCCAGATATTCTGAAACAAACAAAAAGGAATCATTGAATTCGAGTATGTCAAATACAGTAACAATGCCTTTATGTTTTAACTTGGCAACCTTTTTCGCTTCTTCCAGAATAGTCTTTTTATCGTGGGGTTGGAGGTTTGAGATTTTTCTTGAGGTCTTAATGGCTACATATCGGTCCAGTTTTAAGTCTAAGGCTTTGTATACAATTCCCTGGTTGCCCTGCCCGATTATTTCCGCAATTTGAAACCGATTTTTTAAGACGGTATTTATTTGCAAGTATTGGTAATAATTGCTGTTGGAATCTTCTGGTTGTTCTAAGGTATGTTTGTGCGTCCAAATCCCTGATTGAAGCGCTTGGATTGCTTTTTGAACCTTTTCTAAAAGATGAGGTTGTTCTTGACATAACTGATCGGTTGCAATGAGGTTACCTTTTTCGTATTCCTTTTCCCAATAAAGTAGAAGGTCGGAAAGAATTTCATCATCTTGAGATAGGGGTACCATACTTGCATCCGACGGTGACTTGGTATTGTGCAAAATATTTAAAACTAAAATAACTTATACTATATAATGCGATAAAAAATAGTTGAGAGGACAAAAATGATGTTGATTTGAATAGAAAATTTGGTGGGAAAATAGTTCTATTTAGAATTATATTATTTAAAATAAATTATATTAACACTTTTGGTAAATATTTAATCGAGTAATAACTGCCTGATTTGTATTTAAATGATTAAAAATCAGGTAATCATAATCATTCCACTTTCTACATTTCTAATTTTTATTATGTAATAGTATTCGGAATTTTTGTAATGTTAGCATTGTTAATATTCTAAATTTAATTTAAATAATCAAGTGAGATGAGTTTAAACTTAAATCATTAGTACTTGAAACCTTATATCAAAAGGTAAACCTTATGCGTGAAGCCGTTCGCTTCGAATTTTACTAAGCCTTAAAAACGGTCTTGTTTATTCAAAGATTGACTTGTTAAAAAAGTTGATGTAAGAACTTTCAAGTCTATTTTTTAATCGAGGGTCGTAGGTTCAATTCCTACCGGGCGCATTACACTTTTTCTCTATAAATTTCCAAGAAATATTGGTTTTATAAGCAAGCATCACACCTTAACTATTTTCTTTGCGGGTGACTTTAAGTTAGCACCCGATATTAACAAAATTGTAGTATAACTGGTTTCCTTTAGCTGCGACTGAACTGGCTGTAGTTGGCTCGATTATGGTAATATACTTTATCGTCCGAACTAAAATTTTTTATCGGTTAGGTTCGTTTGTATCAGGCTATGTTCTTGTCCGGTTCTTTATCTTTACACCTGCTAATATAGCTGTTTGAATTTGATTTAGAAAGACAAAGTTAAATAAGGGAGATTTGTAAATTGAATTCAAGGGAAGAAATGGCTGCTAAAGCCAAAGCTGATGCTGCTTGGAATATCTATACAGCCGCTACGGCTGCTTTTCATAAAGCCCATTCTGATTACTTGGACGCTTATAATATTGCCTTTGCATCTTCCGATAATATAGAAGCTGATGCAGCAGAAGAAACGGCATGGAATAGTGCGATGGCTGCAGATTTAGGCGCCCGTATTGCGGGAGCTGCTTATGATTCTGCCCGAGAAACGCTAGAAAGCTTTTAGTAGTTGCTGTAACAAGATTGCTATTTATTGAAAAACTTGATCTGTTTAAAGCAGAACCATAGGGAATATAATTATGTTTCTGAAAAAGGCTCAGTGTCTTTTTGTAAAACTAAGCGTGAAAGTTTTAAATTAAAAGCGTTTGAGAACACTGAAATTGGTACACTTTTCTGTAATTTTTTTAGAGCTTCCAGCTTTAAATTTTTTATTTGCTGATGAATTTTGGACTGTTGCTTTAGCATTTGCAATAGCAATAGCTATTTTTTGTACCTCCTTCGCTGGAATATAGGGTAATGCTTCGCGCCATCAATGCCGATGGTTTTATTGAATTCTTTCAAAAGATCTTTTTTGATAAGTAACTAATGTTTAAGTTATTTTAATTAACTTAATATTTAGATAGTGTAAAAATTTAAAGATAGTGTTTTACTATAATTGTATTTTTTGATAAATTTATTCTATCTGATTGGCGTGGACGACCCAGCAGGTAAAAAGCCCTTGGCGGATCAAAGAAGCTGGGGGCTTTGTTTTTAAGTCTTCAGCGTTCAAAAGTTTAATAATTAGTGTTTTGTCGTCACTTCGTTTTTGCCAACCGAAAACCTTTGTAGGTATTGCGAGTTGTAGGTAGATTAAACCCTCGGTAAGAAGATCGTGCGTTCCAGGCATCATTGTGGTAAGAGCCACCTCTTAGAATTTTGCCAGGCCCTTTAGGCGGTCCGGTTGGGTCAATCTGTGGTTCGTTGGAATAGTTGCCGTGCCAGTCGTTACACCATTCCCAGACATTGCCGTGCATATCGTATAGGCCAAAAGCATTGGGTTTGAATGTGCCCACTGCAAAGGATTGTTGTGGTTTAATGTTTAGGATGTTGGCGTTAGAGAAACTGAGGGCGTCACCACAAGAGTAATTGGTTTTGGTGTTTGCTTTACAAGCGTATTCCCATTCAGCTTCAGTAGGAAGCCGGAATTCGTAACCAGTTTTAGTATTTAACTTTTCGATAAATTCTTGGCAAGCATTCCAAGTAACGGAGTCTACGGGTTTGTTTGCGCCTTTATGCTGGCTAGGGTTTTTGTTCTTAACCGCCTGCCATTGTTCTTGTGTTACTTCAAATTTTCCTAGGTAGAAATCTTTCGAGATAGTGACTTCGTGTTGGGGTTGTTCATCGTCAGGAATAACCGAAATTTTGTTGGCCACTGTTATAAGTTTTGATCCCATCAAAAATTTTCCCGAGGGGATAAGAACCATTTCTAGCTTAATTCCATTGCCTAAATCGAATGTTTCTAGGGCTTGAATTGCGGCGTGAAGCATTGCAATGAAAAGTGAAAAAAAACTGATCAATAAGCTGATTAGGATGGCGGATTTCATATTCTCCCTTTGGGCGTTAGGTTATCACTCTATTCGGGTTGGCAAGTAGACTTGAGAATGGAGTAATATATAACAAACTTTTAATAACTTAAAAAGTAAAAACTATAAGATTTTTGTGAATTCTATTAATTGTTAAAAAGTCAAATGTGTGTCGCTTTATATTTTATTGTTTTGTAAAATTAGTTTAACCTTGAATGGCTGCCTTCAATGACTTTAAACAGTTGATTGAAATTAAGTATTATTTGCTCTCATAAACTGATTTTATTTAAGCTAAGTTTTTTTCGATTTTTAAAAATCTTGGAGTTAGGTTGATGAGAACTTGAATCTTAGAAGTAAGTAAAATCTAGTTAGATTTAATTTGATTTGGTTAAGCGGAAGGCAAAATCTTGAGTTTTGCCATTACTTAAAGCGTGATTTCTTGAAGCAGACCTTGGCTGCCATTAAAAAAGAAAATGCTTCAAAGGATTCTATTTTCATCTTTGCTTAGAATTAATGAGTTTGAATGTATTTTGTTATAAGGATTTTGTGGTGCAGGTGTTTACTTTTCTTTGGCTTTGCCATCGGTTGGCTCGTAAATAATCCAAACAGCAGGGCGATCTTTAATTTCTTTGGTTTTGCGGGCTTGAGGCATCCAGTCGCCCGCATTTCCTTGAAGCATAATTTGCCTTTACAGGTGTGATGTTTGCCAGCGTAAACGCATTAATGAACACCATAAGTGATCACAAGGCGAATTGCAAAAAAGAAATGTTAACTTACTATTCATTCCAAATAAGGATTTCGGAGATGCCGCTGCGGGCTTTGCCTGCGTGAGTGAAAACAACCCTGACCTTCGTGGCTTTTACTGGGGTGAAAGTAATTTGGTTAAACTGCCCACCGATGGGTTTTTTGGGAAGCTTTTTGGAAGCGAGAACTTCTTTCCAATCAGTGCCATCCCAGAATTGGACATTATAAAGGGTGGGGGGTTGAACACCACCGCGGTCATCATAAATCGCAAGTTCGATTTTATTGAAGGATTTTTCGGTTCCAAAATCGACTTCAAGCCAATCAGAGGAATTCGGAGATTCGTAACTGGTCCAGCGGTTGGTTGGAGATGGAAGGAAGTTAGTTTTTCCATCAATAGCAGAGGCGGGCTTGCCCCCAAAGCGGTCGGCATAAGAAGCTGTGGCTTTTGGAAAGGGTAGGTTGCCCGGATTAAAAGCAATATTGCCCGGTGGGTTGATTGGTTGCGGAATGGGTAAAATGGTGTCGCCCCAAATTTCGATTTCCGAGAGTCCCGCCTTGGCATTTTCTGGGTGATGAAGCGTGACTCGGATTTTACTCAATTCCATTTCGGGAAAAGTAATGGTATTGGCTTTTCTGCCTATGGGTTTACCCGTGGAAAGTGTTTGGTTGGGAATAATGGCCCAAGCGTTGTTGGCCCAGTGCTCAAGGGTGAGTTGGGAAGGTGGTGCAACATTTTTGCCGTCATCAAGAAGATAAAGTTTAACGGAATGAACTTTGCGCTTGCTGCCTAGATCGATGGAGACCCAGTCAGTTGGGTTAGGGGAACCTTCGCAGGTCCAACGGTTGGGCGGAGAAATATGGTACCAGTAGTTTCCATCGATTAGCTTTGAGATTGGAGTTTTTGGGTTTACAAAAGAAGAGGCTAATCTGGGATAATAATCGCCATCGTTATTGACTGCATAATTGACTGCGACAAGATCAGACTTGATTGCGTTTTTATCAAGCAGTGGGAGTTTTGCAGAAAGGGGGCCAAGATCTGGGCTACTGGCGATTTCCTTGCCATTTGCAAATAGCCTGAGGCCCTTGCCTTTATTATAGCGGCTGCCATCTCGGTCCCAAATAATACTAATAATATGATCTTTGTATGGTACATCAGAAAGCGCAAAGTAAGGCCAAGAGGTTGGTGCCAGAGGTTTCACTTCGAGGGTGTTGTCATCTCGAGGGACGATGCCAACCAAACCGGTGATTAAAAGGTCGTTGAAGGAGGAATGAAAATAGTGTTCGCTATGGTTGTAGGCATCGTGTCCTTCGAAAGATCCGGTGTCAGGGTTACAGGCTTCTGCGAGGTAGGGCGAGCCATTTTTTCGGTGTGTTTTAGAAAAGGTTTTAAAGAGTTCGAAATAGTCGGAGCTAGTGACCTCGTTTTGTTTGTAGTTTTGAAGAAGGTTGGCAAGGGCTTTTAAAGTTTGGCTTGTAGCATAGGGCCAAGATTGTCCGCTCCACCAGCAACAAGATTTTTTCAGAAGGAACATCGGGTCGTTTCGTTCGACGGTACTGGGGCCGAAAGGGGCTTTGAATCCATCTGCTTGCAAGAGTTTTTTCCAAGCGACCTCGAATCCTTTATCTGCATCGGGCAGGTTGAATTGCCAGGGAATATAGCCAATTAGTTCTCTGCCATATTCGCTTCCTGCATATTTTCCTGATTGGTAAGTGAGAGTAAGGGCGTTGGTTTTAAAGCCCTCTGCTTCTTCATCGCGTTGGGAAAGTGGGAAGAAGAATTTTCGTTTAGGATCCCAAAGTTTCTTCTGGAGATTGTCTTTCAATGAATCGACTTTGGTTCGAAAAGAAATTGAAGTTGCTTTGTCACCTGAAAGTTCTGCGATTTTTGCAATAGCGATGGCGTCGGCCCACAGGTATGCGTTCATAGTAGGTCGGAACCCTGGTGCACCTCTTAAAATATCTTTTGTTTGTCTGCTGTTGATATTAAATTCCATGCCATCGTCGTGCCCGTTCTGCCAGAAGAGTCCGACTTCTGGCACGAAGTATCGTTTTTCCCAGGCTTCGTGATTCTTTTTTAGGTCGGGTAGAAGGCCTTTAGTAAAGGCTTCATCTGGGTGAACGCAGTGCAAAGCCCAAACGGAATCTGCAATCCAAGTGCTGTAGTTGCGAGGTTGGGCCCCTGGGGTGCGAAACCAATAGCGAGAATAATCTTGTGCAAAGCGTTTATCTTTAAGCCAGCGTGCTTCGTAGAGTTGGTGGCCAGCGGGGCACGAGATAGCGCCATAGGTTCCCGACCAAAAAGGTCGATCGATAAACTCTGTGAATGAGTATCCGGAATTTGCAGAGCCATAGGTTAGGTGTTTGGTTAGAAGTTCCCAGCGATAGTAATAAGTTGTTTGGATCTCTGAGTCTGGGCATTCAAAAAAAGGGATATTTGACTTGTACCAATCCCAATCTTTGTTGTCCCAGAATGTTTCTTTTTCAAGTAATTCTTGTTTGGGCAGGAGTTGGGCTTGCGCCAATGTTGGTGAAACAAAGGCAAAAAGAAAAGCGACAGCAACTTGAAAGAGAGTACTCATTTAATCCATCCAAAGTAAACATTTTATATGGTAAGGTAGAATTAAAATCATCGTAATTGATTCTTAATTAAAATCTAGTTTATTTGATCGATAAATTGTATCAACGAAATAAAATTTCATTCGGTGCGGATAACTCGTTTGATATCAACCGGCTTGATGAGGGTAATGCCGTTGGTTTTGCTATCAAGGATTTTAGCGATTACTTCTGAGTTTTTGACAATCTTTCCAAAAGGAATGAAATTGAGATTGGGTGTGGAAGGTGTGCCTAAAAAGATGATAAAAGCGCCTGGGTTAGATTTATTTTGAAGTAGTGCAATGGTGTTTTCTGGTACGGGGATTTTGCTTGGGGGGAATTCTTTAAGTTTGATATCGGAAGCGAAATTTTGTTTCCACGCTGGATTGACTTGGGCTTCAATCCAGCCTAATTGTGGGTTTTGATTCTGTTGAGAAGCAAGATGGAATTTGCCACTATGATACCCACCTTCCAAAGCAATTTTCAGAAAGGTTTCAGATGCTTGTGGTGCTGCAACTGCATCAAGCAAAATATCGAAATCGCCTAGTTCTGTCTGGATAGTGACTTTAGGTTTATCGATGAGGGGTGCAAATCGCCAGGTGAATTGAGGAAGTTTTTTTGGGTTATAATCAAATAAATGGGCTTGATCGTTAGCCTTGCGATATGCAGGGCGAAGGTAGCGCCAATTTAAATCGCCAAACACTTCTTTGCAAAGGGAAGCAAGTGTTGGGTCGTAAAGCTTAAGCTTAGCGCGAGTGCGGATCTCGTTGTGTAGCGCATCGGGGGGGGCGTTGTCATCGAACCAAGATTGAGTTCCCTCGGCCCAGTATTCCCCGGGGTTTGAAGCAGCGTAGGTGTTTTTCCAAAGTCCGCGGTCAAGTGCGGCTTTAAAAGATGCCTGAAGCCGTTGGTCAAAGGAAGGGTCAATTTTATTGAGGGCTGTTAAATGGATAGCGTGGGCGAATTCGTGAATGAAGATGTTTTCGTTGGGGTAGGGGTCACGAGGAAAGCCAAGCAGATTTTCTTCGCCACAACTAGCTGCTGGGTTTGAAGGCGTAGCGCCCAGGCCCCGGGCCCTGCGATCCCAAAATAGTTTTGGGGTAAGTTTGGAATGTTCCGGTATATCCGTGGTGTATTCATTGGCTGCCATCACCGCAACGCGGACTTTGGTTTCTTTCATAGCTTGAATAATATCAGGGCGATGGCCAAGCATTTGTTTGATAAGGTAAACTGCTTCATTGAGTGCGTTGGTAGAAACTTTAGCCGATCCCACCACGGGTAAACCGTTAGCATCTAAGTATCTTTGGTAGAAGGAGTCGAGCTTAAATTCAGTACGAATATTTTCTGGCAGAGTGTAGGGTGCGGTATCTTGTGCCATGGATGGCGCGGCAAAATAAAAGGAAAGCGTTATTAGAAAATATTTTGAAATACACATGACTTGTCTCTGGGTGGTTTAAAGAGGCGACCCAAGATTCGATTGTAATGATGCACGGTGATTTTTGCAGCATAAGAGTGGTTTAAATCCTTTAAAAACTTTTGGAATGGGGTAAAGGGGGAGTTTTTTGTACCTGATGAATGTAAATTTGTTAGAACAGGGCAGACTGGCCAATTGGTGCAGGGCATTTTTTATTAAAGGGCAAAATCATGTTTGAGGAAAAGGGAGTTGTCATAACAGAAACCCTTTTGAAATTGCCTAACCAAACCATAGCGCTTGCGGGAATAACTTCGGTGCGAAGTGGCAGCAATCCGGTGTATCCGGAGGCAAGTGGGAAAATGGTACTTATCTTTATTGTAAGTTTCACCCTCTTGGAGAGTTTTTTCTTTTTAGTGATGGTGGGTAATTTTGGATTTTGGTTTATGGGGGTAAACCCCTTGGCGGTTCTGCGGGGGGTAGGTGCGGGGAATGCAGAGAGCGTTTTAAGTTTTTCTCTCGCACTTTTCTTAACCACCTTACAGGGTATAGCCTTATGTCAAATGTTAGGGTGGTGGTTTTCGCAAAAACGGAGGCAATGGGTGCATTATGTTGTGATCATGACGGCATCGGGGGAGTCCCGACCTTTGGAGGATTTGGACCCAAGCTTCATCTTAAGGGTGGTTATAGCGTTGGAAAAAGCCCTTGGTAAAACAACTTAAACATTATGCATCTTCTCGGATGCCCTCGGGATTTCTATAATTCCTTTTTGAGTTTCATGCTATTGTTTATCGAATGGTAATATTTTCCGCATACTTTAATAAAGCAGGTTGAAATAGAATGATGGCGCCAACCTTTGCAGTCTTGGAATGGTTTCCCCCAGTTTTGAACATCCTGATTTGGTTAGTCAGTGTGTTCCTAATCCTTTTAATTTTAATTCAAAAGGGAAAAGGTGGCGGTTTGGCAGGCGCCTTCGGTGGTCCAGGTGGGCAAAGTGCATTCGGTTCAAAAACCGCAGATGCCTTCACCAAAATTACGCTATATGTTGCTGGAATCTGGGTGGCGTTGATTATTATTATGATTTGGTTAGTTCAGCCCAAAACAGAAATTACTACCGCCATTCCGGCTGAAATATCCCAATCTAGCAAGGAAGGAATTCCTGCAGATGGGCCTTTAGTTGATCCTACTCCTAAAGCGGAAACGGATTCTAAAGAAACTCCCAAAGTAGAACCCAAGGATGACAAGAAAGAACCAGTCAAGGAAGCACCCAAGGTAGAGCCAAAAGGCGCTGCTAAAGATGATAAGAAAGAACCAGTCAAGGAAGCACCCAAGGTAGAGCCAAAAGGCGCTGCTAAAGA
>Ga0335396_10001674_pt1 | contig 28185 bp, 32 predicted proteins | sample FRY02_FD_205743 | JGI IMG/M metagenome (GOLD analysis project Ga0335396, IMG submission 205743) | Freshwater microbial communities from Lake Fryxell liftoff mats and glacier meltwater in Antarctica - FRY-02 (spades assembly) (version 2) | ecosystem: Environmental > Aquatic > Freshwater > Ice >... | reverse complement strand
GTTAAAATGTTGGCTACTGGCATGTTACTTTTTAATTCCGCCAACATATCTGTCATAAAACGTCCAAGCCGCATGGTTTGAACGAGAATGCTTCCCGGAGTGTTCTCACGTAGTTTGTCGAGGTTTTTTATTTTCTGTTCATGGCTTTTGGTGGTGCTGTTAATGGGGTATTCACTAAAATGCATCCAAGATGCTTTTGCTTGATGTGTTATTAGGTCGACCACCAATGGTTCCAGCTCTTTGGCGCCGTGTACTGTATGCAATGTCATTACAGCACCAAGATAAGCACAGAGCTGCGCTACTAGCAACTCATGAACTTGCATCAATTGCTCTTCTATTAAAACCGACTTAATGGCGTCTAAAAAATCACAGCAGCTTTTGAATGTATCGTATTCAAGGTCTACGATAGAAAAGAATGAGTCGAGTTCATCATCCATAAGATTAATGTAGTCTACACCGGGTAACATGGGGGTTTGATAATGCATTTTATCGGGAACCATTACTCTTCGACCAAACAACAAAGGCTCCAGCCATAAGAAGCAAGAGCGGAATACTAAAGTGATCGCAAATGAATTCCCATAAGTAACTTGGCACACCTTCTAATTTATCCTGCGCATACACGTTCAAAGAAAAAAATGTAGCGGTTACAAAAGCTATCTTTTTAAAGGTATTGATTTTCATATAAGTCACTTTAACCGTTTATTAATGTAAGTATTAGAACATTCCCCAACTCATGTTTTTCATCATAAATTTTGCTTGCTCTTCTGGCGTGCCTAGTTGCTGTGTTGTATCTTGCTTTTCTGGGTTTTTTTGGTGTTCGATGTAACCAATGCCGCAAGTTACGGCAAAGAAAAGAACAAACCACGGAACCATCTTTACTGCGGAGTCGAAAAGGTCAAAATTGTTTTTATATTTAAACACGCGTCCTCCATGAAAAACATTTTTTGATTTAAATTTGTACTGAATAAGAAGTTGCCCTACCTCTAGCACAGGGCCCACAGGGCTATACGCAGCGAATAATGTGCTTCTGCCCTATGGACTTGTGTATAGGTAGGGCTATTATTTAGATTTTTTAGGCCTAATTATTTTTTGTAAGGTCTTTAAGTTGCGGCAAGGGTAATTGTGTTGCTCGTGCAACTAATTCTAAATCAGCACCATCTTCTAATAATTGTCTGGCAACGTCGAGTTTCCCCTTTAGTTCACCCTCAAGCATGCCCTTTATCATGCCTTCATGACGACCTTCTTCTTTTAGCTGTTCTGCTAGGGTCATGATATCCCCTCCAACTTCATGTGAAATATTGTCGTTTATTAACTCAAAAAACTGTTCGCGATCTTTTAATTCTCCGCGTTCTAGGACGTATTGTAGCACAATCTCAACAAACTCTCGCCCACCTAATTGGTCGAGCTGAGCCAGCAAGCTGGCAATGTTCTTGATATGAGGGAAGATATCCCGTGCAAAGATATGCTTAAGCGCAAATTCGAGCACGCCGGACCATGCATGTTTTTTTAATTCTTCGTCTTCGATTTCGCCCAAGTCAATGAGCTGGAATGGTTTTAGAAAATATTGCTCAACGAACGCATTGGGCGCATCCACAAGGTCGTTAATATTGGTTGAATACCTGTACGGTGTTTTTGCATGGTAAATCACCATGGGGTATATCAGTGGTAATTTTTTAGTTTTTTTCTTAAGTGCTACTTTGTGTTTTTTTAGGTGCTCATCAATGATGTTGCAGGTGTACTTTAGGATTCTGAACGGCATCAGCTCATCAGGTTTGGATTGGTGCTCAACAAGCAAATAGATGAAAACCTCTTTGTCCTCGATGGTTGTTTTAAACAACACATCCACGGCGGATTCTTTTCTGATGTCGTTGATGAACGAACCAGGTTGCAGTGCTAGGTTATCAAAATCAACTTGGGTGCTCAGGTCTTTTGGCAGGTGCCTCATCAAAAATTCACGCGCCACCCGCTTGTCCTTCATAGCCGTTTTGAAAAATTGGTCATGTGGGTTTGTCACGGCTTCTTTATTTTTCTTCACACAAAATCCTAGTCAATCGAAAACACGGAAATAGCAATTCCTATAAGGCCCGTAATGAGCACACCTTGATAGAACCATGATGGCTGGCCAAGCATTAAATGATTGCCTGTTAATTGATTGGCGATGATACCACCGACCGCTGTTGCAACCAATGGAAGAAGCAGGCTTCTGGTTGCGGATTTAAGTATTTGAACCACGCCTGAAATCATCATGAATCGCCCCAGATACATTTTAACCATCACGAGCTCGGGATTGTTCATGTATTTGTTCATACTCATCAGGCCAACAAACGCCAATCCAATTCCAATGATGTTACCGATGACAGGCCTTGCATTAAACATTCGAATGATTCGTGCAATAACCAAGTCAAAAAAAGAGTCTTTTGAACGCGTTGTTTTGAGTAACTTTTCAGTATCGACTTCCGTCATGCCACCATCAAATTCAGTCATGGTGTTGTTTGCTTTGTAGGTGATATCAAACAGGTCTTGTTTAAGCTTCTCGTACTCCTGTTTTTTATGTTGCTCATCAATTTTTGATTTTAAGTCGCGTATGTCGTTATCGATAACATCCATGGATAATTCCATTTTCTTAGTCCTTTAAAAATTCAGCATCGCCTATGGATTCAAAAATCTTTTTGTAACCTTCTTCTTTTTCCATTAACCCTAAAGCATGTGTAAGCGCACCAAGAACAATGGATTTATTAAATCCATCCATTCCTGATTTAACGACAAGGCCACCAAGTTCAATTTTTCGCCGGGTGTCTGCCCGTCTTTTCTTTAACTTCTCAAGTGCAAGCGAATTCTCAGCTCGGGCTATTCGCTGCTCTTGTTTCCTGATTTGATTATTTAGTTCCAATGTTTAGCTCTTCAGCGAGTTTCTTAAATGCTTCATTCAGGGTTTCTTTATCGACCTGGTAAAGCCCATGCTTGCATGCAAGTGAACCGAGATCTATTTTTTGCTTCTGTTGCAATTTAAACAGCTTATCTTTTGCTGACGATATGATGTCGAGTAGTTCCTGTTCTTTTCCAGAGATAGTTTTCTTAGCCATTGTCAGTTCCAATTCATGATTGTTGTTCTTATTTAAGTTTAGCATATATGTCGATTCACACCAAGATAAAACCCTAAAAATACGAGCGAAGCGAAGAACAATCAATCTCGAAGAGCGCAATATACATTCTAACGAATGTTTGCTAAAATCACCCTATGGCGATAGCGTTTGCAAAAGTAAGTTTGATATCGAGAGCGAAAGGACATAGCGCAGTAGCCGCGGCCGCCTATCGTTCGGGAACATGTTTGACAGATGAGCGAACAGGCCTTGTTCACGATTACACAAAAAGAACGGATGTTGTTTTTACAGAACTGATGGTTCCCGAAGGTGTTCCTGATGAATTTAAAGACCAAGAATTTCTTTGGAACAAGGTTGAGGCTTCTGAAAAAAGGAAAGATGCACAGCTTGGGAAAGACCTTGTTTTAGCCCTTCCCAAAGAGCTTAATCGTGAACAGCAAATTGAATTTGCTAAGCATTTTGCGAAAGTTAATTTTGTAGATGATGGCATTCCTGTTGATATATCCATTCACGATAAAGGCGATGGCAATCCTCATGCACATCTCTATTACACTACGCGTCGATTAGACAAAGATGGGTTTTCAAAATATAAAGCACGTGATTTAAACCCCTCGTTTTTCAAAGGTAAAGTTCTTGAAGATGAGAAGTGGAGTCAAAAATCACGTGACGCTCAAAACGAATTTTTTGTTGAGCATGGACTTGATTTATCGGTTGACTTAAACCACATTATTCCAGAAAAACATGAAGGTAAATCCAGGCATAGTGGTGGAAATTATCTTCAAGAAGATAACAAAATCATTCGTGATTCACGTGAGCATATCGTCTTGGGTGATACTGATGAGTTGATTCAATTACTTTCAATAGAGCACAGTGTTTTTACCCGACGTGATATTGAAAAGCTCTTGTTTAAAACCTTAAAAGAAACGACCTCATCCGAGCTTTATTTGGTGAAAGTTGAAGAGTTATTGTCGAACAAAAACGTGATTGAACTAGGTCCTGATGAGCGCGGACACGTGACTTACACCACACGAAATCATTACATGCAAGAAGCAAACCTTCTTAAAGATGTTGATCAAATGAATGCTCGTAAAACACATGATTATAAGCAACCGCTTGATGGCTTAGTTGATAAATTCAAGCTGAACGAAGAACAAAAAGAAGCCCTTTCGTTTATCACGACAGGCAATGATATTAGTCTTCTTGTGGGTAAGCCTGGGACAGGTAAAAGCTATTTATTAAAGCCTGTGAATGAGTATTACACATCCAATAATTGTCGCGTATTGGGTGCAGCCCTTTCAAGTAAAGTCGCTAAGGCACTCGAAGATGATACGGGCATTCAATCATCCACCATAGCCTCCCTCTCCCATCAGTTATCTAACAAAAAACTGGTGCTTACCAAGCACGATGTACTTGTGATTGATGAGGCGGGTATGGTTGATTTTGCGAACATGGCCATGATTTTAAACGCAGTGAATCGCGCCAAAGCCAAAGTTATTTTAGTGGGTGATCCCCAGCAATTAAAGCCGATTCAAAAGGGTGAAATATTTAGAGGTATTGCCGACCGTGTGGGATATATATCCCTGGATAATATCACCCGACAAGAAGACCTCGGCGACCGAGAAGCAAGCCTGATGTTGGCTCGCGGTGAGGTTGATAAAGCCCTTGCTCATTATGATAAGAAAGGTGCGCTGAAGCTGATTCAAGAATCGCCATCCAGTAATGCCGTAAGCGAGTTAGTTCGTGACTGGGCTACTACCATCGCAACACTGGATGACATCAAATCTCATATCATCTTATCGTTCACTCGTGACAGTGTTTCAGAGCTTAATGAGCGCGCACGTGCCGCCTTACAAGCCAAAACCCAGGTTTCAACCGATGAATTTATTTACTATCGTGAAGTTGAGCATAAAGGTAGCACGCCCCAACCAGGTGCTCAGGCCGTTGTTTCATTAACCGACCGCGAGCTGGGTATCTCGGGTGGTGAGCAAGTTAATATTCTGAAGGTATCGCATACAGCCGTCACCGTGCAGCTTGATAATGGTCATACGGTTAACATCCCTGCTCATCTAAAGCATTACATTAAAGTCATGGACAAGCGTGACATCGCACTTGCTTCGGGTGAACGCATCCTCTTTAAAAAGAATAACAAAACACACGGCGTTAAAAACGGTGATTTAGCGACGATTACCTCGCTTAATGATGAATACCTTGAAGCACGTCTTGATAATGGCTCAACCGTTACGATTCCAAAATCTTATCATCACCTGGATTATGGCTACGCAACCACCGTTCATAAATCACAAGGCATGACGGTCGATAACACCAGCGTGTTCGTTGATAACAAATACTGGAACCGAGCCTTAAGCTTTGTGGCCTTCACACGTCATCGCAAAAAACTGACCATCTATGCTGATGCAGGGCAACATCCAGACTTAGACGCCTTAAAACGCACCCTGTCACGCGAATCCACCAAAGATAACGTGATTGATTGGCCGCTCGACTTTGCCATACGCAGTGGATTTGACCCTGATAAGCTCGTGGGTCGCGCACTTAATCATATGGCCGGTATGGGCAATAAAATAAAAGAAAAATTCAATTACGTGGTGAACTTTGATGCCTTTGTTAAACAACGAAGCGCTCAAACACGTGATGACAACAAGCGTGAACTTCGGGATATGGCAAAAGAAGCAGCGAACTACCTGGATATTCAGTCTAAAGGTGCCAAGCTGCATCGAGCACTTGAACGCGAATCACGTGAAAAAGGCGTGAACATGGAGTCTCTACCTGCATTTGAGGAGCTTTATGCCGTATCACGTGTTCGTGATAAACAAGGCCATAAGCTATGGACAAAGTATGGTGACAAATTAGAGGGTATTAAAATAGGTTATCTCGAAGCCCAGCATGTTAAGCTCACCTCTGGTTATCATGAAAGATATACAGCCGTGGTATCGGTCGCTAAAGTCAAGGCGGATAATCTTGAGGTCACGCCTGAACTCATGAAAACTCTAAATAAAGTTGATGTTCAAAACGATTACGGGCATATAAGACGGCAAGCCGAAGTTCATAACACAAGTCCTGAAGCTTTAACTAACTTTATTAATGATACACAGCAGAGCTACCGCCGAAATCTCTACGCTGAATTACAGCAAGAGAATCCAATTCTTGCTGAATATGAGTCAATGCGCGTTCTTCGTACGAAGGTCGTTGGCTATAGAGCTGAGATACTCGACAAAGAATTATTTGATATGGCTAGGACGATAAAAGCGGACAAAAAAATAGACTCCTATCTTAAACAACACTTACCTGGCATCTCAATGAAGTTAAATGGCTATATTGAACGGGGTCAGGACCGAGGGCGTGGCTTTGATATCGATCGATGAAACAGGGAGTACGACATGCACATTAGGATCAAAAGATTATTTTCAGGTCGCGACGTATCAAAAAATATTGCATTATAAAATGCATGAAATTATTTATTGATATTTAAACTAAAGGTTAACATCATGAATGCCCTAGCAAATGTTTGGCAGCTAATACTTGCATTGTTCCGCGGGAAAGATTCTTTTCTATGCTTTACCTTTGTACTTATGCAGCAAATTATCGTTGCATCATCAACGGTGTTTATCATCTTTCTTGGTAAGAGCATTGCAGATCACAATATTGCAATAATATATTTATTGCTTTTTATTCTTTCACTAATGGCTGTTTACTTGCCAGGGATTTACTCTCTTATTTATTTGGAAAAATCAAAATTTAGTGCTTTTAAAAAATATATTTATATTTTTTCAAAATTAAACAACAACCACACAAGCTTACTGAATAATCGCGAATATCGAAAAAAAAATGATCCTTGGCTTACAAACGAAAGCCTCTTAGTTATGGGGGAAACATCCTCATTGTTTTATGAGTGGGTGTCGAGTGGATTCAATGCGCTCCTTAATATTTTAGTTATCGGCTTTGTAATTGAGCCCATGCTATTTTTTGCATACCTGATTAGTTTTTTACTGTTGTTTGTTTCCGTTAAAATTTCGAAAAATAATATTGAAGATTCCGCTGTCAATTTTCAAAAAGATAGGAATTCGATGAATCAAAGTTTGTTTGCAGGAATAGATAACATTCTTGTAGCTAATGATAAAAACCTGAGGTTATGGACTGCGACTTTTGATAAAAACATCAGTAGCGCCATTAAAAGCGCTGTTAACCTCACGAAAAAAACCAATTTATATAGCTCAATAACGATGATACTAGCGCTTATTCCGATCGCTTTCGTAACCCTTGCTTTCTTTTATAAGAACATAAATGATTATGCGCTCCTAACAACGCTTGTTGTGACCTTGCCACGACAAATACAAATTATACAAAATATTTTTTCCGTTTTTTCTCATGCAATGCATTGGCACGGGGTTCGTGGAAAATTAAAAGGGCTGCTTCGAGCATTATCACCTATGGCAGATAAAACTATAAACTTAGGAGATAAAATAAAATGGGACTGCTTAAAAATAAATTATAATAACAAACAGCAAGATATAAGTGGTATGGACGATTTTTCAAGGTTTATTTCTGAATTGAATAGTGGCCGTATTACAATACGTGCCCCAAACGGTTCGGGGAAATCGGTGCTTTTTAGTTTGCTCAAGGAATCTTTAAAAGATGATGTTTATCTATTACCAACATCTTCTGAGTTAATGTTTGAATCAACATCAAATAAGAATTTTTCTCATGGCGAAAAAGCCATGCTTATTTTTGATGAAATTCATAACGACATCCATTCAAAAGTACTCTTGCTCGATGAGTGGGATGCCAATCTTGATGTTAAAAACCGGGAAGTGATATCTGAAAAAATTAATGCTATGTCAAAAAATATTGTTATTGTTGAAACAAGGCATAATGAGGGTGATTAATACGTATATTAACCAGCGCCTGCTTTGGATTTCAAAAGCGAAGCAATCCACTTACACTCGCATCATAAGTCGTTGCATATCCTTACCCTATGGTGAACTTATGGCACCATAGGGTAAATATTTTACCTCTTATCAATGTTGACGGCTAATTTAAGTGTTTCATCTTTGATTTCAGGTGAAAAGGTTTTTGAGGCACACTCCAAGACATGCCTAAAATTATTATCCCACCACTCAATGTTGTATTCATAACCAGAAATAGAATTCCCAGAGGTCTCAACAATCGTGATTTTATTATTTACCTGGCGGCTTATAATTTCTTTTGCAAGGTTTGCCGAGCCTCCCGTTAGCTGGATATTAACTTCATGATAGGAGCATATTCCATCTATATTTTTAGGAGTAAAAAATTCAACAGCTCCTGTCCAGCCACTTTTTATAAACGTACATTCCGGAGCAAAGCCAATAACTTCGTTAACAAGTACCGCAGGCAACTCCTGATAATCGTAAGCCATTTTTAACTCTGACGCTTTATGTCGCAAATGTGAGCTTTGTTCGTGTAAATGGGTATTACTAGAGTATTCATTAATAGCGGTTTGCTTGAAGTTTAATAAATTTTTTGCATTTACATTATATTCTTTTATATAACCGTGGTTTTCTAAGGCAGAAACATTGCCCTTGATTTTCATCAGCTGAGACTTATCATAATGCATCTGATTAAGAGGCATAACATGAACGCCACTTCCTGGATGCGGCAATCCTTCTTTCCCAAAAATGGCATAATCTTCGATAGGAGTTAGCGCAGGAGCTTTACCTGGATTATTTCTTGCCCATTCCACAGCTCTTTTATAACTTGCTTTTCCCTGATCCATCGTACCAAGTTGCTTTAATTCATGGCTTTCAGATGCTATTGCCATAGTTGATAATAAAATAAGGGGCATCGTTTTCAATATTTTCATCTCTCGAATATCCTTTAGTTGCTATATTAGGAATTAACTTCTGTCCCACCACCCGTCATAGGCTCGGCAATCATCCGCTACAGTGTAAGCATCAAATATTTCTCTTCCCCTGTTATCCGCATAAAAATGATACCCTTGTGAAAGCCAAGGATTATCAGATCTTAATGATTCACCAGCATGAAATGCAGCTGCTCTCCAAGAATAAATCATGGATGTATCGACCAAGTGTTGAGCTCCTTTTGCTGAAGTATGCAATGATTTTACACGCCACCAATGATGCTCTTTACCATTCCAGGTCACCGACTCAACGAACGTTGCGCAATTAGCACGGCTATGCTCTGTTGTGCTAACAAAACCAGCGTGACTTATAGTACTGATTGTTATACCTACTAAGGTGGAAAGCAAGAGAGGCGTGAGTAGGGGTGCTTTTTTCATTAAAATATCCCTTTAAATGTTTGATGAAATTAATCGTTTTGGATTGCAAAAATAAAATATTTATTTAAAAATCAATGAGTTAATCGCTAGTTTCATTTATGAAACTAGTAGCTTTTCCTCAGTTAGCATTAACAGCTCTTTAAATCGATCGGTTACCAAGTCTTTTTTTGATATTAAACTTTTTATTTCCGTAAGTGTTACCAAGCAATTAGTGTGCATTTTCTCAGAAGAAGGATGGACTATTGGACCTATAGGTTCACCAAGCCAGTCATGCCGGTGAGCTAATATTTCAGTCGCGACAAGTAAGCTGTGAAAAACTTTATCTAACGGCCTCGGTATTTTCAAAATGGCGGAAGTAACAAAATTCTCTTGCCCGGCTAAATTTGGCAGTGAAATATAATGCTGGTATCTTAATTCATCTAGAAAAATAAGGTTATGTGTCAACTCATGAATAATAAACTCAACCGTATCTTCAAGACCCCAACTTTTTCTATTACAACACCAAATAGCACCTATAGCATTTGATACAGATCCTCCGCCTTGCTCAGATGAGCGCGCATAAAATATAGAGTTAATTGCTAAAGTGAATAAAGTAGATAAGTTTTCATGCTTTGATTTTATATAATTGCTCGCATCATTCACTTTAGATAAAGCAGCCTTAACAGAATCATCATTGGCAAGAGAAATACTTGTTTTGAAATCTGTTAAAAAATCATCTGCTTCATGGTTTTTAATCAACGTCTCTATTATTTTTTTATCGAATACAAATAAACCATCTTCTTTTTTGGGGTGCCATGTATTGGGTTGTATATTTGAAAGGAAACTCAGATATGCAGTTTTTAACTGTTCTTCTGACTTTATTTCACTATCTGCGTAGGGTTTTGAGAGTATATAAATAGTTTTTAAATTTTCTTCTAGCCCCAGTAAGTACAACATTACATCAAATCCTTGGTTGATTTATTGGCCGCAATGCCACACTTACGAGGCTAAAATAAGCCTGATCAAATATGAACAATAGCGATATATGGCTTATCTAGTAAATTTCGCCAGATATATCGTGAGCAATCATATTTAAACGAACTGTAGCGCCGCCAGAATCACTTACCGAATACTGTGAAATAACTTCACTACAGGTTTGTGCAACAGAAGAGATTTCGTTACTTGATATTTCTTGGTGGATTTTTTCTAGAATATTAGACATTTCATGTATCTCCTTATTTGATAGTTTTGCTTTACCGGTTCCTATTCCTGTCCGACCTTATTTTGATCTAATAAGGACCGAAATTGATTGTATATGCCCATAACAAGAAAAACAATGATTGTTTTTTGATTTACCCTAACAAAATATCGCCTTTCAAAACGCCTTTAAACTTACAGTCAGATCATTGAAGTGGCCGTAACCGTTGTTAGTTCAGCTGATTTTATTTCGTTTTCTTTGGGTTGATCGGTTATAGCAGGCGCCCTGGCCACAGTCGAGTGTCCTCGCGCTCGTGAAAAAATTGTTAAATGGCTTAATTCAGATGTGCGTATATTGTCCATAACGCCATAGCCTAGAATTCCAAGTGCTATAACCGCTAAAACAGCAGCTTCACCCGCTGCAGTAGATGCCAGCGCTTGATCATAATTCATTTGGCTATCGCCTCTATCAATTGTTTTGTACCCAGCTGCGCCTGATACGGCAATAAATATAAGATCAACCAATACAAGAGCACCAAATACGTAAAAGCTCGTGCTAGAACCTTCCTTTTCTAAACCTGATATGCAGCCGGCACATGATGCTAGCCCTAATAGCGCTAAAGACAACAATCCGCCACCAGCAGCGCCGGCTTTAGTTGCCAATAATATATCATAATCATCGTGTTGAATGCTCAAGAGCGACGAACCAACTGCTCCAACTACAGCGCCTGCAGCAGCATTTATTGCTGGAAAGGCTAGAACTCCACCTACTACCCCTAAAGTTTTATCACAGTTTAATGGCATAATTTAACTCAATATATTATAAATATTTAGTGCATTATAAAGACAGTAAATTATTTATCAATCAAAAATCATAGTTGTTTTTTGAAGCTAAGATTGATTCAAACATCATGGCATGCCTCATGAGTAACGTATGAAGCGTTGGCAGACTCAAATCTTTGATTCTCCGTTGCTTCTTGCGCTGCTGCGGATGCATGCCAAAAACAAAATGAAAAACCTGAAATGGACATAATGGCACCGACAGTGTAACAAGCCACTGGTGCCACGGCGGTTACACCTAGCGTTGGAAGGGCCAGAGCAATCAAGCCAAGCATGGCGTAAGCAGCCATGCCTATATTCATTTCTGTACTCATCAAGATGTACGCACATATCGCTGAATAAGATTCAGTATCAATGAGATTAAAGGTTAAATCTTCTTCAATGCTACGTTCAAAACTTGATTTTGAATACGTGATATATTTAGAACTCGAGGCGCGAATATAAGCAAGGTATGCCGCTGAAAATGCTCTGGCGTACCGCTCTTTCATTAATTCCACCTTTTCATGACTCGGGTATTTTTCTTTAAATTCTTGGGCGAGACCATGGGAATCGGAGTCTCCATCTGCAATCCTTGTTAACGCTGCAAAAAATGAATCGTCTTTCTTCTCCAAGCTCAATAAACCCTGACTGTGATGCTCCCAAGGCATTTGAGCGTTTCGTTTGTCATCCATGCTTTTTTTCAGCGCTATATTTTTGAGTGTTAGCCGAGCTGCATAGCGATGACCTTCGGCGGTGTGTTCAGCCAGCGCTTCAGATGCAACACAAGCCAACTCATAATCCTCTATGCCTTCTTGCCTTGATATTTCGTCATAGGCTACATACGCCGCAAACTGAAAAGCTTTGTCTTCGGATGGATGGCTACGAAATAGTTCATAAGCAATCTTGGATAATTCTTTAACTCGATGCTTCTTCATGACTTGTTAACCTCGTTAATGATAAATAATAAATTTGTGTTATTGCTCTGTTTCGGTTGTTAAAAATCACTTAACAGCTTTGGTAAGCCCCCACATCTTGGCTGCCTTTATTTTTTTGATTTTCCTTGGCCTGACGCTCCGCGATAAGCGCGCGCTTCTCATGGTGATCGAAATCAGTCAGCTCAGCGCTCACGACGGGGACATCAACCTCACCCATCACCCAATGCTTCATTTCATGCTGCTTGTACCAGATGTATTGCTCAGCTTTGACAGGTGCCACACCTGAACGCATCACAAGCGACACCTTAGGTGACATCTTCATGACCTCATCAGGTCGTAATAGTGGAATGGCTTGGTAGCTCACATTTTTACTGTCACTGCTGCCTTGTTGTTGGTTAGAGACCGAACGTGTGGTCACGCGTTGGGTGCGTGTCCCCAGCATTTTGCTGATGAACTCAGCGTCTGATATATCTTCCGTGGTGTAGGCTACTTTCGTTTTAATATTGACGAAGGCTTTGGCCTCATCATGTGAGTATTTTTCATAAGTTTGTGCGATGTACTGGAACATCAGAATGCAACGCACCCGATACTCTCGAAGCAGTTTTAACGACCGTCTTACTCGGTCAATTCGCCCTAAAGATGAGAACTCATCAATCAAACAAAGCAACGAATAAGGCTCGTCGCTGGGGTTCGGTATCTCACGTATCATCTCGGATATAAGTTGTTGCCAGAACAACGTTAAGACAGGACTTAACCGCTCCATATCATCTTCACTGAACCCGATATAAATCGTGGTTTTTTCGCGCCTTAAATTCCTAATGTCAAAATCACTGGCGCTTGTTGCGGCATCTACAACTGGATCGTCAAATAACTCGAAATAACCTGAAAAAGTCTCTAAGATGGAGGAGCGTGTTTTTTCATGGTTATTAATATAACTAAATCCATTGCGGTAAAAGTCTGCGTCAAGATGCTCGGTTTCTTCGAGCATCTTTTTAAACCATGTATCAAAATCTTGTTGCTTAATCAGTCGACCGACCTCACCGAGGGTGGTGGGTTGGCCCGGTGTGTCGAGTAAAAACAAGATTAATGCCTTCAGTAATTTACGTGATGCACGTGACCAGATGGGGTCGGATTTAGGGTTGTCCGGTATCATGATGTGCGCAATACGCTGAATATCCGTGATACGCTGAATTTTATCGGTCGAGATTAAGTCGAGCGGATTAAACCGATGGGTCTTTCGCTCGGGGTGTGCCGGTGCCCAGCAGTAACATTGATGCCCAAGCACTTGTTCGCGGTAGCCTGAGGTTGTTTCGAACAGCGTAAGTTTTACATCATTACAAACGATGGAGTCCGTGTAGTTGAAGAGATTCGGTATCGCGATGGAGCGTGTCTTACCGCTACCCGTTGGTGCAAACACCAGCACATGCTCATCGCCGTTCGAGTAAATGGGTGCGCCCTCTTTTTTACCAATGATGATGCTGGTCAGTTCACGCTTAAAAAACCCTGATTGATATACCTCAAGAGGCGTTGCGAAGTGTGCATCACCTAGCATGTCGTTTTCTGATGAGAATCGCTGGGCAAGATGAATCGCAACCCCGAGCCCCACCGCAAGAAACGCGCCCTGCTCGGACAAAATAAAATGACGGTAGAGTTCTGAGCCGGGTCGGTGGTGTTGTATCAGACGTACGATTTTGGCAAGACCTAGCGGGTATTCTTCCCAGAAATGAAACGCCACCGCGCCCAGAAAAGAGGTGACGGCAATAGCTGCCAGCGTGACGAGTAATGCCTTGGTTGTGATGCGTGACACCCCTCCTTTCATGATGGCCTCAAAACAAGCCCATGGCACGAGTACCGCCACCATCGCGGCCAGTGATTCTTTCACAAATCCTTGACTCATGGCGTATAAGAAGCTTCCGGGGTAAGGCACTTGATGCCATCCGATGAAATGGAAAGCTATGGCGCTGATGAGCTCAGCCGTCGATAAAATAATCACGAACATCGCGAAAGGATATTTTTCAAAAAATTTAAATAACATCGAAAGCTCCTTTGAAATAAACTGAATGGGTCTGAGGTCCTTCAGGTGATTTTTTAACCTGGATGATGATGTCAATCACCTCGTCCAAGACCGCGCGTATTTCATCATCCCTCATGGAGGGTACGTTGTTCTGCTTGTACATCTGAATCATGCGCATCAATGCCACACGTGGGTTGGGGGCATGAATGGTGGTCAACATGCCTTCGTGTCCTGTCGATGCACTGCTGACTAAATCAAGGATTTCTTTGCCACGCACTTCACCCATCAGGATTCGGTCGGGCCTGAGCCTTAGAGAAGCTTGCACTAAGTCTTGCATCTCAAATGTTGAGGATTGACCGTTGGGTTTTTTAACCGCACAGAGGTTAAGTTGGTTCTGATGAGGTATCTTCAGCTCGTACGTATCCTCCAAGGTGATGATGCGAGACTCTGGCTCTATCCATGACGCGCAAGCGCTGAGGTAGGTGGTTTTACCGGAGCCCGTGCCTCCGGATATCACGATGTTCTTCTTGGCCTTAACGGCTTGCTCCATAAACTCAGGAATATCTTTTTTGTGGTACAAAGCAAGTAATGCCTTATCCGTATCGGTTGCGTACGCGCTTGAAGGCTTGTTGATGTCAAAGAGAAAGGCATGGTCATAGAAGTTCGTTTTTCTATAATCCGGCAGCGACATTTGTTTGATGCTTTGCCTACGAATCGATAAAGCCATGTGTTTGGCCGCCGGTGGCATCACCAACTGCACCCGTGTACCATCGTATAAATTGCCTGACAATAATGGATTCTTCTCATCCAGGTTTTGCATGTTCTCGTTTGCAATGAACGTGAACAGATGTCTCAGGTGTGCTCGGTTTAACGCGGGTACATCAAAGCGCATCATCACACCCCGTTTCTCGATAAACACTTCACCTGGTTGGTTGATTAAAATCTCAGAGACTTCGTTGTCTGAGAGCCAAGGAAGCAGGGGCGAAAGCAGCCCCTCCGAACCCGGTGCGTAGCGTTTCTGTGCTACTTCCATAACTCACCTCGTATCGCTTGTGGCCCTTGATTCTGAGCTGTACCCACCCCTTTAAAATCTAAGTCATGGGAAACAAAGACGTTGATTTCAGCGCCCTGGTTGATGCTTAAGGTGGGCTTTATCGCACTGCCTGCCTGATACGATTGACCTGCTGAATTTTGAAAATTGTTCGCAAGCGCCGCTCGGTATTGTGATGCACTGTTATAACGGTCTTGGCTATCGCTCACACCGACGGTGGCGGTGAATACCCCGAGCATGGACAAGAGTGCAGAGCTACGGAACCGTTCAATGAAGTGCGTGTCCACAAAGTCAGCACCTTGGCCTGAGCGACCGATGCGGTCAGCACCTGGGCTGTTCAGTGTCACAATCACGCCGTTGCTCATGTGGATTCTGTTCCATATGACCAGTACGCGATTTTGGCCCTCCACCACTTGAGAGCTGAACTGACCGACGAGGGTGGCGCCACGAGATATCAGCTTGTTACTGTTTTTAAGTGAGTAGATATCACGTGTCACAATGGCGCGGACCATGCCGGGTAAGTCTGAGTTAATGGCGGTTTCAAGGGTCGCCGAAATCATCTCGCCGGCGGGTACCGTATACTCAGGATGCGCGAGCTTACGTGCACTGACGATGGTGATGTCATCACTTTGAGCCAAGAACGCCTGGTCTGGGTCTTTGTTCGGTTGCGCGGGCACGCCTGCATCAGAGCTCGATGTGCTTGGTGAGCCCCCCATCGCATCACTTGAGCTTGTACCGCCTATTTCGAAACTGCTCGCCGCGTTCATGCGCAACCGCATGGCCTTCGTCAGTTTTTCTTCTTCCGTGCGGTCATCAACAAAGGCCTCTTCATTGATTTCATGCGGGACCTCAATGGCCACCGGTGATGGCTTAGGCTTATTCAATGAATGAATCAGCTCCAGGTTTTGATTCAGGGTTTCTCGGCTGATTTGGCTGTCATGCGATTCACGCACCTCGGATTTAGGTTTGTGAGGCATGAATGCGGTGATGCAAAGCGCCACCGCCGCAACCCCTAGGATACCTAAGTACACCGGTTGTATTCCTGGCTTCTTTTTAGGGGTCACCTGAGACGTCTTCGATGCCGAGGTCAGTGTGTCGTTTGTTGATGGCTCATGCATGACCTATCCCCTGTTATGACGAATGTTATAAATCGCATTGCCGTTGAAAACACTGGTCACGGCGGTGCCATTTCTTAAGGTGAACTGCGGGGCGAGACGTTGAACCACCAAGTAGTTGCCTTGTTGACGTGTGTTCACCACCGCTTCAGCGCCCGATTTATCATCAATGGCAAAGATGGCCGGTACTGCTTGGTTCTTGCGGAGCTCAAAGTAGGTAAAGGTGCCATCATCAAACACGTGGCTGGGTAGGATGGTTTTGTTACCACTGAATCGATAGTTCCAGTTGTACTTGATGGGCTCCTTCGCTTCGTTGACTTGGGCTTGTTTTGCCTTCAGCTCTGTTCGGAGTTTAGCTCGCTCATCTTCGGGGTAGACGAACTTGATGGCGTAGGTTTGGTTTTTGGTGTTGGAAGTCAGCGAGGCATTACTTTTGATATGAAAGTAATACACATGCTTGTTGGTCATCACCGTCATGTTGGAATCTGAATCTAAAACCGTCGGCTTCACAAACAACATGTTCTTCAGATGAGGGTGTAGCGTCACCATCCAGCCGGCACTGTCCCCGCCTTCAACATCCATGACTTGCTCACCGGGTGAAAACATAATCTGGGTGGACGTAAACGTCACACCGTTCAACGGCACCACTTGATTTTCTTGAAACGCCACCCGTTTAATCCGGTTGTCGTTCGGAAAACCCACCGGGGCTTGTTCAGCTAAAGCAGGCGCGGTACACGCTGCCATCAAAAGTCCTGCCATTAATCGTCTCATGTCTGCTCCTAAACGTTACGTACTTGTTTGGTGTAATTGGTGATGAGGAACCCGTCCCAGTTCTGCCAGCGTTCAGCAGGATTCTCTGAAGGTTTCACGTACTCCCACGAGACCAGCGCGCTGTAGTGGTGCACGGTTTTTCGGGTGCTGTTCTTATCCACGTCAGTGAGGGTGAATACGATTTCAGCCACGTTGTGGTGGTCTTTGGCGACTGTTTTTTCGTTGAAGCTGACGTTATCTAAGAAGTTGATGTTATAAACATGGACTTCGCGTTTGCCTTCCACGCCGAGGGTGTTAATCGGTGAAGATTTTTCACTGCGGTCTTGCTCGGCCATGTAGGCTTTAGCAACGCTGTCGGTGGATAGGAGGTTTACCAAGTCGTATTGCGTACGGTAGGCACTGACGTCATAGCTCTCACGATGTTGAATGTAGCGCACCAAGTCACTTTCGATTTGTGCTTTATTGATGGATGCCTTCTCTTGGTTTAAGGGCTCAACACTGACCACCCCGTTATCAAAGTGATGCACCATCATCGGTACCAAGGTCTGAACATGCGCTAGCGCAAACACGGCGCTGACCGCAAGAATGTTCAGGCCCATCGATGAAAAGAAGGCGGCTTGATAACGGTTTCTGGATTGCTCCAGTGCACCGAACGTATCATCCGCCCAGGTACGTGCTCGGGCGAAATAATCTTTGGGGCCTTCGGTGTTTTTCTTCGAAGGCTTGGTCCATTTGTTTTTTTCTTCCGTGAACCAGGTACCGATGTTTTCTTTGACGTTCTTCATGTTCACTCTCCTCGCATACGTTTATGGATGGACGACATCATCTCGCCACCTCGTTTTAAAGCGTGACTACCTTTTTCTGCCATATCTTGACCGAACGCACGACCGGCGTTTGCGGCCATTTTTGATGGGTTCATACCCGCCATGTCCGCACCCTTCTTCAGCAGGCCGCCAGAGCTTGTCGCAGCACCCATGGCACCACCGATTGCGCCACCAATCATGGCTGAGCCTGTTCCTGTTGAGCACATGCCTCCGATGCTTTTTGCAATGCCCACCACTTGCAAAATCAGCATCACACAAAGGCAAGAAATAAGGAGTAGCGGTATCCAATCCACCGTGGTCATACCCACCGCTTTATTGAGGTAGTGACCACCGATACTCCAATGAAGCAGGTGCATACAAAGCCCCACCACGCTGGAGACCATCACGAGCACCAAGGAAAAGCCCACCATCTTATCCAGCCAGCGGTCAAAGTAGGTGCGGGTTTTATCAAACAGGGTAAAGCTTAAAAAAAGAGGGGCCGTGGTCATGCACACGGCTATCATCAATTTCGCTACGATGATTTCAAAAAAGGCCAAGCCCACCACAGCGATGCCCGAGGCCCAAATAATAAACCCGGTGAACGCGGGTCCCATGTGTCTAAAGCTGCCTTTCTCCCAGGTCCAAAGTCCGACGCGAACCACTTCAATCAGTGCGGACTGCAAGGTGCCGTTGATGCCAGCAGCGCTGGTGATGCCATCAATTTTTGGAAGTGTTAATGGGGTGGCTTTCATCATGGCCGCCCCAAGTTCGCCGGCCCCTTTCACAAAGAGCCCGACGAAATACTCTGAAAATACTCCCCAATTAAACGCCAACATGTAAACGATGCCGATACGCAGCACCACTTTTACAAATTCATCCATCGGCTTTTTAATCAGGCCCCGGGTGATACTGAAGCCTGTCAGCACAATGTAGAGCACACACATGGTGGCCACAGGCGCTTGCAAGGCCGAAGCCATCGCCTTGTAACCATCAATAATGAAGCTCTGCGTAATCAGGTCGATTTCTGTGCCTAAGCGAAAGATGAGTGTGGCGTAAGTGGGGATGTCCATTACATGTCCTCGTCAATGATGTTATACAACTTGATGTCCAGGGGCTCTTGTCGTGCTTTGAACGAAGAGGGGTCTTTCAACTCAGTCAACGTTAAGTCCTTGAAGTCCGGTGTGGTTTTAGCCACCACCAGCATCTCGTCATACACGGCGTCACAATCAATTTTTGTGGGGTTGCCCGTCATGCAGAAGCTGTACGCATGGCTTGGTTTGTACTTCACATGCAGCTTTTTACCCGCTACAGATGATGCCTTGATTAAAAACGCGAGGGTCTTCTCTTCAGGCTGAAGTTTCAGTGCGTCTTGATGACAAGCGCTGAGTAGGGTTGCACTGGCGAGAACCGCTGCGGTTAATAGTTTTTTCTTCATGTACTTCTCCTTGTGATTAAACCGTTTGTGAACCGTTTCCAGTTCGCATTTGCCCCGTTTCTGTAATTACCCCGTTGATTACCAACCGTTGATGCGCTCGGTTTGGCAATATTTCCCGTAGTTCTTGCATGGCGCGTCCATGTCCTGGTGCGCCGCGCATGAGCTGATGGCTAAAGCCATCAAGATGATGCTGATGTGTTTCATAAATTCCCCTTGTGTTTTTTATCTGGAAGTTGGTTGAAGCGAGAACGTTCGCTCTCCGCCCAAATATCGTCTGCGGCGTTCTGTGCGTTTTGCTGGCTCATCAGGGCTTGCAGTTTTAAGCTCTGAACTTGGATGTAAGCAATCTCCGCCAAAAGGCGTGCATTTAAATCCAACGCACTTTTGGTGCCTTGGTTGCTGCTGCTCTCAATCTTGGCGGATAACTCATGCACGGTCTTAATATGCTTACTGAGCTCATCAAAGGCGTAGGTGGTCTGTACGGTGACCGCTTCGTTGACCGCACGTTTTTTCTTGTACTGCTTCACATGCGCTTGGCTTGCGCCTTTGGCGAACTCATCATCACTTAAAAAATCATTGTTTTTCTCATACGCTTTGACCAACGCGTCGTAACGGGCCTTGTTGCCCCCTGCGAGATTTTGTAATGCGTCTTCCCACGTCTCCGGGGACCACTGACGATTTTTTAAATCCTCAGCGGTGTTTTTCAAATCACCCAGGCCGTAATGGCCTTCGTGTAACTTCTTCAACTGACTCGCTGTATCAAGATGCGCCTTCCCTTGGTCGTAAGCCTCTTTCATTTTGGCTGTCTGCTCTTGAAGCTCTTTGAATTGCTTCACCATTTCGACAATGACCAGTGAATCAGACACACCCAAAGCGTCGGCATGCACCAGGGTTGAGCCCAACAACAAGGCGATACCCAAGACCGTTTTCTTCATCGGCTCCGCTCCAAGAAAAGGTCGATGGATGTATGGGGTGATCCACCCTGCTCAACGCAGATATCATCAAACAACTTAACGCTTTGAGTGTTACCTGAAAAAACGCGCAGCTCATCTTTTAAATCACTTAAATCAAGACGACACACCATGGAGCCTTCACTTTTTTGCTTGTAAAGCATGAGTCGTGACGCAGGATTTAAGTGCTTCACCGTCTCATATTCAGACGGGGTTAAGTTCAGTCCCTGCTCGTAGGTCTCGCGTGAGGCATCAGGGTTCGGGAAATACAGGCTGGTCGCGAGGCTATTTAAAATCACCGGTGAAATCGGGGCACCTAACACACTCTCTGGGGTCTGGGTCATAAAGATAAAGTGCCCGTTCTTTTTACGGATGCTCGGCAACCAATCTTTTAATACACGCTGCCAGTACGGCGAGCCAAAGACCTGCCAGGCTTCATCAATCACAAAGGAGGTGAGGCGAGAACCGTCCATGCTTTGCTCCATACGATGCAAGATGTAGGCATACACCGGGGTGGATACAAGCACCGACATCTCGGGCCTCATCAACCAAGTGACATCGAAACCCACTTTATCGAAATCAAACTCCAGCGCGTCTTCATCGTTATCAAATATCCAAGCGTATTCACCTGAGCTGCTGTTGGACCCTTCATGCAACCAAAGGTTCAGCTCAGGCCAACGCTCAAATGAGCGCGGCAGGCACTGCACAATGTTGCTTAATTTTCTAAACGGCTTATCCAACGAACCAAAGGCGTAATCAACACACTCAGCAAGCGACTCGGCTATGTCTGCTGGAAAATCAATCTCATCAGGCTTTCTCACCAGCTCTTTTAGCCACGCTTTAACAAAACCTCGGTTCTCTTGGGTATCCGGCAGTTGAAACGGGTTCATGCTCACCTGGTCTTGATACTTCGGTGATATCACGGTGTACGAACTTTTAGGTGCAGATAAAACATAAATCTTGGAGGCCTCATCCCGGTCAATGAAAAAGCTACGTTGCCCATAACGCTCCATCTGGGCATCCATGAACGAGACCAAGACGTTTTTACCGGCGTTGGTGGCACCATAAATAGCGGTGTGGCCTGGCGCGGGGTTAGTTTTAGAAGATTTGCTGTGGTAGTTAAAATACACCGGTGTTCGAGACTCACTTTCAAGCAGGGTTAATGCTTGGCCCAAATGATTTTCATCATAAAAGCCAGTTTTGTAATTATGCAGTGAGCAGAAATCGACGAAGTTCTCAGACGTAATCAACGCCGCTCGGGTAATCAAATGCTGGTTCGCTGGCAGCTGTGCCCAGAAGGCAAGTTCCGAGCCGAGGCTCTCGCGGGTCAAGGTTGTGTTCGAATAACTGTAGGCCTTCACCGTCTCACGCATGGCGGACTCAAGTTTTTCTTGGCTGTCGGCAAGTAGGAGTACGGTATTATGATGAAAGCCTAGGCGTGAAGACTCACTGGCCACATCATTCTCCAGCGAACTTAAGTCCATAATCTGGCTGCTCGCCAAATCTTCAGCATTCATCAGCTTCCCACGTTTTTTAGCAATCGCTTTTAGCGCCGCATCTCGTGACTCAAAGGCAAACGAATGGGTGGTGATGAATTCACAATCCAGGGTTAATAACGGGTCAAGGCACACGCTGCCGGTGGCTTGGCCGTATTTCTTAATCGACAACATCACCCCAAACCGCGTGTCATCGGATGCCACCCCTTGAAACTGAATGAAGTCGCCGAAGAACAAGCGTTTAGAACATAAGTACTGACTGAGGTTACCTTCGGGATAGAGCTCTTCTTGTGTCCAGGCATCGGGAATGCTGGTGGCCATCGGTGCGGCATAAGCCGGCATCGCAGGATGGTTCACATCGCCACCGTTAGGTACCAACGATAAGAACCGCATCAATTCAGAATAACCCAGCGCTTTATCTCGGCTACCCAAGCAATGCGGTTTAAATACTGCAAGCATGGACTCCAGTTGTTGCACTTTGGTGCTGAGTTGGTTCATGCGCTCATCACGCTGCATCGCGCGGTGGTCAGGTCCCAAACGGTTACGAAGACGTTCAAGCCCTTTCATGCCTTTGGCGGCCGTACCTGAAGTCATGCCCTTCAGCACCACCGTGATGTAGATGGTATTGCGATACAGGTTCTGGTGTTTAAACCGGGCATGGTAGGCCTCATTCACACGGCGTGAGAACTTTGATGTAAACTCACCATCCAGCGTTAAGCTCGCAAGCGAACGATGGACCGTGGTGTACACCATGAACTCCTCGGTGAGTCCAAGCAACGCTTGATGCAACTGGCGGCTGGCTTGGTTCAAGACATCCGGCCCTTCGGTCACAAAAGGCAAGCCTTCAACCTGAAGTACTGAGCCCAGCTCACCTGTCTTGGTCTCAAAAACCATCGGTGAGTTCAAGTGTGTGTAAGGCATCATGCTAGATACATGAAGTTCCTGACGTGCGGTTTTCAATAACTTAGAAAGGCTCATAAGAACGTACTCCCCAAATGGATTTGTTCAGCATGCTGGGTAACTTCAGCAGCTTTTTTACAATGACAAAAAGGCTTGCGTCATTTCTGCATATCATCCAGCCCACCGCGTGCACCGGTATAAAAATAAGGCCGTACAACAGGTTGCCCATCACAATGAATGCGCACACCGAGAGCATCAGGTTAAAGCCGTGGTAGTCCAGGGTCACACCACCGCTCATCGCAGGTCGGGTGAGTGCTGAAAACACCGTGTTCACATCCATCGTGTTATTACTCATGACGTCCTACCCGGTTAATGTGGTGAATAAAGACGAGCCGCCGAAAATAATGCCGAGGCCCACAAGAATCATCACGAACTGCTCTTTAGGCAGCTTGTTTCTTGCAAGGCAAAGGTAGCCGGAGCCCACAATCGCCATGACCCCTATCCCTTTCGCCAATGGCCCCTGAAGAATGCTGAGGCCTTTTGTCAGCACCGAATCAATGCTGGCTGTTGCGTGACCCACACCCGGGACCATCAACAGTGATAAGAACCCGTAGCGTTTGATATGACCCAGTGGCCCTTTTACATCGGCGATTCTTTTCTTGAGTTTTTTTAACATCTTGCTGGAAACCGTCATCTCGCATACTCCACTCGTTAGGTTGTTCATGGTTGAAGTCTCATCGTTGAAATACGTGAACAGGGCGCTCAAGCGCTGTCATCGAACGAGGCTGACTGAAGGTGTCGCTCTGCTGAATGTCAGACACCACCAGCATCGTGAAATACATCACGCCGAGAGACGCGGTCAGCACAACAAACGACGCCATCATCTGAAAACCTTCTTTCAAGGGATGTATCTTCTCGTGACGAACGTGCGCATAATCCCTTCTCGAAAAACTGCGGTGAGCCATCACATGACCTGCTACTTCTGAGTAATTAACTTGCATAACACCCTCCAATCACCTTATTTAGGCTGCAAAAATCCCTGGGCACTGATTTACCCAATTTTTTTACAACATCCTTAGAAAATCTTGGTACGTTAGGTCTTATCCATCAGACCTACGTTTTTATTAAAAAAGCCCTGCAAGCGTCTCAGCGAGACCCTCTTCGAGCACAGGTTTTGCTTTGTTGAACGACAGGTTTGTGCGCTCAGGACTGGACACCACCCGTGTGCAATAACGCTGATAATGACCTGGACCTGTCTGCTCTGAAATACGAACATCCGTCACCAAGGTGTGATTCACGTTACCAATCACAGTGTCGGCTGCGGCACCCGCCAAACTACCCGCAAGTCGTCCACCCGCTGCATTCGCAAAACCGGACAATGCACCCAGTGCTGCGCCACCTGCCCCGCCAACCGCCGCACCATACCCATCTTTTAAAACAAGTTGGCTGGACGCTAAGCTCATTTTTCCCACACTCATCACGTTCGCTTGCAGCAAGTAATGCGCGCTGATTGGGTTGCTGACAACGCGGTAGCCATGCTCAGCCAAAGCCATCTTAAGCTGAGGGGCGATATCCATCGATTTACCCGAGGTGTTCTTAACCGACACATGAATCGTTTTCTGCTCCGGTGAAACCGGATCTAGAAAAATAGACTTGCTCAAGTTCGACTTGGTCTCTACATGCCGTGGCTGTGGTTCCATCTGTGTCGCAGCACAGCTCACCAACAGGGTTGTGGCACAAGCGGCGCTTAAAATCTTAACTACGTTTCCTGCTGCCTTCATCGCTCTATCCTCTTAATTAAAACCTTAGTTATGGTTAAACCGTACGTTGCTATCACCCTGCCGAAGCAACTCCGTTCTTAAAACCGGAATCGATCGCGGTGCAGATATACCTACTTCAACTTCTCCGTTCTTGTTGTTCAGAATAATGACCTGGACGTCGTCGCTTATCATGAATCCCTGGCCCTTCTTTCTTGTTAAAATCAACATACCTACTCCTTAATTAATCGAATAACGTACCGGTGAAGCCACCTGCATCAGCATGACCCAACCTCTTGTTTACCTAACCCCGCTTTAAACGCTTGCATGCTAATCACCTGACACATGTGAGGATTATTAACCTCCGCTTGTTGCTTGTTGTCCATCAGGCATAACAAGCTCTGGCAGGCATCTGCCGTGTTACCAAAGGCCTGCCATAACTCGGCTTCCAAAGTATCGTCATACGCCAAAAGCAACCGGTTCGCGCAATACTGTAAAGAATCGAGTATCTCGCCTGGATTAAATTGATGTTGAGTTGTTGTCATGATTTCGCCTTAAGAATTTCTGCAAGTCTTGGGTAATATTTTGATGCGACACGTTTGTCCTTCACCTCTTCATCAGAAACATCAGGCACCTTAAAACCACGTGCCACGCGCGCACTCAAATCCTCATACACTTCTTGAAAAACCCTGAAGGCATAATCCGCTCTTGCCGCATTCACCACATCAACCCCTAAATGCTTCACCGTGAATTTAACGGCTGGGTGACTCCATACAGGGCGTGCAAGATGGTAGTTCTCGCGCGCTTCTTTAAACGCCGCGTGCACACTGGGTAGACCTGACCTATCAGGGCTCTTACAGCACAAATGACGGAACTGCGTGCAATTAGGTGGCCAGGTTTCGAAGCGAGCATCACGCATCATCGTGTGCAGGCCAAAAGCCAAATCTTTTTCTGTTAAATCATTCAGTGCCTGGTACCACACACCTGAATCCTTTTCACCGTAAACGTTCACAAATCTAGCTCCGTAAATATCAGTAAGCTGAAGCCATAAGGTGGCTATCATATTCATTGGCATGCTCTGCCCTTGCCTGGAAGCGCCCTGTCTCTTCACATAGGTTGAATGATTCTTTGTAGGCATTGAGGACGCGTTCTCTAGCGCTTGGCTTATGTGTCTTACCGCTGCTTCTTGCATGTTTAATCTCCTTGGGTTGGTTAGACAGCTGCTTGCGCTCAGCACTTCGAGCTAACCAGCGTAGGTAAATTGGGTTAAAATCAGCCCATGCGCTACCCACAGCTTTGTTGTGGTCGATAAAGGCTTGGATTTCACTCAAGTCTGCTGCGAAGTGAATCCCCATCGAGGTAGCTCGAGCAATCGTTTCAGGGTTTGGGGTGAAGTCGTCAGCAATCGCTGATTTTTCGGTTGTTTTGTTATTGTTGTTGTTTGTTATATATATATTCTTAATATAGCTTCCGGAAGAATCTGCTGTGTGGACTTCTGTGTCTGAAACCGTATCTGGACATGCATCATGAACAACCGTTTCATCGGGTGTTTCACATGGTTTTTCGGTGATTGAAACTACATGATTATCTGTGATTTCTTTATTTTGAGCGAAGTGAGCGTTGTAGATTTTTGGAAGATTTAAAAACTGGATTTGAAGACTTTGCCCTTGGCTTAAAATCTTAAATTCTTTAGAGAACTGCTCCGCGATTGTAATAAGGTAACTGCGAATGGCTTGCTTCTGTGGTGTGCCAGCACCTCGTCGGCCCGGTGCTGGGTCGATAGATAACATAGAGGCTAATTCACGATAGCTAATATCGGATACGATCCCTGTCTCTGAATCGGCGCGATTAATTAAGTAACCGATCATGCTGATATGAGCATGAGGTAAACCTAAAAATCGGGATTCGATTTCTTTCCTTGCCTGGTTAAATTTTTTCAAATTGCATATGAAATAATTACTCACTTCAACAAGTCCTTCTTTCTAAATCAATCATTAATAACAATGATTCAATGATACTACCGGTTTGCTTAATATGCAACCTATGGTTGCATATATATTTTAAGTTGCTTAATATTGCCATCTATGGACTTATTCAATATAAAATGTATAATATAGTATCTATACAAGGTGGTATTGAATTGGAATGAAAGATATGACATCAGAAAGAGGGCATTTTGTTCAAGGTTTTTCTAGACGCCTGACTCAGCTCATGCAGGATGAGGGGATGGGATCAGTGCGCTCAAAAGCGGGGGTCAAGATCAAGGAGCTTGCGGAGATTAGTAATTGCTCTCACCAGATGGCTAGGAGATATGTTTTAGGTGACGCACTTCCTGATGTTAATGTGACTTTTAAAATTGCAAAATGGCTTAAGGTATCTCCGGGATGGCTTCTGTTTGGCGAAGAAAGTAAAATACCAAATAATATTAATAAAAAAGATCTAATTCAAATCGAGCCTGATTTACTAGAATATATACTTATTGAAAGCGCGCCACTTTTTTTGGTTACAAAAGATCTTCATGAGTTAATTTATTTCATTATAGACATAATAAACGACACCACTCACATTGAAGCAGATAAAAAAGACATACTAAAAATCGTTGACTTATCGATCAATTCCGTAATGCGTTTTAACGAAAAACCAAATGACAATAGAGCTCTCAGTGCATAAAGAACAAGGGGTTGAGCCGAAAGCTCAGCAAAAACAACATCCGGATATTTTAAATATTTTATATGATAATCGCTTCCATATTAAAAATAAGTTCAGTTCCGTTATTGGTTTTTATGAAATAAATCACATCTCTATTACGATTATAGATCCGTCAAATGAAACGATCGTTTTTTCAACAACACCAAATATTGAATATCATTTAATTACCAAGGATCTATGGAAGCATGATTTAACTATATCCCCACATGCTCATAGAAATAATGAATTAATTTGGTGGGATATGGACGACATAAATCCACATTTCAATCAAATTGATAACATAAAAAAACAACGAAACAACTATACATTAGGAATGTCATTAGCTAGGAAGATAGATGGCTTTTGTATCATTTATTCTTTTGCAACCAAAAGTGACGAGGCTAATCTAAAATCATATTATATTTCTAATATAGACCGATTGTATGATATTGGTGATCATTGCTATAAATCCATTCGTGATATTTATTCTTCATACTGTCGCCATCATACTGCTCCACGAATAATAGATTTTACAAATTTTGATGCGACGATCAAAAGTAAACCTTATCTTCAACTGGTTGTTAATAACTCTTATTTAAAAGGTAACGTTAATTATGAATAACGTGAAAGTAATAAAGCTTGGAAATCCATTATTAAGATTGGTTTCTAAATTAATACCTGATAATGAATATGGAACAAACGAGTTGCGCCGTTTATCTGAAAAATTATTCAATGTGATGAAAGTAGAAAGTGGTCTTGGCCTAGCAGCTCCACAAATTGGCATAAATAAACGAGCTATTGTTTTTGGAATGGAGCAGCATCCTGTTCGCACAGATTTACCCCCCATCCCTTATACTGTGTTATTTAATCCGTCTTTCGAACCCA
>Ga0335396_10001667_pt1 | contig 28240 bp, 31 predicted proteins | sample FRY02_FD_205743 | JGI IMG/M metagenome (GOLD analysis project Ga0335396, IMG submission 205743) | Freshwater microbial communities from Lake Fryxell liftoff mats and glacier meltwater in Antarctica - FRY-02 (spades assembly) (version 2) | ecosystem: Environmental > Aquatic > Freshwater > Ice >... | reverse complement strand
ATCAATCACATTTCAGTGAGTCGAAAGAAGTGTTTTGACACATGCACGCAACAGTACAAGTATCGTTATCATCTTAAGCTTCCTCGTCCGGGAGAAGAACCATTTTACTTTGTTTATGGAACTATCGTTCACAAGATTTCAGAAATTTATGTTGAAAATCGTGGAGAGATTCCAATTGGAGAAATCGCCAAAGATGTTCTTCGTGGAAAATATCCATTTGAAGAAGGAAAAACCTGCCCTACAAGTTTGCCGGAAGAATATCACAAAAAGTTTCAGAAGCATCTAAAGGCAATTCAGAATCTTACAGATAGGATTGGAACAACGGGTTTTGTGGAATGGAAATTTCGATATGATCTTGATCCGCCGAACGGCAGACATGTTACTGGATTTGTTGACCGTTTGATCATTAAAGATGACAAAGCTTTCATCATTGACTATAAAACAACTAAAAAAGGTAAGTTTCGAGTAGACAAAGAAACTGTCAAGGAAGATCTGCAACTTCGTTGTTATTCACGAGTAGTTCAAAGGGAATTCGGCATCAAAGCAGAAAACATAAAGGCTGCTTTGTACTATTTAGAAGGCGAAAATTTGATTGCCTGCCAATATAGCGAAGAATCTTTGTTGCAGGTAGAACAAGACTTAAAGAATGCTTTCATCCATATCGAGAATTCAGATCCAGACAAGGTATGGGGTAAGGTTGGATGGCATTGTAAAAATTGTGATTATGCCACGATATGTCCATTTTATTCTCCACAGACTGCCGAACAGGCAAGTTGGAGCGGAGAACTGGTTGATCTTGGTCATTCGGATGATCCTTGGTCCGAACACAAGCTTTTACATGAAAACTAATTGTTTGGCAAAGGAATGTAATCTTTGGGGTATTTATTTTGTGGATTGTTTCGATCTATAATTGGAATTTGTCTTGCAAGGCTATATCCAACTTCATTCAACCAGCCAAAACCATTCATTTTATTGTAGACACGAATAGTTTTGAGCGGTGTAAAGAACCCATTTCCACCGCCATCAAATGCAGATGTTCCCCAACAAATTCCGACATAGAAGCTATCACTTAGCAGCCCTCCACCGGAACGTCCCGGTCGAGGGCTGTTTTCTGTTGTAATCAGATCTGGCCATGTATCTCCACGCATACCAACATATCTTACATCATAATGAGCAATCTCTCCGCCACTATCACATCCAATAGAGTGGAATCTTGTGTTTTCAGGAAACTCAAAATCTTCTGGTGCAATAGGGTAGTATTCTGGAATCCAATCGGGCTTGAATCTCAACAAGCTGCAATCTCTTCCTTCACTATTGCTATAGTAAATAACATCTGCTGAATAGGTTTTTGGAGAGGTTAATTTATTGCTGTTATGATACCATGTTGTTATTTTACAGGTCATCATCTGGGATTTACCTTCTTCAGCCGTCATATTTCCGTCCCACAAATGACCACAAGACTGAATGTAAGCATATCCATCAACTTCGCTGTAATAAATTATTGTTCCTGATCCAGAGGCTCCAGAAACATTTATTTTTACCCCAGCGGCTAACCATTTCTTATATTCATCCCCTCTTTGTTCTATAGGGAAATATCCTTTTGCCAAATATGCGTAAGGATCATCGTCATTATGAACCAAAGGCATGTTTTCAATTAAATTAGATGTTTGATAATTACGGATACCTTTTACAGATATTCCAATTGCAAAAAAGATAAAAAATACAGATATACAAACAATAATTCTTTGAAGCATATTGATTCACTCCATAAAACATGCTAAAATGACGATAGTATATATGGAGTGTTAAGATGTTAAGCCTAGCGATTCATCACAATGTGTGGTTGACCAGAGACCAAAGATATGCCCTACACGATGGAATAGATCTTGTTGTGGTCGGATTATATGTTCCAGTATGGGTTTCAAATCAAAGAGCCACTTCTGAACCGGCAAAAGAATTATTCTGTAAGTATTACTTAAAAAATCCAAAAACCGATGAACAGATTCAAATTGTTAAAGATGGATATGAGATTACATTGCCAAACAGACAAGGTAATTTACCAAATCTAACAGACGAAGAATGGAGAGATCTAAATTTGAATAATCCAGACAATCTTAAAAACCATTATTCAAAATGCGATAAAGCTGTCAATTCAAATAATTTATTAGATACAATTGACGGAGGCTCTAAGCATCTTAGTTTTAGAGAGCACAACAAAATTGAAAATGAAACAATTAATGTCATTCATTTTATCAACATGGTAGAAATTGAAGAATTGACAAAAAGTTTAATTTAAGAACAGTCTCTAAGACGCATTCCAATTCTCATTGTTACATTGTCTCCAGACAACAAAGATACAGCAGTGCCAAGAATAGCTGTTGAAATTAATATTCCTGTATCGTCATTAGTTGTTGTTAAAAATAAATTGGTTACTGGTCCCCAGTCACCAACCGTAGCTCGGAATGCAACAATTGGACTTGTGGCAACATAATGTGAGCCTTCTAAGTTGACTGAGAAAATTCCCGAAGAACTGATAGATTGTCTTTCATAGCCTCCAGAAGAAGGCTCTCCGATTAAACTATCTAAAGTATTATCGGCTTCAACAACACTTCTGTTATCAAGTCCCAAGTGATAATATTCTGGGATAATTGTATTGGATTGTCCGCCTGTAAATGCTGCCATCAACAAAAATCTTTCTCCTTCTTGATGGAGAATGTTATTAATGTTATTTTTTTTCCATAGAAGATTGCCTTTAGAATCTCTATGTTCAATTTCTATGATTGTAAGAATGCCGTTCCAATTGCTCATAGTCTATATAGAGTATAATGAGATTCAAATTATGGATTCAAGAAAATTTAGCTGGTCCCGGAGGGGGTCCAGATTCGGCTCCTTTTGATTTAGCCAGAATGTATTTGGCGAATAAAGGATCAGCCGGAGCACTGCCTCAGATTGGAAATTATCCTCCAAAATTTGAAAAATCGCCAACGGATAAGTATCTTGATCCGGCACATCGCAAAAGAATGAAAAGAAAATAAAAATAGTCGGCTTGTAAGACCGACTATTTTTATCATGGCGACTAATAATTATCGTCGAAAACATTGTCGTCGTCGTCGTCGTCTTCGTCTTCGTCGTCGTCGTCGTCTAAAACATCTAGTTCGTCGTCAATTTCCCCGAAGTTGAAGTCTTTGTCGTCATCGTCATCGTCGTCATCGTCATCGTCGTCGTCGTCATCGTCATCGTCATCGTCGTCGTCCCAATCGTCGTCATCGTCTTCATCGTCCAAGTCGTCTTCCTCGTCTTCCTCGTCTTCCCCGTATTCCTCGTCGATGTCTGTTTCTAAATCATCTTCATCGTCGAAAAGCTCAACACTGGATGGACCTCTCGACCCATAAACATCCTCCATCCAATCGGGGAGGCTGTCACTCTCGGTTAATCGTCTCGTCATTTTTCATTCCTCCTCTTAACGGTGTAAGAACTTGATGCCATTAAAGCATAATGGTGGCAGTGATATTAATAGAACGCTACCACCATTTTTGCAGGCGACATTCAAAGATTATTACAGAAATCAAGATTAGTGTCTATGCTAAAAATCAACGTATTGCACGATAACTTAAAGAACAGCAGCCTTTGCTTTTTCTTTTTTTTACTTCTGGGCAAATTATTTTTACATAAATTGTGCGTATCCTTCCATCTGGACCAGTTTCTTCTGTAAATTTTCCAATTAAACGACCATGAATTTGTTCCCACTCCCATAAAGGAGATCCTTTACGAGCCTTAGATGGATAGTCGCAACTATCTAATCCGCCATTGCAACATCCATTGTTGCTTTCTGGCTTTGATCTCTTATTATATTCTGGTGCTTCTGTCGATAGATTTCTACTACAGCACATAATTCCTCCTTAAATAAAATGTGTTCTTACAAGTTTTCCTTCTTTAACTTCAAATGGAGTCATTGGATCGTCACTTACAGATTTTGTTTTGTATAAATATGAAATCATATCTTGAGCACCGCTCAGAGATTCATCTTCAGACACCATTATGCTATCAACAAAATTCTTTTCATTGTCATACAAATATGCCTGACTTTGTGGAATTTCAACTTCTACATCATATAAAGGATTTTCAACCTCTGATTGAATTCTTATCAAGTGATCTCCAAGTTTGATACACTTGGAACTTTGAATACTTACGATTCCATCTTCATTATTACAAGATGGAGCAGACAGCATTTTTACTTGAGGAGTCAACATATTCCTATGAAAAAATATATTTTGAATTCGATCATGATATTTCCAGTCATTTAATGTAACATCTGCCCATAAAATTGTTCTTGACATAGATTCAAAGAAGTTTGCATTCAAAGGAGCAAATTGAATAGCCTTCATAACGTATCTTAAAATTGTATCACGAGCTTGATGAACAGATTTAATTTCTGAAACGCCAGTAAATTTTACATCATTGTAAATCATTACGAATATATCATAAAATGCGCCAACAAATATTCTGGCAAAACTATGACATTCAGCAGCCAATTGATTATCTGGGGCATCTTCAGGAAGAGTTCCCGGATTGACATATTTAAAATTGTTAATTGCACAACGCAAACAATTTGGATTTTTTCCGCTATTTGGTCCAGAAATACTGTAAATAACCTTTCCCATTTGCTCTGCAAGATTTGATACAACATTTTCTTTTGTAAAATCTCCACCAGTCTGAGATAAAGCATAAGATGATACTTCGTCATGAGACAAACTTTTCATCATCGCTACAAAGTCTCCAAATGCTTCATGAAAAGCAGCTACTTCAAGAAATGCTGCACTCCACATATCTGGACGATAGAAGTCCAAAACAGCATGTCCAAGTTCGTGTGAAACAATATCTGCTGACTCGCATGTGTGCATTGTTCCCGTTCTTTCATGTGTAAAAGAAAAGAACTTCAGGTGTCTTCGATCGTAATACGCATTTAAATCACTTCCTGCTCTTGGAAGCACAGAAAGTATCGAAGTTGCTGCCCATTTTCTGCAAGGCTTATCAGTATATTTGTTAAGAAATTCAATTGTATGAGATAATGTTACAACGACGCCCGCTGCCTGTCCTTCGAAACTTTCTAAAGGAAATCCGCCGCCTTTGTAATTTTGAACTGAAAAATTAGGAGTTGGTGCTACCGTTGGCACTGGAACAAATGAAATAAGATTTCGTGTTTCAGGATCATTAAGAATGTACTCAATTGGTTTATCTGTAACAATTAAACGAGGTTTCTCTTGTGGTTGAGGACGAGGACGAGGAGCACCCGGTCTTCTTCTTAACACAATAGCTCCTTTGGCTTCTGAATTTAAAAAACCAAAAAACTTCTTGACGTTGTCAATAAATTTCATTTTACCCCCGAAGGTTAAGTGTTCCTTCAACTGTATATATTCTTAACACTTGAGGTATGAGATGAGTAGTTTGTCGCAAAAAGAAAAAATTATCAGAGAGAGAAGAACAATTGAAGCTACTAAAAAAAACTTGATGGGACCATCAGGTAAAATTGGCATTATTGTTCGAGCATTGGGAAGTCCGATTATGTCAGAAGGCGGAACATATGTTGATACAAATTACTTGGAAAATCCATATGATGATTTTGTTGATGTAGAATATGAACAAACAGTTAGCGGACAAGATGGACCTGTAGCTTGGCGTGATCAAATTGGTCACAATGAAAGTGGGGCTGGAGTTGTACATGAAGAAAATCCAAATTTTTTAGGATATGTTTTTGATGGATTAAGTCGTGGAATCCATATTGAGATTCAATACATGCGTCATGAACATATATTGAGAGTTCATTACAAAGGATATGAAGTCTACAGAGAAGTCGCAGGAGAATTAAATGCTTATGGCCCATTCCCAGAATGGGAAGAAATAATTTTTCGTCTATACAAAAATGCGAAAGAAAAATACAAAAACATCAAAGATCAAGAATATGCAGAATTATCTGATGCAGTAGATCGCAAAAAAGCTTCTTTTTGGAACCGTCTTAAAATGCGTTGGGGCGTTTAATAATTTAAAACATATTAACTTTTTCTGAAACTACATTGATTAAAAAAAACAATTCTTAATCATAGATACGAGTAAGAATCAAGTTGATCAAGTTGATCATCTCGGTTTTACCAACGGGAGGGGAATTATGTCAAAAAAGCACTGCTGCTCAGACGACCACGAAGAAATTAGAGTTAATAAAATGACTCTTGACGATGGTCGCCATGCTGAAAGGCACGTTTCTGTAGATGAAGAGGGCAACGAAGTAGTTGAAATCTTCGCCGAAGAAAAGCGTCCCCTAAAGCTAGAAAAAAGAATTCATCGTGAATTCAGAAATGTTGTATCAAAAGAAACACATGAAACAATTAAAGATGGAGAAGTTGCACATGTTGAGGTTCGTTCAACCGAATCTGAAGTGCCACTCAAAGTCGTTGAAAGAATCGGAATAGCAGACCATGCGAAAATAGTCGATGGAGACTATATTCGAAAAGAAGAAATTGGAAAGATGGTTGCAGACAGTGTCGTGGCTGGCGTCTCTGCTTTGATGGAAAATATGGAGCCTATCCATCAAAGAGAAGAATCACCACAAAATTTTCAACCAATTTTCAGAGCACAATCAGTAGTTGAAAACAACGTAGCAGAGAATAAAAAAGGCGACTCGACTGTTAACATTGTGATTGCAGTCATTCTATTGGCGCAAATAGTATTCTTCGGATATATGTTTTTTATAATGTAAAAAGTAGGTGGAAAATTTGGACAAAATACAAGTTGTACAACTTTCCGTCCTATGAAGTCAAAATCAAGGCGTCCATTGGACGCCTTGATTTTTTTATAGACGACGATGAATTAGATATTAATGATCTATTTGAAGAGATGATGTCCCTTCAAAAGAAGCCATTAACTCAGTCGCACTCACGACCTTTGCGTTTTTCGTCTTTGAAACGTTAGGAAATTACTGTATGTTACTTCTGATTGCGACATGGGCGAATCTTTACGTCAAATCCATTTATGGATTTCTCCAAATCATTCTTAGCAATATATAACTCTGCACATTTTCTAGCTTCTGACAGAGCTTTTTCAAATGATGTAGACTCTACATATCCAAGATCCACACACTTTTCTCCAAGACCAATGTGACGATACATCATGCTTGCTTCCCATGATATTATCTGCGTGAGATTTGATGGGTCTTTCCATTTAATTATATTCTTGACAGTATCCAACGCATCATCAAAAGAATTGAACTCCCAATTTTGTCCGCCAGACATTGACATTTGATTGGTTGGCGTTGGCATCTTGTTGAGTACAAATTTTGCGTTGTACTCGAAAATCAAAAAACCATGATTCATTATTGTTTTATAAATATCCATATTTATTTTTAAATCCACTTTAAGCCCTTCGCATGATCATGCGAAGGGCTGTGACAGCACAACAGTTATGACGCATTACGCTCCGTCTGTGAACATTGTCATAATTCCAGATCTTTCGAGTGTTGACTCGTTTGGATCTTTCATAAATGTCTTTGAAGACATTCTCAAACGTTTGTAATCACCCCATTTAGCGATTCTGTCTTTTCGGTAGCTCTTGACATTGCCAAGTGTTTCTGCAACAGTTCTTACTGTTGTACCTTCTCTTATTTCATATCCGACAATCATATTGTCTCGATCTTCAATGATCAAGACTGTTCTGCGAACAGGATGACTGTGCTTTCCTTTGTAATAAAACCTTGCAACTGGTTTTTGTGTCACTAGATTGTAAGTTTTTTTCTTCTTCATTTAAGTCTCCGTCAAGTATTTTATTTTATGCTTCTTAAAGAAATATTGTTTGTGAATTTCAGTTGCGAAATCGACTTCAGACAACAATCTATTCGAAAATTGAGAATCAGTCAATGGCACTTCATAAAGAACATATTCTTTAATAAAGTCTGGCACTGTTTTTGGTCTACTAGATCCTTCTGGCAATTCTACTTCTAATAAAACAAAGTAAATATTGTTCCCATTCTTGAAGAAATCAAGCTCCCATTTGATACCATTATCTTCGATTACATAACGATTTTTCTTTAATTTTCTAACGCAAATTGACCATAAATCTTGACCATCACGATCATCTAATTCTTGTTCAATCTCAATAATGCGATCTCCTACTTTCTGTTTGAAAGTCAAAATCCATTTTTGATTGTCTATACAACGAATTCTAGTGGTCATTCCATCGCCGGAGTCCAAATATCCTTGCTTAATGTCATAATAATTTTTTGAAATCTCAAGCAAAGTCAGATGATCAAAATCATTAACAATTTCTAAAGAAATCATTGTTTTATACTCAAGTTCTGTTGGCAATTGAATCTCCTAATCCAAATTTGTAATTCATACATTATGGCAAATCATTTGAAACAGCCAATGATTTTCATTCATTAAGCATCCGCCTATCCTTTGCTGGAATTTTCAATGTCATTTTTATCCTTCGCACATAAGTTTAAACTCAAATGAAGCTTTTTTGGAATCTGTCAATTGATCTTCATAAAACAAATTGACATAAGAAGATTCGCATCCTGCTTGATTTGTTTCATCAAGTCTCTTTGAGTAAGTTTCAGATACAGAAGACTCAATCAAATGTGCCTGACGACACAAATTCTCTGGAGATGGAGACATGTCACTTGGAAGACTTGCCACTTTTACATCTGGGACTCCGCCAAGATGTACAATAAGTGTAGCAAACTCATCAATGTGATGAAGTTCACTTTCAGCTTCCTTTAAGAATAATTCTCGGAATTCTTCTCTATGAAGTCCTCTAACTGTAGCTGCTGCCTGTTGATAAAACAAACAGTGCATTCTTTCATTTTCTAAATCTTTCTGCAAGAAAGATATCAGTTGATTATTTTTCATGTTTCTCCTCGTGTTGATGATAATTGTGAAATGGCATTTCTGGATGCCCATGGTCGTGCGTGTATGGAAGTTCTTGAAATTATACTTACAGTCAATAAAACTAACAATAAATGTCTAATTTTTATTGAGTCCTTTCATAGTAATTTAAAAAATTGAATTCTTCCTAATAACTACTGTAGGTAAACAGTAGAGGGGGTAAATCTTAAATGCGTGAAGACATAGATTTTGAATGGAAGAAACGATATCGTACTCTAAAAGAGTTTTATGATCGTGAATATGATAAGAAATACTATTCATTCAACAAATTCGAACTTGATATTGACCCGATGGAGCCGTTTGAGGACATCGAAGCATATCCAGCAGAAGTACAACAAAAAGAACTTGTTAAGTGTGCAATGTCTTTTACATATTGGTGTCATAAGTATGTAAAAATTACCCATCCTAAACGTGGATTGTTGCCATTTGTTATGTACAAATATCAAAGACGTTGTATTCAAGAATACGAGAATAATAGATTTAACATATTGTCCAAGTTTCGTCAAGGTGGTTTGACTACAGTTACTGTAATTTGGTCTTTATGGAGATGTTTGTTTAAGTTAGATGAAACAATCATGGTTTTATCTAAGTCTGACCGTGAAGCTATCGCTTCTGGCGAAATTGTCAAAAGAGCGTTAATCGAATTGCCAATTTGGATGAAGCCAGAAATGGAAAAAAATAACGACCATCAGAAGCTATTCTCAGATACAGGATGTAAATTATTCTTCTATACACCAGAAGCTGCTCGTGGACGATCTATCACATATCTTATTCTTGACGAAGCTGCGTTTATTCCAAATATGGACAAATATTGGAAAGCTATGTTTCCAACTATAAGTACCGGTGGACACTGTATTTGTATTTCTACAGTTAATGGTGTTGGCAACTGGTATTATGACATATTTGCTGGAGCAGAGAAGAACCAAAATGACTTTCACATTATCGAATTAGATTATTGGGATCACCCAGATTATGATGATGAAGATTGGGTAAAAGCCACAAGAGCACAGCTTGGAGAAAAAGGTTGGCGACAAGAAGTTCTTCGTGACTTTCTTGGATCTGGTGAATCATTTATTCCAAATTCAATTATCAATAATTTGGATCTCATCGCTAAAGAAATTCAACCAATAAAAATGTTGTTCCCGCAATGGAACAATCATTATGAAGCAAGAGAAAACAGAGTTACAGACGTTGACACATGGGAACGTGGTGCTTTGCATATTTGGAGAGAGCCAATAGATGGCAGAGAATACATAATTGGAGTTGATGCCGCTGAAGGCATGGATGAAGAAAATGACAATAGTTGTTTTGAAGTAATCGATGCAGTGACTTGTGAACAAGTTGCTGAATTCTATAGCAACATATGTCCTCCGCACAACTTTTCACAAGTTGTAGCGATGATTGGCAGAATGTATAACAATGCTCTTATAATTGTTGAATCTCAAAGTGCTGGTCTTACAGTTCTTGACAAACTTCAACACGATTTCTTCTATGAAAATCTGTTTGAATGTTCTCAAGGCGGAAATAGCAAAACATTGTCTGTTGGAATAAAAACAAGTAGAAGCACTCGACCAAAATTCTTGGAAACAATGCAAACCAGACTTATTAATGAAAGCATTGCTATTCGTAGTCGTAGATTTGTTAAAGAGCTAAAAGGATTCATTTGGAACACTCAGACAAAAAGGGCTGAAGCAACTAAAGGTTTCCATGATGATGCAATTATGGCACTTTGTTTAGCATTGTATGCCAGAGATGCCAGAATGCGTCAACTCCCAATTGGTTCGGGAGAATCAGAAGAAGAGTATAAAGAAAAGTTCAAAGCAGAAATATATGATGAAATTAAGAGAGAACTCGCTAAAGCTACGCCAGATGAATGGATCGACCCAGATGATTTCGATCTTCTTAAAGACGGATTTAATATCAATCCTTCTTCAATATCTGAATATGCAAGATTCAATGATAAGTTGATTCGTGAATTTGGCTGGGCAATTTTGTTTTTCATTTGGTTGGTACAACACTAAAATAAAGAATTCATCAACATCAAAAGGAAACACATGAGCAAAAAATCAAAACAACTAGACAAGACAAAATCTCTTTTATCACAAGCTTTAGAATCAGCTTTATCTTCAATGCCAAACAACCAAAAGATTATTGAAGCAACTAGAGATATTCGAAAAGCAATTCGTAAAATTGATGAAGTTTCACAAGAGCAAATGCAAAAAATAAAAACTTCTGAATCTCAATTTCAAAATTGGTGGGGAAATGTTCAATCAGGAGTGCCACTCGGTGCTATGAGTTTAGAAGCTTGTCAAAAAAGTTTAAATCAACTAAACGGAATGATCGACAAAGAACAATCTAAAATTGATGAAATTGAAACCAAATCATCAAAAATAAAAGAGAATTCAAAAGATCAACTTTTTCAAGATTGATAAATTAAATCATAGATAATGAAAATTAAATGGAGAAATCATGTACAAATCTTTTAACAACTTTAGAGAAGATCGTGAAATTGTTGAATTCGGTCAAAAATACGATCGTCTGTGTTTAGCAATAATTGAATCTGGCATGACTTTTGATCAATTCTGGATCGAACATGGACTACCGTTCTTTATTAATGGCGGAGCTTGTAACGAACAAGAGTTGATTGAAGGATGGAATCCCGGCTCTTGGGATTGGGGCGGTTTGTGGAATGGAGTTAAAAATTCTCCTACAGGTCAAGCTGTTGGTGCCGCAGGTCAAGCTCTTGGAGGGGCTGCTATGGGAGCGGCTCAAGGTTTTGCTGGATCACAACTTGGTAAAAACGCTGGAAATTTCTTTAATCCACAACAAGCTGGACAACCCGGTGCAACACGACAATCTCCTCCTCAAACACCACAATCTCCTCCTCAAACACCACAATCTCCTCCTCAAACACCACAATCTCCTCCTCAAACACCACAATCTCCTCCTCAAGCACCACGACCACCACGACCACCATTAAGTGCAAACTCACAAGCTAAAGTTGGGGAAGCAATGAAGTCTATAAAAAAATCATTTAATGACTCTATGTCTGGAGTGGTAGAAAAATACAAAAATAATAGAGACTCTGTAGGATATCAATTAGCCAAAGGATTTGTGGACAAAGTAAATGCTTACGCAGAAAAGCTTAAAATCCAACAAGACGAAGGAAAATTTGATCAAAATGCAGCTTTTGGACCACAAACTCCACCACAAACTCCACCACAAACTCCACCACAAACTCCACCACAAACTCCACCACAAACTCCACCACAAACTCCACCACAAACTCCACCACAAACTCCACCACAGGCTCCACCAGCAGCCAAGGATTATTTCGGAGATTGGAAAAAACAACGAGCAGAAATTCCACCGACACAAGCATCAACGCCTCCACAAAGCTACGCTGATAGAATCGAATACATACCGATTGATGATGACGATGATCAAGGAATTCCACCGACACCTCAACAAATCTCCGCTGATAATTTGGCCGCTTGGAAAGACCAATGGCGTTATAATAAAAATATCTGGGCTGACGATTTAGAATGATGTAGAATTACTTTAATTAACTACAGCAAAAAGCTCCGAAATTTCGGAGCTTTTTTCATTTATACATTATGAGGCATCAATTCCGAAAGTTCTTCGAAATGCAAAATATAAAATATGACTATTCGTCAACACATATAGATGTTCCAGATCCATTGGCTAGCGACTTAATTAAATGGGGTAAAAACAAAATTAAAGATTCAGATATATTCGTAAGTCAAACAGACGCTGGTTTTGGCAGAGAAGACGAAATGCACGTAACTGTTCTTTATGGAATTCACGCAGACTCCTCCGAGCAAGTATCAAAATACATTTCCGGCATAAAACCCATCTCCGTCAAACTTGGAGAAATTGATGTATTTACAAATCCAGAGAAATTTGATGTTGTAGTCATTAAAGTTATCAGCGATGAACTCAAGTCACTAAACAACAAACTCACAGACAATATTGAATTCACGAACAAATATAAAGAATACAAACCGCATATCACTCTTGCCTATGTAAAAAAAGGTAAGGGATGGAATTATCATGGAATTAATCAATGGAAAGGCAAAGAATTCACTGCTGATTATGTTGTGTTCTCATCTAAAAATGGAACTAAGAAAAAAATAAAAATTTAGCATAATGAAATTCAACAGGTAATTATTGTCCCTTTTTAGAGTCAATTCAAAAGTGCAGCAATTTCTTCAACAACAGGATTCCACATTGTTTTAGATGCTCTGCGAAAATATTGATTCATTCCAGACAGTCGCAATCGGTAATAAGAAAAGGCATCTGTATATGATTTCCAGTCTGGATGATTTACATCAAATTCAGACTGCAAAAATATAAAGTAGCTGTGATTGAAAAGTGATTGACAGGTAAAGTTTTGATTATGTAAAAGAACATCGCCCCAGATAGCAACCGAATTAGAACTTTTGTGAGGCTGTCTGGTTAAGTAATCAATATCATCAGGATGATGATATTCTAGCCCTGTCATTGAAATCTCTATTCTTGGGTCTGAATTCAATATATTGACTAAATTTTGCCATCCAGATCCGGGATGAGTCATAAGGAACAATGTTTTTTTCATTCATCCTTCGATTTTTTAATTGTCATTAAGCTGTAAACTACTGAATCTAAATCTTTCCAAAAGTTGTCAGATCCAAATTTTCCCAAAACATGAACAGAATTGTTTGCCAGTCTGATATGCCATTGTTTGTCATTACGGACAATTAAAAAATGGCTTCCATTACAAATAACTTCAATTGTATGATTAAATCTTAAATATAAATTAAGACCGATGCTAATTATCGGGGAATAAGACATCAAATAATAGATTATGATGTCATTTTGTCTCTTATGATTTCTTATAATCCAAAAATTCATTGATTCTCCTTACTGTAATACGAGTGTGACTCGCTCAAAATTGACGTCGCCCTAATAACTAAAGTAGGTAACAAGTAGTTCTTAGGGTTTATAGGGAGAAAATATGGCCGCTTGGTGGGACTTTTTCAAAATATTCACTTACGCATTCACTGAAGATCCGCTTACAAAGCGAAGTCGAAGAGATATGGGTGGTGCTGGTACTTCACAACCTGATGCTATACCAGATATTCGTGGCGGACAGGACGGGTTTTCAGGCGGTAGTGGTCGAGGATCAGTTCGCTTGCGAGATACAAACGATTTTGTAGATCTTTCGACTGTAACAAATCGCATTCATAGATATAAAGAATATGAACGACTTAGAAATATGGCAGAAATAGAAATGGCTATGACTGTTTTTGCAGACGAAGCCTGCTTTGCTGGCGAAACAAAAGTTGAAACTCCATCTTATGGAACAGTTACCCTTAAGTGGCTTGCTGAGAACCTTAAAGATGAAAGATTCTTAGTTTACTGTTACGATTCAAACAAGAAAGATTATACGCTTGGATGGGCATACAATCCAAGGAAAACAAAACGTGCCAATACAATTAGAATTATGCTGGATGATGGCAATTACTTTATTTGCACTCCAGACCATTTGATTATGTTGATAGACGGATCTTGGTTAGATGCAGGAAAATTAGAGTATGGATCAGAATTGATGCCATTCTACAGACTAGCTGCTCGTCAAGAATTCACAAATCAAAAGACAAATCAATTTCCTAGAATATGGACACACGACAAAGGTTGGATTCACGAAAGACAATTTGTAGATGAGTGGAGCACGGGAAGACAAAAAGAAGACTTAGAGATCGTCAATAGTTATTGCCGTATGATTTCTGAAGGATTATCTGTACGAAAAATTACGCAACTTACAGGAAATGACTTTGAGACTATAAGAAACAGAATCGAACGTGCTGGATTCTCAAATCGAGAAATTAAGTGGCTTGGAAAAAAATCTGATCGTCGTAGAGTTATTGGTGTTCAACAGCACAAAGAAATTGATGTATATGATATATCTGTTGAAAAACATAAGAACTTCTGCACCAACTGGGGCGTTGCACATAATTGTCAAAAAGACGATGAAGGAAGAGTCATGGCTGTCGAGTGTGCCAGTCAAGAAATCAAAGATGAACTTGAATACCTACTATTTCATCGCAAAATGCTAAATTTCGATCAGAAGAAAATTTGGAATGCAGCAAAGCAATTGTTCATCATGGGTGATTTCTTTTGGGAAATCGTAATTGATCCAGAAAATCCAAAAGACGGTGTGTTAAATTTGGTTCCGTTGCCAGCCGATAGCATGTATCGAATCGAATCAACAAAAGGCAAACTTATTGAGTTCCAGCAGAGCAAAGAAGGTCCTGATTATGAAAGTTTGGCTAAAGTTGAAATCACTCAAGCAACAGATGCCGATTTACAACAAGCCGCAGCCGTTAGATTCGCTCCAGAACAAATCATTCACATTAAAATAGGCGATGATCGCAAGACATTCTACCCTTATGGCGTGTCATTAATTGAAGCCGCACGTGGACCTGCACACCAATTAAGATTAATGGAAGACGCTATGGTGGTCTACAGATTGACAAGAGCACCAGAAAGACGTGTGTTCTATATCGATGTGCAAAATCTTCCGCCTTACAAAGCTGAAGCCTTTATTGATAGAATGAAAGATCAGTTCAAAAAGAAAAAAGTTGCAAGTAATCGTGGTGGACCGGGAGCATCTTCTGTTGAAGAAAGATGGCACGCACCGGCTGCGGATGAGGATTATTGGATTCCAATTCGTGCCAATGCAAATACTCGTGTTGAAACATTGCCCGGTGCTCAAAATCTCGGAGAAATTGATGACACAGTTTACTTCAGGAATAAATTGTTTACAGCATTGAATTTCCCAAAGAATTACTTCAACAATGAAGATGCTCAAAGTACAAGAATCTCTTTATCTGCTCAAGATGTTAAATTTGCTCGCATGATTGAAAGATTCCAAAGTCACATCGAAGACGCATTCTGGGAAATTTGTGATCGTCATTTGAAGCTTCTTGGATATCCAGAAGAGGCATATGAAGATCTTGCTGTAAAAATGACAGCACCTAGTGATTGGAGAGAACTAACAAGAGCAGAAGTTCTTACCAATCGTCTCGGTAATGCCTCAAACTTAAAAGGATCGCAACTAATGAGTGATTTTGACATCCTCACCAAGTTTTTAAAATATCCAGAAGAGGAAGTGTCTAAAATGTTGGCTAGACTTAAAATACAGAAATTGGATGATCTCAAATTGCAAATTATTGCTCAGAATCCAACATTGTTAGGCGTTGGTTTGCCGGGTCCAGATGATAAAGAAATCGGAACAGAACCGGGTGGACCAAATCCAATGCTTGGCCAAGATGCTGGAGGACAACCACCAGCACCCGGTGCTCCACCAGCAGGAATGAAGAAATTTATGGATGATGGAGGAGAAGACATGGAAATGCCATCTCAAGACACTCCGCCAATATCAGGATCAGGAAATCCTATTCCAACACCAGATCATGAAGATATCAAAAAATTCAACCTCGACATTCAAAATTTCGATTCCGAAATCGATGAAGAAGAAATTGATCGGAGCGAATCGTAAAAGTCTAAACGTCATTCATGAATATTGGTTCAAAAGATCTTGCTCCTTGGGAAAATTCGTAGAACATTCTAAATAAAGACACAACACGCTTCCAACGTGTAGTCGTCGGTTCGATTCCGACATATTGTACTTTGACTGACGCACTACAGAGAGATTATGGGCGAAAACATTGGAAACATGTTAATTGGTCACAAAAAACTTTTGTTGCTTGCCAAAAGCATTGGCAAAACTAACAAAATGAATGGATGTTTTGCAGAGATCGGCGTCTATAACGGCGGCACCAGCTATATTTTGTCTCTTTTGAGACCTGATTGTACATTGTTTTCTTGTGATGGTTTTAATGGACTGCCCAATCCGACACAAGAAGATACAGATGGATTCAAACACAAGGATTTTGAAACATCATACGAAGATGTCAAGAAATATTTGTCGTCACGACCGAACATAAAATTGATCAAGGGATTTTTCCCAGATTTGAACATTCATCAAGAGATGTATGAGAAAAAATTCTTCTTCGTTCATTTGGATGTTGATCTGTACCAATCAACAATTAACTCGTTGAATTTTTTCTTGCCGAGAATGGTTGCAGGAGGAGTCATTGTAGTGGATGACTATTGGGTCAATGGAGTGAACAAAGCAGTGCATGAGTTTTGTTCGGAGCACAATTTTTCAATTGATGACAATTATGAAAATTGTTCTATAAAATTCCGCCGAAGTTTTAAGTTATATGAATGAACCATCAATTACATCTGAAGCTTTAGACTATGAAAAGATTTTGATTTTTTCAGCAGGGTCGCCTATGAAAACGACCCTGCTGATGCCCATTGATTTTTCAGCACCAACAATATTGTCTGGCATATAATACTTCGACATAATCTTTATCAAAGGATCATTTCTTACATATTTCAAATCATATTGAGGACACAATTCATTAAACAATTTCCAAGGAAATATGTTCTGATTTGGAATTGTTGAGTCAAAATGAAAAGATGATATGTAAGAAATTTTTGAATATCTTTCTGAGTCAGCATAGAAATCCTGTCTGGTATGCGAACAAATCAGCAATTTGTTTTTTTGTCTTTTAATGTTAAACCAAGGTCTGATAATAGCCCAAGGATGCACATGCAATCTGTTGTAATTGTATTTTGACACAGCGCTCTTTGGAAACCTCATAGCTATTTCCATTCCAAGTGCCACGCTTCCATCTAACCATTTTATCTTATTGTAATTATGTTCTGAAAATCTTCCGTTTTCCAAACACTCCCTGACTTGTGGAGACAAATTCAATTCACCTAATGAACCCCACATAAATGACAAATTGCTGTCAACAAACTTTTGTCTGTTGAATGCAGAACAATAATCATAAAATTGAGTAAATGTTTGTCCGTCCAATAAAGCTTTGTGATCGTCGAAAGAACCAATGGCAATTAAATCTGGATTGCCATTTATGATTGATTTGGTGATTGTGAGCCAAGGTAAACATTCTGGAATCCAGAATGTGTCCATGTGTTGAATAAAAACCCAATCACTAAGATTGCCATTTACAAAAGCCCAATCAAGCAATTCAAGCAATATGTCGCTTTCAAATGGTGCTCTGATAACTCGAAATTTGAAATTTTTTGAAGCTTCTTCAAATCCCAGTTCTAATTGCTCATTGATCTTGCTGCCAGTCAAGAATACCATATCAAAATCATTGAAGCTAAGTCCGCATGTGTCTGATATGTTGCCGAGAATTGTATGCACGAAATATAGGCAATTTCCACCAATAGGCACAACAACACTTAACATAATTTGATTCTTTGAACAAAAGGATATTTTTTCAATTCTATATCTGGCGTGTCTGAATTATTGGGAGAATCAAGAGAAGTTGGAAATGTTATTGTGTTATATCTGGCAAACAATTCCTCTGAATTTCTAATGAATGTTGCTTCAATGACCTGCGGCATTTTAACGCCGTTCACTTCAATGAAACCAGCCCAATTGTTTGCATGAACATGAAATATTTTGTGTGTTTGTTTTATTTTTTCAAACACTTTTATCCTGTCGCTGGAATATGGATAGTGAAACTCAACAACCATTTGTTTTATATTATTAAGCAATTCTGTGTTGAGACTTTCAAAAAAACTGTATTCAGATTCTTCTATGTCCATTTTCAAAAAAACATTTTTATATTTCGATAAATATTCATGTAGATTGGTTTCTGAATCTGTGTTTTTTCTAACGACAAATTTCTTGTGCCACTCTATTCCTAGTTCTGATAATGTGTCTACTGTGTGATTGTCTGCTGTGTTGTCAAATGCTATACAATGTGTTTTGTATCTTTTAATAAAGTCTAATTCAAACTCAATCGACCAGCCAATGCCACATGATAACAAAGCATCATAATCGCCAATTTCATAAATGACATAACCGCCATCATGATGGCTACCAAGCCTGATCTTTGTAAAATCACATTCATAAACTTCCATTGATTTTAGACTTAGATTCATCATGCGTCTCCGCCAAATTCATTGTTATACCCTCCGTCAGCATTTGATGGCACCACTTCATGCCCATCTGTTGGGTGGCGTGGTTCGCTAAATTGAGGCTTCTTTTCTCTTCTTAATTTACTAAGAATTGAAGCCACTTCTTCATCGCCTCTTTGAGCAATTCCATTTACAAATTGCATCATTTCATCTGGATATTTATTCATAATGGCTTTGAATAATTCTTTTTGAAGATGTTCATGGTCTTGAGCAGAATCATTATCATCGCCATTAAGTTTAAAACCATCAACTGGTTCTCCTGAATCTCCTAGTCCTTCTTTCAGATTTTTTCTCCTCATCCACTCTTTAAACATCAACATTCTGGCTCCTTAATTATCAAAAATGATGGCATCGTGCATACTTAGTTATAATAGGCACCATCTATTTATTGACTTCTTACCTAAAACGACCTTTGTCTTAATATATAACGGAAAGAAATCAAAGCTGTAGTGCTTTGGATGCCAGTAACTTAAGAAGTCGAGGAGTGAAAAAAATTATGAGACGTAAACTCATTAAGCAAGATGCCTTTGACAGCATTATCAAAGAATCCGCAACTACGGCTGAGCGTGAATTAGTCGAAGCTGCAAATGTACTTTCAAGAGCGTTGAACAAGGGTCCAATGTCACTTCATTGTTTCACAGAAGCCACAGTGGTTTATGAAACACTTGACAACACCTATGTACACGCTGGTTATCAGATTGATAACGGTCATGTCACCTTCAATAATATTGAAGAACTTGTAATTGACGAGACGACTCGTAAAGACAAGATGAGAGGTCTCCTCTCACAAATGATTGACAACGTGCTTTCATCTGAACACGCAAAAGCCAAAGGATTGTTTGAAAGCTATCTCAGCATGGTTCAGTGGAACAAAAATGAAAGCAAGATCAGCAAGAAACACAAGAAAAATCTTCAAGAATCACATCGCTATGCTGTTCTCAGCGAAGCTGTAGAAACTTCTGGAAGAGAAGTTCAAAAAGCATATAGCGTTGCTAAAAATGTCCTTGATTATGTTCAATTCATGAAGCATGGACCGGCTCTTAATGAGTCAATCTCCAAGCGAGATGAAAAAGGGAATATCACAGATATCCGCATTCCAACATGCGAAGCACGTAATGATGGCCGAATTAAGAAACTCGGCTACACAGTTACAAATTCCGACAACCATGACGTTCGAAAGAAAGTTACGGAACTCGTAAAAGAACAAGCCTTCTGCAAGGCAATTGCAAATCTGAAGCGTCAAAACGCTTTCTCAGATCAGCAAGGTCTCGAAGAAGCACTGGACATTATTGTTCAGAAGTACCCACAGGTTCTCATGGTCACACAGAGTGAACTCTCTGGAATTATCGGTGAAGCTTTATCTCATGTTGGCGTTGCCAATTACGATGACGAAACATGTGAATTCATGGCTGAAGGAATCCTTCGTCGTGCTCACTCTTCTTACACCGAACGAGTTAACCAAATTCTACATCTGGCTTCTGCTCCACAAGTAGCTGAAGGAAATGATCCATACGCTCACTTCCAGACAGTTGTAGAAACATTCTTCCCATCTCTCGATGAACAATTCGGATTGGAACGTAAGGCTTACACCGATCTATATGAAGTTCTCGAAAACGTTTGGAAACAAGCTGATAGACGTGGCGACACGGCTCTCCAACACCAAACAGGACAACAGTTGAATGATTTGGCGTCCGTTCTTAATGGAGAAGTTCGTCCAGATGTTCAGACAATCGAAGAAAGTGCAACTTGGCTTATGCGTTTAATCGAAGCTAATGTCGAAGGTAGCAGCAATACATGGAGTGTGTCAAATAAACCACACATGACCATCAATGGCGATCACCCAGATATGGCTAAGAAAGCAAAAGTTGGTGCAGTTCCCGGCAAGTACGAAGGAGATTGGGGCGATGAGGCTCCTTCCATAGGACAAGATGATATGTCTTATAAGGGCGGAAAACACTCCAAGAAGATGAGAAATGACAGTTGGGGTCAAGAAGGCGGAGGCGATGTCTTCCCTAAACTTAAGAACCCGTATGTTCCAAAACCATTCGGTGATTACACAATGAAGGGCGAAAAGGGAATTGATAAAGGTGCCACAGGTCAACACGGAGCCACATGGCAGTCCGGTGACACATGGCCAGAATTGAAGAACCCATACGTTCCGAAAGAAGTTGTAGGCACTGGCGGTAAGGGCTACAAAATGAAAAATGGTAAAGAAACAGATCTCGTTGTAGACAGATAAATCATTAAGGAGTGTAGCCATGGATGAAATGTTATTAGTCGATTGTTGTACGCACTCCGGCTTCGAATTTAAACTTCACGAAGGCACTACATCAAGTAAGGGTCTCGTGAAGTTTAGAGGTAAGTTCCAAGAAGCAGAGGCGATCAACAAAAATAAAAGAATGTATCCGTATGATGTTCTTGATGAAAATCTGAGTCGTCTGCAAGAAGCTATTTCTGATCGCAGACTTATCGGAGAACTAGATCATCCTACTGATAGTATTATACACTTCGCTAACGCATCTCACATTGTTACTAAACTATGGTGGGAAGGCAACATCTTAATGGGCGAAGGAGAAATTCTTAACACACCTCACGGTAAAGTTCTAAAAGCTTTAATTGAAGATGGGGTGAAAGTCGGAATTAGCTCACGAGGGGTGGGCAATGGGAAAGTTAATGAAGATGGCATTTTAGTTATTGGTGAAAGTTATAAACTTATTACCTTTGATGCAGTTGCTGATCCTAGCACTTTCTCAGCATTCCAAGAAAAAGTAACAAGTAAGAAAGAAAGTGTGATTCATTCTCGTGAAGAATCACTTCGCAAAGAAGTTGCTAAAACAGTTAACAAAAATGAGACCAGCAGCATAGATACCGTTAACAAAGAAGCATTGATCGCTTGTTTAGGCGGCTTTGTGAAATCTCAAGCAGATAAAATTAAGTCGAGGTTAAACTAATGGACAAGATCACAGAAGCACTGAAGAAGATCCTCCCGGCTGAGCATGTGAACGAGGTTCGCAAAGCCGTGGAAGATATGATGGCTGAACAATATAAGGGACTGGAATCAGAGTTCCAGAGCAAGCTTGAAGAAGCTTACTCTCAAATCTCAGATGAAAAATCTCGTACAGAAATCGTAGCCGAACAAGGTTATCAACAAGCCTATGAAATTATTGGCTCATTGATGACACGACTTGACGAACAGCGTTCAGAATTCGAAACCGCTCTTGAAGAAGGTTTCGAAGAAGCCTACCAAGAACTTCAGGGAGAAAAAGGCAAGAATGGCGGCATCGAAGTAGAACTCTACGAAGAGTTCGACAAGAAGCTGCATGAGATGAAGGAATTCATGGTTGAAAAAGTCGATCAGTTCCTTGGTCTCCAAGAAGAAGAAATCTACGAACACGCTAAACGTGATGTTCTTAGCGATCCACGCATCGCAGAACATAGAGTTGTTGTCTCCAAGATGGCAGAAATGCTTTCAGACTATATTGATAATGACGATCTCGGAGGAGTCTCTTCTGCCAAGATCGAAGAAACACATAAGCAATTGGAATTCATCAAAGGACAAATCCGAATTGTTGAAGCCAAGAATGTCAGACTGTCGGCTCACAATAACAAGCTCAATGAGCAAGTTCGTGAAGCTAATGGCTTGCTGACAGAAGCAGCTAAAGTAGAAAGAAAAGAAAGAGCAAGCAAAGTAAAGAATGCAAGTGGGCGTGGCAATAGAGTTGGTGCCGATCAGATCATGTCTGAATACGCCGCACCAAATTCGGAAGGCAAAGATCAGTACCTGATGGAAGGCTCTGATCCCCTAACCGATCTTCTGGTACTTTCTGGACTACAAGAGTCCAGATAATTTAACATAAGCTTTTAGCTTAAGAAAAAAGAGGGAAAACAATGTCTTTTAATGCACGTTATCTAAACGAAGCAAGAGAAATTGAAGCCAGATGGTCAAAGCCTTTGAGAAACGGTAAGTCGATGCTTGATGGCATCAGCAACCGCTATGAAAGAGCCACGGCCTCTGTACTTCTGGAAAATCAGAGACTTATGAACGAAGCTATGACCGATACCGGTGACATCGCTCAGTTCAAGAGAATCTCAATTCCACTTGTTCGTCGTATTTATCCACAGTTGATCGCCAACAAAGTTGTTAGCGTTCAGCCTCTGCTCGGTCCAACAGGTTTGGTGTACTACCTGAGATTCCGATATAGCAGCAACAAGGGAGCAATGAGAGGAGCCGATCTGAACAGCGGCTATCCATCTGACGACGCAACATCGTTGCAGCAGTTGGCCTCTGGTGATGGCAACCTTGATATCTTCTACACACACCAGTTCATCCAGAACGAAACATCTAGCACTGACGCTGGTGGAGACACCAACTCAATCTATGCTCCTCTGGAACACACTCCAGTTCTCGCCGGAACAATGACAGGAACTATCTATGATGGCTCTGTTGCCGTTCAGACTTTCGTCGTTGCAGAAAGCGGAACATTCACCTTCACAGATATTGGAGCACCAGCCAACAAGGCTACTGGTGGAACTCTTGATCTAGTGACTGGCGAAATGACAATGTCATGGAATAATGATCCGGGTGCAAACCGTATTGTAACTTCTTACGAATACAACATGGAATGTAACCAAGATCTTCCAGAAGTTAACCTCGTTGTCGAATCGGAAGAAATTGCCGCTAAGACACGTAAGCTAAAGGCTGTTTGGTCATACGAAGCTCAACAAGATCTTCGATCACAACACAACCTTGATGCCGAAGCTGAACTCACAGCAGTTCTTGCTCAGGAAATTAACCTCGAAATCGATCGTGAAGTGTTGACAGACCTTCGTAACAACGCAGGTACTATCGCAGTGTGGGACTTCAACACAGCACTAGGGGATACTATCAAAGAGAAGTACGAGTCTCTGTATGTTAAGGTTGTTGAAGTTTCTAACGTCGTTCATCGTAAGACCCTCCGTGGCGGATGTAACTGGCTTGTCACTTCTCCTGAAGTTGCGTCTGTGTTCGAAACTGCAACAGCAGGATTCGCACCGGCACCTTCAGAAACCTTCACAAGTAGCTTGGGTATTCAGTACGTAGGTACTATTAATAATCGTTGGAGACTGTACAAAGATCCACTCTTCCCACAGGGCCAGATCCTGATGGGGTATAAGGGTGACTCTTACATGGACAGTGGCTATTTTTATTGCCCATACGTACCACTCACTCAAACGCCAGTTGTTCTTGACCCAGAATCATTCTGTCCAAGAAAAGGAATTTTAACTCGGTATGGGAAAAAGTTGCTGCGTGAGGGAGCTAAATTTTACGCAAGAATGTCGATTGCTAATTTCATAATTTAGACATAAGTTGTTGAAAACAAAGCACTTAAAGCCATGTTAGTGAAAGCTAACATGGCTTTTTTTATTTAAATTTACACCATATGAAACCTCAATGTTTTGCAATATTATGAAACAATTTTTAATGAAAATCTTTTCATTAAAAATTCAACAATATGAAATTTTTTTATTGAAATTTACTCCATATGAAACTATTATACTCTATATGAAACTATTTTTTAAGGAATAATCAAATGGGAGTTTCTAAAGCAACAAAAGAAAAACGTTTGTCACAAGGATTGTGTTTCAGATGTGGTTTAAGAACATTTCATGCAGGAAGACAAACATGTGAAATTTGTGTTAATAAGATAAAAGAATATGAAATAAAATTTCATCAAAAGAGAGATGAAAAAAGCACATGTAGAAGATGCCTTAGTAAAGTCGTAGAAAATCATGTCTATTGTGAAAAACATATGTTGAACAATAGAAAAAAGTCAAAAAAGGTAACTGATACTAGAATCCAACAAGGTTTGTGTACTGCCTGTGGAAAGGAACGAGACCAATCATTAAAACGATTATGTGCTGAATGTTTTTCAAAACAAAAAGAACAACAAAGGCAAGAATACATCGAACGTAAAACTAATGGAATTTGTGTTTATTGTGGGAAAAGCCAATCATTGGAATCTGTTAATTCTTGTAGAATTTGTTTCTTCAAAAATTTATCAGCAAATCATTTTGGTTCGAGAAATCGCCATCAAGAATTATGTGATCTTTTCGAATCTCAACATGGATTGTGTGCTGTTACAAACAATCCATTGATACTTGGCGACACAGCTTCACTTGATCATATTATTCCTTTATCCAAAGGTGGCACTCATGATATTGTTAATTTACGATTTGTTCATCTTTGGATAAATGTAATGAAGATGGATAAACTTGATGAAGACTTTATGTCAGAATTAAAATTATGGCTAAAATCAGTTACATTTATAAAGGAAATATCATGATATTAGAAAAAGAAACATTTGAAAAACTTGGCAAACAGTTTGAAGAAGCTTCTAAGAAAGCAAAGATTGTTTGTCAGTGTGATTATTGTGGTAATGTTTTCGATAGACTCAAAAACAATATTTTAAGATCATGGCAACATATAAAATCAGACAGTTGTAGTGATAAAAAATGTATACAAAAGAAACGAGTAAAAACCAATAAATTGGTATTTGGCACTGACAATGCTTTCCAAAATAAAGAAATAAAAGATAAGATAGCCAAGACTAATCTGGAAGCCTTCGGCGTTGAAAATCCTATGCAAAATGCTCGTATTAAAGAAAAACAAAATAAAACATGTCGGGAGCGTTATGGAACTGATAATGTTTTTCAAAACTCTGATATTAAAGACAAAATAAAGAAAATTATACAAGACAAGTACGGTGCATCAAATCCAACTCAGAACAAGGATATTAAAAACAAACAAGAACAAACGCTAATGTCAATTTACGGAGTGTCACATGCTCTACAAGATCCAGAGTTAAGAAAAAAAGCAATGGATACTTGTGTTGCAAATTTTGGAAAATTCCCAGCCAATAATTATGGAAAAACACAAAAGAGCATTGAAGAATGGTTAAACTCTTTTGGATTCAATTTCAGTTCGACAAGGAAATTAATACCCGGTTTTGAAATTGACATTTATGATGATGATCGAAAATTAGGAATAGAGTATTGTGGTTTACACTGGCACCATGAATTTTCATCTGCATCACGAAACAATAAATATCATCATAACAAATACAAAAAATGTTTAGAACAAGGCGTTCAACTTTTAACAATATTCTCAGATGAATGGGAGAAAAGAGAATTGCAATGTAAAGGACATATAAAATCAATTTTAGGAATCAATGACACACGACTTTATGCAAGAAAATGTATTGTTGAAGAAATTGACAAAGAAGTTGGGAGAAGGTTTTTTAGCGATTATCACATTCAAGGAAAGAATAATCTTGGAGTTGTTTTCTTTGGTTTATTTCATGATTCAGAGCTTATTGGAGTCATGTCTCTTGGTCGTCACAATCGTCAAGTCAATGCTCTTGTGTTAGACAGACTTTGCTTCAAACATGGATTTCAGATTACTGGTGGTGCAAGCAAGTTGTTTTCAAAATGTGTCTCTTGGGCAAAAGACAGAGGTCATACAGAAATAATCAGTTTTAGCGACAATCGCTGGAGTCTTGGCAAAGTTTACCTTGCATTAAACTTTGAAATGGTCAAGGATTACAATCCAGACTACAGTTATGTTGACATTAAGAAACCTAATGAACGCATCAGCAAGCAAAGTCAAAAGAAAGGCGTTGTGAATTGTCCAGAAGGCATGACAGAATATGATTGGGCACATGCAAGAGGATTGGCAAGAATTTGGGATTGTGGCAAGAAGCGTTGGTTGTTTAATATATAAATTTTTCCAAACTGTTACTTATGATAAGTTTTCTGCATTGCCTAATTTTTCAAATCTGATAGCTTACTTGGAAAGTGGGAAACTGGGGAGAGTACGGGTCAAAAAAGTTTTCAAAAATTTGAAAAAAGAAAAACCCGTAGTCGTTTCCGACTACGGGTTTTATATTCAGCTAATCAGTTGTTTTTTGTAAACCAATCAGGTCGCAGTTCTCGAATTTCTTTGTCGAAATCTGGGTCATATGATCCTAGTCGTGGTCGTGGTCGTGGTTCGCCATTACGAGCCATTTCCATAAGTTGTTGCTTCTTCGCCTTTGCTTCTTCGCCTTTGCTTCGTCACTCATCGCTACATTCTCCAAATCAGATAATTAAGTAACCACTACGCATCATAACAAAAGATTATTGAGTGTCAACTCCTAAACCAATCAGGTCTGAGCTTGCGAATTTCTTTGTTGAAGTCTGGGTCGTATGATCCATGATTTGGATTCATGTAACTACATAAAACCTGTCCTAATTTATGTGTGCTATGTTTTGGTTTTGGCTCACCGTTTCTCGCCACCTCAAATAATTGTTTCTTCTTCTGCTCAGCAATGTCGGACTGAGACACAAACCAATCAGGTTTGACTTTAAGAATCTCTGACGAGAACTCTGGATCGTAGCATGGGTTATTTTGATTTGTGTAGAAACACAAAACCCGTCCTAATTCATGAGTTCTTTGATTTGGTCTTGGTTCACCATTTTGTGCCATTTCCAGAAGTTGTTTCTTGTTTTTATCACACGATGACACAAACCAATCAGATTTGAGCTTGATGATTTCTGCTACAAACTCTGGATCGTAGCATGAATTATTCGGATTTTTGTAGTTGCTGAGAGCAATTCCAAGATTGGTTTTTTGATTTGGTCTTGGCTCGCCATTGTGTGCCATTTCCAGAAGTTGTTGTTTCTTCTGATTCGCAGTGTCAGACATTGATACAAACCAATCAAACCTGAGTTTGCGAATCTGTTTGTCGAAGATTGGATCATAACTTCCAGAACTTGGACTTGAATAAGAACTCAAGGCAAGTCCCAATTCATGCAGCTTTTGAACTGGTCTTGGCTCGTTGTTTTTAGCCATCTCCAGAATTTTTTGTTTTTTTTGATTGGCAATGTCAGATCGAAACACAAACCAATCAGGTCTTAAATTGCGAATTTGCCCATCAAAGTTTTGATCGTATATTTTACTTTTTTGACTTGTATAATGAGTCAAAGATTTTCCAAAAGGATGCTTTCTTTGATCCGGTCTTGGCTCGCCATTCTTAGCCATGTCCAAAAACTGTTGTTTCTTCTGGTCAGCAATATCAGATTGAGTTAAGCAGAACTTCTCCCAGCCGTCAATTGATTCTAAGAGTTGTAATTGCCATGTTTTGAGTGTCATTTTATTTTTCTGAACCAATCAGACCGCAGTTTTCGAATTTTTTTGTCGA
>Ga0335396_10001661_pt1 | contig 28312 bp, 17 predicted proteins | sample FRY02_FD_205743 | JGI IMG/M metagenome (GOLD analysis project Ga0335396, IMG submission 205743) | Freshwater microbial communities from Lake Fryxell liftoff mats and glacier meltwater in Antarctica - FRY-02 (spades assembly) (version 2) | ecosystem: Environmental > Aquatic > Freshwater > Ice >... | reverse complement strand
TATACTTCAAGTTGCGCGCAGAATTTATTCCAGTCGTAGGTTTCCAATAGCGCATGCGTACGTGCCATTTGCTGGCGTGCAGCAACAGGTTCATCTTCTATGCGCGCTGCTGAAGTTTCCTGCATCGCCTTCATGACGTCGAGAAAAAAGGGGGCTTCTTTGTATTCAATCATTTTGTCGAAACACAATGTCAATGAAGGCTGACTCGTCACCTCTTCACATGCTATTTTGCGGCTGGAAAAGAATTCCAGGAATCTTTTCTTGTGCTGCGTGTACATCGGCCCCAAGAAACCTTTTGTGCGGAATTCTTTTGAGCAAGCCATCATCTTGCATAAAGTTTCGAATTCGAGTCCTTTGCCGGCACGACTCACAATCAATTCAGAAATCACCGGCATTCGATTCTGAATTTCATGTAACAGCACCGATCGACGAGGCTGCGCCATTGTTGGTATAGCACAGGACGGTTCTTTTATATAGTAAACAGTGTGTTGTCAGTATGTGTGGGGCAACCGTGTGTCAAAATGGTTTTACAGCAACACTTGGCAAACGCACTCGAGCCAAACTCGCGATTTTCGCACAATTGGACGTTTCATTACATCAGGAAAAGTGGGGCGAGACGCACATTCGCGCCTCTATCGCTACCAATATAGAATATATAAGCGGAAACACCGAGCACCGTCTCGCGCTCCGCCGCAAAACAGCATATGCAACCCAAATGCAGCGACAGCCGTCCAGTCTGGTGTCCGGACGCGTACTTGCTGATAATCGCAGCCCTGTGCTGCTTCGGATTGGTAGGATGCGAGACTTGTTTCTCAAAGTACAATCGCACGGCCGAATCGCCAAAACCACTACACGACAACACCCTCTTCGACGAGGCTCAAGCCTGCACGTCGCCATTGTTGTAGAAGGTCCATCCTTCCCATTCCATGCGGTTGTAAGGCTGCACATTGCAAAAAACAATCATGATTTTGGGCGCAGCACACATGGTGTACCAATGCTTGTTATATTTTAATAAATAACGAAATTAAACGTTACCGTCTCTTCAATAGTCATCTCCACCACTAAACGACGACCCACTTTCCTCCTCATGGTTGTCCTCCTCGTCGTCGTCATCATCATCACTCACTTCCTCATACAGCTGTTTACCATCTACACCACAGCGGGCGTAGCATTTTGCGGCCACGTGCGTGCCACGGCCGCAGCGTGTACAAAACATCGACCGTTTGTCTACCCCACCACCACGAATAGAGAAACCACTACCACCACCACCACCACCACCACGAAAAGAGAAACCACTGCCACCACCTCCACCACCACCTCGAGCAGTGCCATTTTGCCTCGAATTTCCCTTTCCACCATCACCACCACCACCACCACCTCCTCGGACAGTCCTGACTTTACCAGGGCGTGCACTTCCAACCACTACATGATTCGCAACAACAGTCTGTTTTGAATCACATTCGTACGACATAGCGGCCATGGCCATAGCGCTTTGCGCAGTACTTACTGTGTTTTTTTTCATGTTTTCGAGATCAACAAACCACCTTGCCTTAACAGTGCTGCTAGGACAAGTCTCGGCGAAGTGCCCCCCATTCCCACAATTTCGACACGCGTCGGTCTGTCCCATGACAACATGTTTGATCGTGTCCAACTCACCAGTGCTTAGAGGCCCACAACCGGTAAACTCCCAGCCACGCACATTTGCATACCCGTGCAGTAGCATCTGCGTGACCGTCTCGTTCATCTCCCAGGAAGAAATATCCTCCAAACTGCCACGAAACACAGTTGGTATCTCTTTGACCACGCCACCTTTGTGACGACACCATGCACTTCCCACCCCAGATTTGTGCTGTTGCACTCGCGCATCTATGTTGTCTGACTTGCCCACGTAGTAGCCCCCGTTCTGCAACTGCAGTACATACACCCCAGTTCGCATGCCAATGCCACGAAAATGAATTGAGAATCATTTCAGAGTGGGTTGTTTATAACGGGAATTTTGGCTATTTATGGGGATGTACGTGCAAGGCTTATCGTGTACACCCCACAAGCCTGATGTGTGCGCGTGCACCAACGGCAGCATGGGGTTGAAGTTTCTACAGCCCATCACAAGTTGTGTGTTGTGGCAATTTTTTCACACGAGGATGCAAACATTGTGTCTCACATCACAAGGCTGGTAATTCAAAAGAAGTTTGTTTGAAGAAGTTTGCTGGCATTCGACTGTGAATTTCACTGAAAGGCGACGGTCGACGAGGCTCCGTCATTGTTGGTATACCACAGGACGGTGCACTTGTATAGCAAATAGTGAGTCTTTCAGTGTGATTGCGACAATTGTGTGGTGACATGGTTTTTCCAGCAACACTCGGGAAACACACTTGAGCCACACTCGCGATGAACGCATAATTGGACGTTTCATTACATCAGGAAAAGACGGACAAGACGCACATTCGCGCTGCTATCGCTACGAATATAAAATATATAAGTGGAATCACCCAGCAACGTCTCACGCTCAGCCGCAAAACACTGTCTTTTCCTGATGTAATGAAACGTCCAATTATGCGTTCATCGCGAGTGTGGCTCAAGTGTGTTTCCCGAGTGTTGACATGAAGCCCGACTGCAGCGATATCCGTGGAGTCGGGTGTGTTGACGCGTACTGCTGATAATCACAGCCCTATGCTGCTTCGGATTGGTAGGATGCGAGACTTGTTTTTCAAACTACATTCGCACGGCCGAATCGCAAACACCACAGCACGACAACACCCTCTTCGATGAGGCTCAAGCCTGCACGTCGCCATTGTTGTAGAAGGTCCATCCTTCCCATTCCATGCGGTTGTAAGGCTGCACATTGCAAAAAACAATCATGGTTTTGGGCGCAGCAAATACCTTTTGCCCGTGCTGTTCGTCCCAGACGTATCCATTGAGCAGGCAGCGCGCCACCTCGTAGGCGCTGTTCTGCAGTTTCTTGTTGCCGGCAGTATGAGCAGGCGAGGCGCCATCGGCGATGGCCGCATGCTTCTCTTCGTACTTGAGCACAACAATGGACTTTGGCAAAACGGACTTGGAATACGCGTGCGCAATCGCGAGCAGAGTGCTTTGCGACGGCTCATCGATGAAGTACGCATTATGCTCGCCAAGGAGTTGTCCGATGCACTTGTCGCGATCATCTTGCAGACCGCCATATACAAAGACCTTGCGCGGCGGCGCAGCAACTACATTGAGGCTAACTGCGACTGCGTTGCTGCGGCGCAGCGTGACCACTTGCTCCATCTGGTTAGACAACACCAATTTAAGGTCGACAGTAGTACCCACGGGGCCCTGAATCATCGTGCGCAGCGTGTCTGTCGACTTGCCACGTGTGCTGGCATTGTCGATCATGAGGATTTTTGCGCCGACTTTGACGTGTTCGAGCAGCGCAGCACTTGTACCTGGAATTACACCACCTATGATAGGATAACCCTTACGGTTCGACGAAATAACCACACCAACACCGACAATGTCCGCAGAGGCAGAGGAGGCATGTTGTGGGGCAGGCAACCTCTGAATTTTGACGCCAGATACAGAGCCGCCCGACACCACTACATCCAGACTCGCCTGTAGCTTCGACATCATACTCTGCTGCCAGGTGTGCACCGACCTTTCATGCGGCATCACTTCCGCGTTTTTGGGAGCTGCTGGAATGCCAGCTGTTGCAGATGACCCTGACGGTGCAGACGACGATTCCGGAGCACAGGGCGATAACACAGTACGCGGCTTCACTACGGCCAGCATCAGGGGACGTGTGTGGCAAATTCCCTTTGCAACTGCTGCATGAGGATGCATACGACGCGTGAGCTGCTCCGGTGCATCGGACACGTTGTTAAAATTTTTCAACTGACGTGCGAAGCGAATACACTTGAATCCGCGAGCTTGTTTGCGCTTGCCATTGACGATTTTGGTTGGTTTGAAGGCATATATGCCGAAGATCTTGTGGATGTATTTTTCAAGAATCTCGTTGGACATAGAAGCCATCCCTGCGTTCCGTGCGCGCTGTCGGATTTCCTTGTGGAAAAGCACGTGAGTCGGGTTTCCCGCACGCAGTAGGCCGGCGAATGTTACCTCGTCAAAGTTGGCGTCCATCACCTTGTACCTCTTATCTTTGACGTCTTCCGGCACGACACTGCCCTGGTGAACACACAACAATTGTGTCATGAGAGCCTTCCTTTTCTCTCCACCGGCTCCAGTTGCGCGAGGAGCGTTGTCCGAGTCTGGCGAGACCAAAAGCTTTTCAGCGAAGGAGCATGCGGCACTGCTCGAAGCAGTCACATTCTCGACCACCTTGCCACTGTTAAGCGACAATGTGTGACCTGTCTTTGGCAGCATTGGTGTTCCATCGCTTTCGTGGTCGCTCGAGTCGTTGTCCTCATCGTCATCATCCGATTCAGTGTCTCCCAACATGTCATCTTTCGTCGACTGTGACGGAATTAACGGCACCGGTAGAGATACCGATGGAGCGAGTGTGCCCACGCTAGGCGGTACAGGCATCGAAGCTTGACTGTCGGCGTCAGAGGAGGTGGCAGTCAACGAACCGACTTGTCCCGCCATTCTTTTCTGACGCACACCCACAGCAGAAACTAGAGTGACACTCATCAAAAAGCGTGTGAATATCCCTAAGCAAAAAAAATGCTCCTTATTTATGTCCAAATTTTATTCATGTGCTATTTTTGGAATTTTTCACTTTGTCCCTCGGGCGGCGACGAGCCGTGTGCGCCTCTGTCATTTGCCTCGGTGTTCTTTTTTCGCAGCGCCAGAGGCATCTCTGCCGAGCGCAACGTTGCGGTCTTCCCGGGCTTCGACACAGTTCATGCTTGCCCGCACACTTTCGGGGCACCCCGCGCTGGTTCGGACAAAGTCCACAAAACACGTGTTGGGCAGGACGCTGCGCATCTCGTTGCTCACGAGGATGCTGGTCGTGGAAGTGGCTGATATGACGCACCTGTTACGCGAGTGGTATGCTGTCACGAGCTGAATCGGTATCACCTCAGATTTACGTGTGTGGTGTAGTGTTCTGTGGCGCTTGTGTCTAGCCGAACCGCCTTGCACATGCTTGCTCGATTCTCTCTGATAGACTGCAATATTACGTGCCGTGTCGGCAGAGTGGCAAAAAACGTCGATGGTGCTTAGCAGCACCTGGAATTCGCTGTTCATTTGGCCAAGCTTCTGACAAAGCAACATTGTGCGCTGCACCGAGCCGCCATCACCACCACCACCGCCATCATCGTCTGCACTTGAAGCATTCTGGCTTCCTTGTGCAGACGATGCCGTGGCCTTGCCATGTGAAATTGTGCTGCCACTGCCAGCAAGCGATGGGGTGTGAAGTACCGCGCTAAGCTCTTCCTCATAGGACCTCTTGTAGTATTCGACGTTGATTTGGTCCGACGTAAACGAGACGTGCTGGGCTTGGGCGTTTGGTGGCAGCACGATAAATTCGATTGCGGGCGCCAAAGTTCCTTTAATTTGTTGTTCCTGCGCACAGCCGCCTGTGTCAGGATGATGCAACAGACCACGTGTGTGCTGGAATGTGCACGCAGCACAAAGGCATCTGCGTGATGTGCACTCACCGAAATTGACGCCCTAAGCTCCTCGCTCTGTGTTGGCGGTGTCACAGAGTGTGTCGTCTGCTTGCGTCCCCGCGTGTAGTCCATAATGGCTTGCAGTTCACCGTAATCCGACGCCCGTGTCCCCTGGTTCAAAACACTGATGTCCTGCTTCAAATTTTGCTCTACAAATACCGTCTTCCGCAGATTCTCGTTGCGTACGATCAAATCGTAGTCCCGGGCATGCACCAGCCGCCGGTAGCTCTTTGTGAGACGAAACAGCACGCCTGACACGTCGCCCGAGTAATAATGGCCATTGCTTCGGAACATGTACACATAGTAGCGTGTGTCCCTGCCAGAGAGGTCGCGAGGAATGTCGATTGCAGGGATGCGCAGTAGTTCTTGGTCGTCCTTCTCGTGTGTTCCTTCGTAGCTCCATTCGATGTCACCAATTGGAACCACCACTGGTACCAGCGTGTTGGGTTGCCCTGGCATTCTGCAGAAGCGGAAGACGACGAACCCCAGCACCAAGTAGCAGGTGGTGACTTCAAACAGGAAATTTTGCATGTGCTCCAATAGTTGTCGCTGCATCTCCTCTTCGGCTTCGGAGGACTGCGCTTTCCCATCGCTCTTCTCTTCAGTCGCAGCGTAGCCTTTGCGCGACGTCATCTTGATGCTGCAATCCATGTAATTGTTGCGATAGCAGTCCAGACTGGCTTGCAAAGCGATGTCGTTGTGCAGCATGTAAAGCAGGAGACGCTGGTCGTCCAGACGCCCCTGCGCACCACACCACACCAACCCGAACGTGACGACCTATGCACATACAAACACACGACAACTCCGCGTCCCTGCAGTCCAGGATCAACGGCACCATTCGGCACTCACTATCATTGGCCAAGCGGCAGTGCTCATTGGCATCATGACGACAACCTGCAATTTGCGCATAAACACTCTGTGTGCAAGAAGATGTAGACCGGGGAAAATAGAGCCTAAACGGTACAGAGCATCCGAATTCCCCATGCATTGCACAGCTGCTACACATACACAACACCAGTGCGACTCTCGCGCACACACACACCAAATTCGACAGCGCGACGTCCAGAAGCACGTCATCCGTGCTTTCTTGCCGATACATCGTGCCATCAGCATACCCCTGAAGACGGAAGTAGTTTGCGCTCATAAAGACTGACTAGTTGTATGCTACGTTTCAACCGTTTATATATTTAAACAGTGACTTCGCGTCACTTTGCGGCTTTCTGAAACCAAGCCGTGCCACGTCACTACACTGCTGCTATGCAGGTCATATTGTCGCAGCAGCGGCCTACTCTTGGGGCTGTGACTTTTTTAGCCGTGCATCTGCTCAATCTTGAGCTGCACGCTGTCGAGCTCGTTCTGCAGAAGCACGTTTTCTTCCTTGGTCTGGCGGGTGGCATACTCGATCCGTTGCTTCTTCTCGTCCAGGCTGTGTGTGGTTTGTAGCATCGCCGCAGCCTTTTTGACGATTTGGTTTTCTATGCACTCGATGCGGGCGATGGTGTCGGCGGCCACGCCGCACATAATGGTTCGGGCGCGCTCGCCGCGCAGTCGCTCCTGGCTGCGCTGCGTGTATTTGATAATCGCGCCGAGCATGCACTTGTTCTTGAGCGTCTCGTACGCGTTCGTTCCCTGCAGGACGGCATCTATGATGGAGTCGGCTGTTCTACCTGTGCCGACACGCGGATGGTCTCCCATGTGTTCTTCGTGTTCGGTCGCAATAACGACGCCGCCGACGGTCTCTTCGACTCCACGTGCCAGATGCAAGATCCGTGCCAGTGTCTTGTAGCGCAGAGAAAAGCGCAGCTGTGAGTTTGTGTTGGCAATGATGTCTCGGTCGTCGCGAAGTCTCTCCTGGCATCGTTTTGAGATGGCAGCCACGCCCCGACGCAGACTCGCGGTCTTTTTGTTCATGCCACGCTTGCCGCTATCCCCACGACCGTCGTCGTCGTCCTCGGGCGTGCCGCCGAGGTCGACATCGTGTCCGGCCATGATATCCTCCACCAGCAGGGACACGTCCAAACACCTGTGCATGGCGTGCATGAAATCGCAGTGCTGTAGGAGGGTGGCGTGCAGCTCGGCAAATATCACGGTACACGACTTGGTGTACAGGAAGGCCTCTGAGCAGTGTTTCTTCGCGTCGATCTGTGTCCGGTTCAGAACGGCGTCATGCTCAAACACACAAGCTTGCAAGTCGACGTAGTCCACGTCGCTGAGAACGGTTTGCATGTACACAAGGATTGCCACCGGTGTTTTATATGCCGACAGAGCGCGCTTCTTTCCTGACATGCCCGTCACCGGACGTGCTGTGTGTGGGTGCACTTTTTCTACACGAGTCTCTGGTCTTGTCTCCGACTATATACCCATCCAGTTCTTTTTCAGGCTTTGGATCTTTTTCTTGTTTATCGCTGCGAGCCGCTGCATTTGCGCCAATTTCTGCGGATTGAGCGGTGTGACATGCGCTACAGAGAGTCGCCGGGTGTTTATGATGGTAGCTGTAAAGACCTCCTTATCCAATGGACACACCTTTGCCACCCTCATGTCGCTATCATGGCATCGGCGAGTGTTTAACTCTATCAACACATACTCGTCGTGGTCCGCAGTCGACACACCGACAAAGGCATCGCAGCGCAGTGATGCAACGTTCAAGATGCAACAGATGCTGTCGATTTCATTACTCCAGGCGGACAGCAGCCGGATGACCTCGTCACACCTCGAAACGTGAACCGACATAAACACAGAGTCCATGATGATGCCCGCTTTTGCGTTTTGAGACATCTTGCAAAATCTCGCGCAAAATAACGACATGATCTTACCACCGATGGACTTGCATATATACACATGGAACTGACAATATTCTGTACATGACATCACAAAGCGCATTTTTGGGAATTGCTTCATTTTTCCAAACACCAAAAACGCACGTGCGCAACCCATCGCAGGCTGTCCACACGTCGTTGCTGCTCGCTCACGTGAAATACATGCAGTGATTTTTATTACAAACATACCGCACATGCCCAGGCCTACAACTTGTGATCATTCTTGAAGTCCCCCCTATGTGGTGAGAGTGTGCGGCGATCAACTCTGAGATGATTCTGCCACTGCAAGTGTTTGCTGTGGGGATGGTGCCGCACGATCAGACACCAAAGCTGGTGGAGGCCTGGTCTGCGGCCCGACGCAACTCAGCCCTTGTTTTTTCGAGCTCGCGATCGCACAGCTCAAATTTCTTCTGTAAGCGTGCGACAGCCACCTTAAAGTCCTGTGTCTTTTGAGCGCGGTCATCGCGCTCCTCACGTAGACGCTTGTGGTGAACAACGGCGTCGCTGCCCATGCCGCCGCGACCCGACATGAACAACTCGTCTGAGATATTCATGTCTTTCTCGCGGTTTTTGTCCATGGCGGCAAGATAGTCATTGATGATGCAGTTGCATTCGTCCACATCGTCGCTCTTGCGGACGTGCACTGCTCCGTCCGTGGGGATATCCACCACAGAATCAGTGCGTTTGTTCACTTCCATGTCCTTGCGATCGCCACAGATCACCTCAACACGATCATCACACATAGCGGCGGGGCTGTCGCCAGACATCGCAATGGGATTTTCGCAAGCGGCATCTATCCCCTCTTGGCTACAACCCAGGTCGCGTGCCAAGGACATGGCACCCTGTATTATGTTTTGACGATTTTCAATTCTTCTTGCCTATAAAGGAAAATACAAATGCCCCCTAAATATGCTCGTCGGAAATAGAACAAATTGAAATTTCGAGACACTATAAATTCAAGCACTTGTGTCGGAAAAGTATCGGAAGCTCCACGGTATCATCCATGCACGGGCCACGTCTGGACATTTTGACATGGATTCTTGGGGCGGACTCGACACTGTTCAGGCAGATCACCATGTCGTCGCAATCGCATGCGCTGTCGGAAATCGAAGGGTCTCTGTTGCTGCGGTGCTTCGAGAAATATGCACTGGAAGCGTGCGAGAATCAAAACGTCCATGGGAGGAAACAGCCTAGCAGGCACTTTGACGATCCCGTGGTATCGGCTGAATGCGAGGCGTGGCGGCAGCAGACCCATCTTCAGACAGGATCCGACTGTCTGCTGAGGCTCATATGCATCTGCATCCTGGTGCGTGATTTCGATGAAATCCGCGACTTTGTCGAGCGCCGGTGGGTCGATACAATTGCCGTCGACGCGGTTGCGGATGCAGCGGCTGGCCACACAGCATTCACATGTCAGCAATTCGCCCACCAAAATGAATTGGTGCGCACGGCTGCGTGCATCATAGTACAAAACATACCTTATTTCATGCAGGTCGACTGGAACGGGAAATGGAATATCCAGACCGAAACATGGAAGACGGCGCATTGGTACCATATCGTGCGTCGTGTCAACACAGATGCACGGGTGATTTTTTGCGGTGAAATGATACAAGCGGCATACGACGCGTCCGCCACAGCTGCCGCACTGTGTGAGTTCTTGGGGGGCATCAGGGGCGCGTTGCCGTACACAAAACAAGACGTCGTGCAGTGGTGGCAAGATCACGGCGACCACCACCACCTTTGCTACAACATGCAGATGGTGTGTGACGTGTACAACTATCAGTCATGTACAGCCACGGCAAACAATGTGGTAGTGCCGCCTATACCGCCCGTGCAGCGAGTGACGCACGTTACGATGGAGACGCTGCGAATTTTGGTGTTTTTTTGCTCGAACTTGTTGTGCAAGGTGGAAAGCAGACTGTTGCACGACATTTTGCCGATCGACCTGGACACACTGAAAATGTTGGTGATGATTTACGACAAGGTCCGCAGCAGGGATTTGTTGCAGCAGCAGGGTGTGATTGCGGCTGTGAATCGTGTCACAAAATCGGTCAAAGTGTTTGTGCAGATGTACCGTGCATGTTCTGAAATGGAACGGTGTCTGCATATGTATGTGTATCTGAATCATCTGCGGAGCCCGTCCAACACGCTGGCGCTTCTGGCTCACATTGCTCAGAACGGCAATGCGCCAGCGCGCGAAGACATTTGCCGTTTGTTCCGACGGTGGCTATGCAACTTGGACGGTCTTTGTAGTCAAGACTGTATGATTTCGGCGGCGGTGCTGACGTGGGGCGGGCGCGACTTGGCCAATTTCTGTCTCCGCTCGTGCGTCTTCCTGCGCGAGCAGCAGCCTCCTGTCCACGAGATATTGCTTGCGAACATGGATGGAACCCTTGGCGATGCGAGTGACTTCCTGGACCCATTGCTCTTCCAGGAGATTTTTGCCGAGAATTCTCTGTTGGACAGTTGAAAAGTAGGATTGTAGAATGCCAGTGTGTATGTATCTCTACGACGGGTGCATGACCTTGTTCTAAATTGGGCGAAATCAGTGCTTATAAACCCCGAGAACAATCGAATCATAACACACATTTGCAAGTTTCCCTCCACGGAATGGTGTCTACGGTGGCTTGGCGCAGCCTTGTCAAGTGCCCGAAATCGCTGCAGAAGTTTGGGTTCTGCGGTCTTCTCGCCGTCATTTACGCGGCCAAGCTCGGCATGCCCGCGAACCAGGCACAACTGCGCGCCCTGTTCAACGACGTGAAGCGGATCTGTGCGATGCAGCGCAACAAGTGGAAAAACGCCATGCCCAGGCGACAGGGTGGCATCTCCTTTCAGCAAACAATCTGTCTCCTCAAACATTACAACACTTGCAACTTCCACGAAGTGCATCGTCCCACCGTGGGCAAAATCACGCTGGCGACCTGGCTGCGAACACAGACGGCTCCGCGAACTTCGTACATAGTGCACGTCGGAACCCACGCGTTTTACGTGCACGTGGCATCCAACACTCGCAAATGGACGCTATACGACCAGCGTGGTCCCCATGACAGGACTGATCTTGCGTCCTTGACTAGAAAGGGCGGTCATGGTCGTAAAATCGTGCACCGAGTGCTGCAGATCGACGATAAGCTAGTCGAGTAGGAGTGAAGCGTGTTCACCGCAAATGTCAATCTTTGATGTGTTTATTTACCAAAATATTAATGTGTTTGCGCTGAAAATAAACTGTTATCTCGAGTGCGCACACAGTGGACGTGAATTCGCATAAACTGGACGGTTGTGTGTGTTTATAAGTAGGTGCAGCACGCAGTTTGCCCCCAACCGGTGGTATTGGATTTTGTATTGTGCGTACATGCAATTAAGTTCTGGCATTGCAGACAATGTGATCAGAAGCCCTTTCGATCATCACCTGTTTGGATTCAAGCACAAACGTTGTTCTAACTAGCGGATAGATTGCCTGAATTTTGCGGTGTGATTGTGTCCAACCAATGCGTCCAGTTCCAGTTCCGAAAAGCCGCAGTCTCATGCAAATTTGACAAATCAATCCTCTTCTGGAGACCTGGCATTTGCGACATGACAATTCTGTGTTCGTGGCTCTCCACGACACCCCTTGTGAGAGGTTCATGAGGATGGTGCACCCGGCCCAGAACCGGAGAAATAGTCAAACGGATGCTTTTCTGCATGTTGTCAATAATTTCACCCGCTAGAACCTGGTCAACTGACCACTCCTGTGTCGCCCAGGGCATGTGTCTGTCACTACGAACACCTTTTGTTTCGAGCAACAAAACCAACCTTTCCGACAACTCATCTGGGGAGCATCGGCCACTTCCTATGGAGACCACAGGTGAAAAAAGCTGTCGCCAGAGTCGGACGGTCATTCCTATTGAATGCATTGGCCTCTGCGGTAGACAGCATCCGCCGTTGTAGATATGCACTCCTGTAACATTTTCCGTCCAAAAGGGCAAGCCCTGGTAAACAATCATGTCTGCATCACTCACTCGGAGGTAGTCATCGTTCTCGCTGATAGACAAGATAAGGCCTACAAACAGTCGAGAAACTTGTGCAAGTGATACTTCGATGAATCTTGTGGGCGAAGGGAGGATGAATATTCTACAGTGCGGTATGCTTTGCAGTTCCTGCATCAGCAAAATTGCTGTAACAGTTGCCCTCCACTTTAGCGGCTCGTAAACTGCAAGCACAATAATGGGACGGAACCCAGCTGCGACCCAAGACCTGGCACTCAGAGGCAATAGCACAGCGTACGGTGTGTTGTGAACCACGTCGCTCACACTTGCTGATAGAACAATAGAACGATGTTGTACTTGCCTCTTGAACTCGTTGGTTTCTTTCAGCAGTGTACCTGCTTCTTTAATGTGTGTGTTCCTGAACAATTTCTTCTTTTCCGCTCTTCCGTACAGCTTCCTCTCATCACCATGGACATGATTTGCAGTCGAAATCTCGATGTTACGTGCCGATACATTGATTGAAGTGAATTGTGTACGGGCAATGTTTGGTAAGGTCATGTTTGGCATCGTGACAACACGGCTGCCGTAGTCAGAAGCGAAATAAACCATGATTTGCCAAAGCACACGACATGCGTTTGTATACACCATGCTATCATGGCGTGACGAATGTGTCGCCGCGACCTCAGAGCTATCGGGGTCAACATCGAACGAAAGTATCAACAAGATATACATGCCGCAGCATGACGAGATCGCGAAACATAAACACCGTTTGATGCCATAGTGCATGCTGTGCTGCTGTGCTCGGCAGGTGTTTTGCAGCCGCTTATACCAGGCACCGCCAGGGGAATACTACCATGCTAGTGTATGGCATGTTTGTTTTTACTTTCAGGTCTTCCCACCAAAAGACGAAAGAAACGGTGTATCCTGTGCCACAGAATCCATCGCATTTTGGGCTGCAAGCACGCACACACACACACACACAAACTGCCGAAACACAGTGTCTCATTTCGATGGCATTCGCGACTTTGTTGAGCGCCGGTGTGTCCATACGATTGCCGTCGATGCTGTGGTACAAGCAGCGGATTGCTGCGCCATACAAAATGCCTGGCGCCATTTCACAAACGAGAGCCGCGATGTCGACTTACAAATTGTGTGTGTGTGTTTGATTTAGCGATAAATTCGCATTAAGCGCAATGAGTGTGTGTCGCAGAATGGCAACATGTCGCCGTACGTTTTAGTATATAAGCAGTGTCGACGCTGTCGCATTGAGTGTGGATTCTGATAAATACGACAGTTTTGCAAAAGTGTAGTGTTGCAAGTTTTATTTGTCCTATCGCGTGTCGCGGTTACCCCGTACCAGCGCAGGTCGGTGCGATGCAGTGCACCTTTGGCTGGCCCGAGTTTGTCGAAGTCGCTGCGCAAGCGCAGATCAGGGACGTGGTGTCGAAGCATCTGCTTGCCTTCCTCATCTCGTCCGCGTACATCTGGTATGACACGACATACAATGACGGTGAGCGTCCTGGTGTAGAAAACTGGGATTCCACTGCTTTCCCTTCGGTGTGGATGATGTGGCAGGCCTGGCAGGCGAGTATGCAGAGTGACATCATGCACGGCCTCCGCTCGTGCTTCTGTACGAGTGTGCAGCAATGTGCGTTCGGATACGGCGTCCTTTTGGTCGCCCTCACCCGTACACATGTGGGCAAAGTGGCACGCGCGTTTGTGGCGGTTCTCTGCATCGTGTTTGCCAAATTCTGTTTCATGCGTTATGTCGACAAGTGCGAAGACTGGCCTTCGTTCTGGATTGTTTACTTTGTGCTCGTCGTCATGGTCTACCTTGGGGAGACCCCGCATTATGCATGCCTTGCTGGGACCTTGATCGTGCAATTGTTGCTATGCTCGCAGATTCTGGCGCGCAAGCAGGGCTGGGTCCGATATTTTGTACTTTCCGTCGTGCTGCTGCGTGTGGTCGAGTTGCTTCAGCCACCTGTCTACATGCAGCCTCGTATCGATCGGCTGTACAAGACATTCGAGTTTGTGATGATGATGGTGACTTTCTTAGCGACAGTGGCGGTTGCGATACTTTTTGGAATTGCAGACGTGGTTCGGACATTGTGCAAGGGCGTAGTCAAGATGTACAAGGGCATAGTCGAGATGTACAACACGATGTACCCAGCGCCATCTTTGTGTGCTCTGTCTGTGCCCGAAAACCCCCCAAGCGCTCGCTCCAAGTCACCGGCTCGCTCCAAGTCACCGGCTCGCTCCAAGTCACCGGCTCGCTCCAAGTCACCGGCTCGCTCCAAGTCACCGGCTCGCTCCAAGTCATCGGCACGCTCCAAGTCATCGCCATACCAGATCTCGCGTGAGATCCCTCGTAAAGTATCGAACAAACCCGTCAACGACGTTCCGGAACCTTCGGCATCGCAAGCGGGGCCCCCGCGGCACTCTACTCGCAAACGATCTTCTAGCGTCAAGAAGGCACCAGCTGTTAAAAGGCGCAAGTCACGCTAGTCGCCTGCATTGGGCGGCTTTTAGTACACGACACGACACGACACACTGTAACACTCCGTCGCACGTGTACTAACCCTGGAGACAACCATTTGTAAACAGTGGAACGGGACTGGTGTTCCTTGGGCGGGGTTCGATTCCTCGCCGTTTCAGTCGTTTTGAAAACACTATGCGCGCGCGAAAGTATATAATAACAATACCAAGTGTGCCGTATTGTCGTCGTCACACTCGTGCAGCTGTACAGGACAGAGCGCCGCCGCGACTGCGCAATGTTGCTGTCTCCTGTGTGTTGTGCGACACTTCTCACCCTCCTGTACTATTACGACGCCAAAGCACCCATTTTCGCTCATGACGACCCTGTACGTTGGGGTCGCTCTGTCTTGGGGCGAGAAGTGGTTGTTGTGGTTTACGCCATCACCACGCTAGTGCACGGCTGGGCGCTAATATGCATACCGTCGTCGCTAGTGTTTGGCACGAGTATGCTTCTGTACCGTGGTTTCGTCATGTTGTCAATTGTGGTGTGTGCGTTGTCAGGGCTGGCGTGCGTATCGGCCACTACGCATGGCCTCAGAGGGTTTGCCGGATTACTACAGGGCTTTTCACAATTATTACCCTATTGCTCGTTTGGGCGCTATCTGTTTCTGAATTTTCAACTGGCACTGTGGTGTTTGTTTGCACTGGCGGAGGCCAGCAGTGTGCTGGTACCCAAGTCGCTGGACTTTGCGTGCGACTGTTTTTTTGTCTTCAGTTCGACCTTTGTACTGTGCAATTGTTTGCGTATGTGCCGAAAAATTGCGGCTATATTCTGTACTCTATGCACAAATACGTTGTCTGCCGGGACGCGTGGTCATCGGAGTAAGATTTGTGCGAAACGCATTTTCGACATCTAATATAAGAACGCGAATGAGGTGCGCAGGGTCCAATAGGAACATTGTGATTTTGATACCTCGATGCATTAGGTTCATGTGCTAAACGTACCAAATGGGAACTGTTGAGTATGATGTAGGTTCCACAAAGTGCATGTGGTGTTCGATGGGTGGATACACCTCGAATTGCCGCATTGGTCCTTGTGTGTGCTGTAGTTTTGTCGTGGAATAGCGGCACTTGCAACACAGAATGATTGCTGTACATATTGCTACGATTATGACTACGAATACCACACCCACCCCAGCCCAAAAAATTAGTTCCGGAAAACCCCAAATGCGCCGTTTCTCTGTGACCACGGGTGATTGTGACACGTTTGTGGGCAATTTCGTGACACTCGTTACAGTGAAGAGCTGCACTCGTCCAAGTTCACGGTTGATGATGGCCAAGTCCACGGATGGCCGCGTCCAGGCAGGTATAGGAAACGAGACTGACACTATCACGTTGATGCCTGGTGACGCAAAAGTGGCCAATCTTCGACTAGTACTGCCTGGAGCAGGTGTGACCTCAGCATTGGCGAGGTTCACATCAATATTGTCTGACGGCACGTTATAGACAATTGCAAGCGCCAGAATAAAGTTGTTGCGTTGCGACTCGAATTCTTCTACTGTTATTGCTAGTCCGAAGATGAATACATCAACGAATTTCGGACTAGATATTGTGTCGTCTGTTCTCACTGGTTGTGGTGTTGGAAGTGGAGTTGTGCTTGGCGGTACAGGGGTTTCATGGACTGCTACTGCTGTTGTAGCTGTGGTGGGCAGCAGGGTGCAATATTCACTTCCTTCGGGTGCAGACGTGCCAGAAGCACACGGCTCACAGACATTGGACGCGGCACCCACTCTTGCCGAAAAATATCCATGTGTACAGTTGACACATGCAGAATCGCCAGTGATGTTCTTGTATGTGCCGGCCACGCATTGCGTACAATTGCCGACGTGTGGTCCGGTAGATCCCGGGGGGCATGCATCTGTTTGTTTATTATACATTCAATTTCAGTATGGTCTAGGTGTATGTACATGTGTGAGCGGCTTGATAGCCATCTACATCATACCTACAATCCAGCACGAGCGACGCCATCTATCCACCCATGAACTTCCAGAATCTACGCATCAGCAGCAACATCCAACGCCACGCCAACAACAAACGAGAGACACGCGATTTACCGTTGGACGTGCACACAGATTTCAGCAAAGCGACACACTGCGTTCTGTCGCTAGCCACCTCGGCACGGCAGGTGAATGTGTTCTCTATTATATCGCATGTGCCACTGCAACCATCGCTGGATATGTTGTTTCCGTCGTCGCATACTTCAATATTGTGGACCACCATCCCGTCTCCACACACGGCGGCACATACATCGGGCGTGTTGTCTTGCAACATGCATCGGAATCCACATTCGACAGTGCAATTCGCAGAGCAGCCATCTCCGTTCTCGACATTACCATCGTCGCAGCCCTCTCCATAAAGCCGCCGCGCATCTCCACATACTGCGGCATGTGTGATGCGCGGCGGGCATGCGAAGCATATGCGGAAATGATAGTTTAGTGCAAGTCTGGTAGATTATTCGAACTTTATTCATAAATACGCAACCTACGCAATGTTAGCGTGCTGTCCCGCTGCCACTCGAAATCATCGCATAGATGCATGGAGCCAGGCACCGTTTTTTGATTTGCTAACCACGAACGTATTCATATTCATGCGGCCTTGTGTACCGCCTCGGACCTCGAACGACACGAGCGCGGCCGACGTTATCTTCCGATTCTCCGCCGGATTCCCATTCTCCTTCATACGCCCGCCGGTTCCCGCAGCAGCACACAAACAGCAGCGCAATAGAACAGATCAGGCACATACACACCAGCACCAGGAACACGATAAACCAGAGTAGACTGAGATCAAATAGAAAACCGGTGTTGTTGGGAAGCGACGCGACAGATGTGTGAAAGACGATGCCTTGCATGATGCGCCCCAATTCTGATATTACAAAAGCGTCCGTTGGCAGTGGGATCGACGTAAAAGTCGAGATTCGGGCTTTTACGATACAAGACTCGATCTGGCTTTGTCCGGTGTTGGTGTGCACAAACAACAGCGCACGCCGTCTTCGTCCCTCATACACAGGTTCTGTCGTTCCAGTCGCAAAATATCTCAATGTAACATTGTGGACTGTCACAGCATACGCTTTCGCAAGTTCTGTTTTGAAGGTGGTCCGGACGCCATTCGTGTTACTGATGAAGGCGTTCAGTGAGACAGGAACCTGGAAGATCTTCTCTGTGATTTCAATGCTTTGCACGCACGCTCTCATCGTAGAGGTGGTGGAGGGCGACCATCCTTGCGCTGCAATACACACGCACGAATCCTCGCTTGTGCTCTGTGCCGGGGACATGGAGTTGGGTGTGCACGCTGTACATACTCTGTTACCTATCATCGATTTGTACGTTCCGGGCCCACACACAGTACAAACGAGGTTGGTGCCTGCAAATCCCACGTCGCACACGCACGCTTCTGCACCGATACTGCCCACAATAGACGTGCGATCGTTAGGACAATCACTGCATGCAGCTGCGCCTGTGCTTTCCTTGTATGTACGTGGCGCGCACTGTACGCAATTGGCGCCCGTATGCCCCTGGCTGCATTCGCATTGTGTACGATTGGTGTTGGCTACGTAATTCATCGCACCATCAGCGTTGCACTGTGTGCATGCTGCGTCGCCATGCCCGTTCTTGGCCGTGCCAGAGGGGCATGCCAAGCATACAAGGCCACTTCGAGTGAAGCCAGGAATACACACGCACGCAGCACTTCCCACCGCCATGGCGTCTTCAGACGTGCCACACGGTTTACATTTCGGGTCGATGCCACCCGTGTCGGGTCCAGACGAACCAACGGGACAGGCTTGACACACCCCAGAGCCTAAAAAGTTCTTATACTTGCCAGTCTCACACAACTCGCACTGGCCGCCACCCGCTCCCGTTGAACCAGGTGCACATTCCATGCCTCCAAAGGCGCAGGTGAAGGAAACGCCACCCGCTGCGTTTTGTTTTTGGAATCCCGCTTTGCAGGTGCATGCGGAAATGGCGCTGCTACCCACAATCGACGTGGAATTCGACGGACATATACTGCACGTTGCGGATCCAGGTATAGCGTTGTATTCGCCCGCCTTGCAATTGACACATGGTCCATTTAGGGGACCCACGGTGCCCGCATCACACACTGTGTCTGCGATCGGCGATGTGGACACCAACAACCGTATCGAAAAATCGTCTCCATTGCAAGTGTTGCCGTCAGTTGTGAACTGAACCTCAAGACGGTCGCCGGCACCCGTCATGGTCCATTCTTTGACAGGGTGTGTTTCCGCGCTCGGTAATGCCGTGTATGTTTCGGTGCCCGACTGTGCGGAGTAGAACTTTATCACCAACTTGTCGGTTTGCGGCCTTGGAAGAATTTCATATTTGTTGTCGTCATTACACACACCATATGCAACTGCTTCCTCATACTCCGCATGATCCGGTTCGCAATATGTATACAATGTCCCGGGCACAGCGCACAAACTGAGTTTGAATGCAAGTATTTTGAAATGAAGCCCTTTATCCACCATGGTGCGGAATGTATAATGGTGCGTGCCATCCAGTTCACCGTTGGCGACAGATGATTGCAAAAGGAGGTTAGCAGTGGCATCGCCCTCGAATGGACAGTTGTACCTTCCTTGCACCGGACACACTAGGTCAAACAGTTTTTCGTGCACATTGATTTTCTGCGGCCACACCACAGGTGTACTTAGTGTATTGAAACTGTTGTGAATTGTTCTTGGCGGCCCATTGGCATTTGGTATCGTACTCATGGGCTTGGTGGTGTCAGTAGCATATATTACGCCATCAATCCAGACCTCGAAATTCACTGTCAGACTCAACTCGGGGGTATTTGCGATTTCACCGATAGTCGTGCTCATACGGACCGTGAAAAAGAAAATGCGGAGATGGACAGCACATGTGTTGCAAACGGACGTCCCCCATTGCGGAGTTGCTCTGTCCATTGCGGTGAAACATCCCATGCATTCAGATTTCGTGATGCCTCGAATGGACAGATGTTCGTATTCGACCCCGCCTTGGGTTGGGTCCGCGGGGTTGTACGGCTTGGATTTTTTGAGTTTGCCCACAAGGACACTGGTGCCAGTGACATCCTTATTTTGAATGTACAAATTATATGTGATGCCAATTTCCGCGTCAAATTGTGCCCCCATGCCATTGCAGATACCAGCATTTTTCAACAACACACAACCATTACATTCGTCCAAAGGCCATGGGAATTGGATCGTTGGGTTGGGGGTGTGTGGATTGGGGCTGTCTGGCATTTCACATGCGCAATTGCTTGGAGAGTTTTCACGACATACCGCTACGCTGCTGTCTATGTCGATAAAACGGTCGACGGCAGCGATCACTGGGGCTGTCCTGTCCAACCTTATGGTGACTTGATTCTCGCTGCTTTTACACTCCACATCGTCCAACAACAGTTCAATTTCAATGGACTGCTTCTCGCCATTGAGCGCAAAGACTTTTGTCGAAGACAATGAGCGGGTTCTATCGTATGTCTCCGTGCTCAAGACACCTCTGAGGCCGCTGAGGTGTGTGATAAACAACACGTCGGTCTGTTGCAAAGGTCTGGTGACATACTTCGCAGATTCACCACAATGAAAAGATGACAGTCTGTCGACTGGTGCGGCATCGGGATTGCATGTTTTATTTCCCGAGGTTTTCCAAACCGCCTGACGTTGGCATGTTTCGAAATTTGCCAGATCCACTCTCACGTACGTGACGATTCCTGGCATGGACCTGATGGTGTAGAAGAAACGTTCCGATTGTGCTGTGCTGCGCACACTGCCAATGACGGTTTGTCGAATGCGAAATTCCGGGTCCGTCACATCGTAGTTGGCCGCGTTGGCTGGCAATTCTGACACCGTAGATGGTCTAATCAATATTGTGGCGGGTAGTGCCCCCTCAAATGGACACGCTGAGGCAGACGCCGAGTGTAATAGACCGTAAACGCGAGGACATATGATTTCAAACTGTTTCGGTACAATTGCAAACGTTTTCTGTAAGTATGTGTTCACGTCGGTGAGTCCTGTTAACCCACCAAGCACGTTACGTTTTCGTGCCAATTCGGAATTGTCTGTGACATATAATTTTCCGTCAATGGCAAACTCGAAATTGACGGTCAGCGCGGTGGCATCATTGTCATTCTTGAGTTCTGCTGTTGTCAGCTGTACGGGTAACGAAAACAAGAACAGCTTATTGGACTCGAGACAACTGCCACAAAACGTGTCGCTCCATGATTCTACACCGTCACTAGAAGACCGGCAGCCTGCACAATACGCGAACTTGTACGACCTAATGTTGATGTGTTCGTACTGTACGCCACTCGTTGTTCCATTTTGGAAAGGAAAACTGCGCTTCAACTTTGCAACCCCAATTACGTTTGACACCTTGGTAGCAGCATTCACATTTATGACTATATTTGTTGGCGGGTTTATGCGGACATAAAACGTCAGGGCCGCATCGTCCAAATCGGCACCCATGTTGTCACAGACGCCTGGTACTGCTCTTTGCACACAAGAATTACAATCATCAAGTGGCCAGTTCAACACCGATCCATCTGACATTATGCACCCGCACCCAGCAGCCTGATTTGTGGGACAGTGTTGTGGTAGGGTTTGTGGTGCTATAGCAAGCAGACGACGATGTGTCACAGCAATCATTTCCGGTGTCGTAATCAACGCAACTCCGGATGAACGCACTTCACTCTGTGTGTCCAGGTACGTCAAACGCTGCCAATTCATCTGTGTCCTGTCAATTTGTGCATTGATTGTACCAGTGCCTGCTGGACGAGAGCCGTGCGGTTTGATGGACAGTCGCATTACATTTCCTGGCTGTGTATTGGCTCTTTGATTCCACATACCTGACGCTTGCGTAGTACTGGTCATTATGTCTGTGACTTTAGTTGGGAAAAAAATCACTTTATCGTTTAATTGGTACGTTAGTTCGTGACATTGGGTGGTAGAACATAGTGCTCGGATCGGCATGACTTCTCTGTTGTTCACCGGCGATGCAAAAAGGGTCGGTAGCCAAATATCGTCGCTCACAACAAGCTTGATGTCTACCAACTTTTCGACCTGCTTGCCAGTGTACCGCAGCTTCGGATTGGGTATGGTATTTGAGGTCTGTATGGTCAAAATATACACGTCCAAACGGTGATGCAACCTCTGCCTGAAGTCGAAGGACGTCTGCGACTCAGTTGTTTGAAAGTCTTCATTGCCATCCTTGCTTTTCATGAATAATTGTGCTGACGTCCATTCCTGTTTGTCTTGATTAAACAAGTCGACGACCCTGGTGTTTTCTCTGAATACGTAGAACGAAATGTAGTTTTTACCAGCCTTCAATATGACTTCCTGGGTGACTTGCACGTTTGCCGGATCATCGCACGTTTTTGCCGTTGCGTTGAGTATCGAAGGCAACACGCATTCGGTGCATGCAACATTACCAATCTCCCACTTGTAGAACGGGTGCGCGCACAGTGTACATGCTCCAGTTCCTGCGTGCTGGCCAAACCCTACCGCACAAACACAGGCCGCGCCAGCTCCGGCCACTTTCCCGGCCGGGCATTCGCAGTTAGCGATGCCGAAGTTGGTGCCTTGGACTGCCGTTGATCCAATCGGGCATGGGATGCACCCTGCGCGATTTGTCGTCGGGTACGAGTCACTTGCGCAGGTGTTACAGGTGTTGGTGACACTTGCCGTACTGGCGGAAAACTTACCATCCTCACAGAGAGTACATACTAACGGGCCCACACCCGTCTTGAACGATCCAGCCGGACATTGAGTACAGGTCGCGCCAGCGGCAGCATTTCCCGTGTGTCCAGCCGGACATTGGCAGTTAGCGATGCCGAAGTTGGTGCTTTGGACTGCCGTTGATCCACTCGGGCATGTGGTGCAGGCTGTGGCAGCAAGGATTATCGTGGGAAATGAGCCACTTGCGCAGAACTCACAGATGTCGGAGACAGCACCTAAACTTGTCAAATGTTTGCCATTGGCACAGGGGGTGCAAGCGTTGTTACCAGCTGTGTTTTTGTACTTTCCCGCAGCGCACTGCGTGCAAGACTCTGCATTGATTCCGGTGTAACCTTTGTTGCACAAGCAGGCATCGCCTGTTGCTGATAGGCCGGCGTTTGACGAACAGCCTGCTTCGCACACAGTGTTATCCGACATAGCCTTTTCGCCAGGTGCGCATGGCGTGCAGTACAAACTTCCCAAACCGGTTGCAATTGAGATGCTGTTGCACGTAGTACACGCAAGATTGCCAGCGGCATTCTTGGACGTTCCCGTAGGGCACTTCTCACAAGCATTCAAGATGTTCGATGCTTGGTGTCCTGCCGTGCACAGACAGCTACTGATATGCACACTCCCGGCTGCGCTGCTCTGCATCGATATGTCAGAAAGACACGTTGTGCACAAAGTTTCTGTGATGGCACCCGTTGTGTCGCCGTATTTACCCGGCTGGCAGTCGGTGCATGCTCGATTCGAAACTGCGTCTTTATATTTGCCCAAGGGGCATTGTTCACACACGGCGCCCACCACCGCCAAAAAGTGTCCAGTACTGCATTGGCAATCTGTTGGTACAATACCAGGCATTGCTTCCTGGAGTGGGTGGCATTGTACGCAGGTGGTTGCAGCAGTACCCTGGTTGTTGCGACACGGATAACACTCTGTTTGTCCTGCATGATTCATGAATGTTTGAGTGAGACATGGTGTACACTGTCCTGCACCTGATTGTTGCTTGACGTGCCCTGGTAAGCACTGACGGCAAGATACCGAGTTGAAGGTTTCCCAGCCCGCACGACACACTTCCATCATTGTGAAGGTGCATGGACCACTTGATCCTGGTGCTTGCCGAACAGTAATACTGTTGCCAAAAACTATCTGTTGCATCGTAGTGATCCCTCCGCATTGCGCGGACATCTGCAAATCAATCACCACACCGTTCATACCCTGGACAATGCAATTTGTTTCACCTGGCACTGATATCGCAACACTTGTGAATTCTCGTCCAGACAGCACCGTCGCGTCGGTGGCGAAATTGTGCCGGTCAAACCGAATATCAAACAATTTCAGAGACATCACCACCGCAAAGGGCAATGCCCTCGCCGTGTGAATGGGATACAGGCTTCTGGTGTTGAACTGCGAGGCAGTGCCTGCATTCATCGTCATTTCGCGGAGTAGAACGTTTTCTCTGGGTAAAACATTTGGTTTCGATACATAGAGACCGGAGGCAGTTTTCATTTCGAAGAATAGTTGGACAGGGGTACCAGGGTTTGTTTCTAACCTCGAAGCTTGTACATTCACTAGGAAAAACCAGATGCGTTCCCCCGGTGCACATGGCGTGGTTCGTGCGGTGAACACGCCGTTGTCTCCCCAATCCCAGCTTGCTTGGGTTGCCGCCCATGTGTCTCTTCTTGCCCTTACGAAGGTAGCATCGTTAATGTGATCATCATTAAAATTATGGTCATTCGCTTCGGTGGGATACGTGCTGCGTCCACAGCCCTGTAGCGTGGGCGTGTTGAAACCCCGTACAAGCAGGTGCGGGTTCGCAACGTCTGTGCCGGGTGTCAAGATCTTCACCACAGCCACTGTTTCCGCTGTGACGTCGGCGCTGTGTGGCGCCCAGAACCCAATCTGGAACGACACTGGGTCCCATTGGGTTTCGGCAGGACAGTCGCTGCTGATGCCAAGAATCGAGCACATGTTACACTGCCCGTTCCAGTGCTCGTCGATGGCGCCAGTCCCGGGCAACGTGCAACGGCACGCCGCAGGTGTCTCGCACCGCAGTGGAGGCACGATAGCGTGCACACCGTGCATGGCCATGAGGACGAGCACGGCGGCAGCAAACATGTTGCGATAATATTCACGATTGTGCTTGGAATCTGCACACACGCCACCTTATATACACAACGGTCTTTACAACTTTACGTTCGCGCATGGTAACACACGGCACAATCTACAACACAAAACAGGGGGGAATTGAACCCACACATCATGCCACCAACACGTGGCGACACGTCCCACCAGGGCTGTTTTTTTAAGGTCTTTTCAGACCACCTTGTTGTTTAAGGCAATTTTTTTCGTCGCGGTCACTCATTTCCTCGTGGATGCGACTTTTGTTTTGAGTTAGTATGGATCCTACGGCTTACTTAGCCGTAGCGTCACATTATCCCCTCCAGGACACCGTCCGCCCTAATACTTGGGGATGAGGCCCTGGATGGTGGTTCCAGCCTTCACGAGCTGGGCCTTGAGCGTCACCTCCTGGGCCTGCAGAACCTTGATGCGACCCTCCGCCGCATCCAGCAAAGACTTGGTCTGGCTGTAGTTGGCCCTGGCAGTGTCCAACACACCAGCGGCCGGCTGTGCAGCAAGCAGGGCGGCTTTCACCCGCGCGAGCTCGTCCTTGACGGAGGCGAGCTCGGCCTTGACGGAGGCGAACTCACCGGGCTTTGCGGTACCGTAATTCTGCTTGGCCTGCTCAACGGCGAGTTTGGCCTGAGACACTCCAGCCAGGAGAACAACGTTACGCTCCTTGAGGTTCAGCACCTCCGCCTGGAGGTCCTGCACCTCCACCTGGAGGTCCTTCGCCTCCACCTGCAGGGCACCATGATGGTCCTCCGATGCCTGGTAGCCGACGTGGAACCCGAGGTCAGCACCTTCGCCGAAGGTCCCGTCCATGGTGGGAACCTTGGAGGAAGACCCAGCAGCCTCCTTCTTGGCACGAGCATTGCCCTTGGCCTTGGCCTTGGTGTTGGCCTTGGACACACCCTTGGCGCTGGCCTTGGGCTTGGTCGGAGAGGGGTTAGGATTGGTACGAGGCATGTTGCTGGAGCACTTGGGGGGTTGGGGGGGAGGGTGGTGCTTAATGTGGTGGAAACCCACAAACGACGAGAATCAGATGTTGCGTTTGAACACGGAACAGATTTTCGCTAACTGAAAACGTGAAAACGCTCTCACTTATATAGGTCTGATCCACAAACTTCCATGCCAAATCGAGAGTATCTACAGCTCACAAAAGTCATATTCTCTTGTTTTTATGTAAATATGCCGCAAAGTGCGGGCGAACCCAACAACGTGCCCTATGCCCGGACTATCACAGCATTTCGCAAAGTAAATCCTGCGTCCATGAACATGGTCGCGAGCGTGTCGCCGCTGAGTACTCCTCACATGCATTCGCATTGGTCTCGCATCTTCGGCATCGGTTTTCATGCCAAAACTCTGAATCTGTGCACGTACGACACCGCTGCAAGTCCTTGGCGGTGGCTCCATCTTGTATGCGGATTTGTTCAGTGAGCGTGTGTCGTGGACAAAGGAACTGCCTACTCGGGGAGAGAGCGGTGGTGCCATCGATTCCCAGGTATCGTTGTAGCGAGTGGCTAGCCGCCGCAATGTCATCCTCAGCTGGAGTGAGCTTGATTTGTGCCAGCAGTGTGCTGGTGTATGACGAGAGCAGTGTGCCAGCAAACGGCGCATCACAGTTCACATGCATTCCTCCTCCCGTACTGTAGTAGGAGTCGCACAAGTTGTTGTGAATAAAGTAGAGCGGGTTTGTGTACGCCTGTGCGAACGACACGGTATCGGCAATCTGACGAGAGGAGACCTGGAAAATATGGCGGGGCGCCGTTCCGCCAAGGCCAAGAATCTGCATTACCACTGTAATCGTTCGCACCGCGATCCTCTGTGCGATCTCGCTGTACGCTACCCCTGCAACGATGAAAATGGGTTCGCCCATCTCAGATGGTGTTTCCTCTCGCACTGCACACGCCCACAACAACGGTATCAAGGTGCTGTATGCAACACCCGTAGACTGGTCGATTGCGTGCAGCGCGAGCAGCAATTCATCCTGTTTCGATTCCAGCACTCCGGTGAAACGTGACACGACATGTGCTGTGTCCATTTCCAGCGACACGAGCCAAATCGAGCCGCCGAGCCCCGTGTTGTCGACACGTTGCATGGTGGGAGTCTTGACAACGCTGGCATGCATGTAGTTGGAAAAAATGGGCTCATCCACGTTCACCACTGCAGTGATCAGAGACGTGTTCTCGGTGCGGACGAGTATGAGGGCCGGAAAACTGCTTGAGGCCAACCGCGGGACACGTGTGCTCTGTGGCGACCACACGCTCGACACGCGAAAGCAAGACGACATGCCGATGGAGTGACGCAACGCTCGATGACGCTGAGCTTGCTGTGTGTCGCGCACCGTGGGACATGGCACCCACCACCTGAGGCTACTGGCACCCACAGGTAGCACGCCGTAGTGTAACAATGTGACATTTCTTGTGTCGAGCATGGCGGACGCCGACACTGGTGGATTATTGTTCCCTGCACACACCAGATTCGGCGGACACGGTATACAGGCTGTGTTTGCAAATGCACCATCTTTCCATCGTGACGCCCCATACTTTACGGAAATCACCTTCATGATCTCGCGATAATCGGCGGACAGCGGATGCTCGGCCACAGTAGTCTTGTACCACACGTCATTTACCGCCTGAATATTGGCAGCAGTCGTCGCAAAATGCCCAGGAGAGCAGCCGCATGTACTGGCGCGAGGCATCATTGTGCTGTTCGCTGGAAATCCGTCGCATCTCACGCACAATGTCGGACTGATAAAGCGCACGCACACACTCGCAAAAAGCAAACACAATTGCGTCGTCAGCGTCCACAACAACCAAGCGCAACAGGGCATCCAAACACAAGTAATTGACCCACAGCACAAATTACGCACACGGGTTCGGGTGTGTCTCTGTCTCTGCCTACACGGCAAATATATACATACGCGTGCGTGCATATGTATTTTCTTGGTGGCATGTGTATGTTCTGTATACCTGCTCTGAAGCCATCCGGCGCGACACACACATTGTTTGTCGCCAGCCGCACCCTGTGCATGCTGCTGGTGTGGTTGAACGGCCAGCAGCTGCATTGTGGGATCGAGACAAACACAATCGGACACGACGGAAGCTCGTGGCTTCCCTGCTGCTGTAGTCGTGTGGGGGGGGCATGCAGTTCGACCTTGGCCGAATCCTGGACAGTAGTAGCCAGTGCCGCACGGTACACACGTGGGGGAAGTGTCCAGATGCGACAAGAAAGTCCCTTCGTCGCAGAAACACCGATCGATCGATTGCGACGCTGCGAGAGACGTAGTACCGTCAGGACACCGGCGGGCGTAGATGGTGTTCGACGGAGGCACCCCCGTCATGTTGGCGAATCCGGGGCAATAAAAATTGGCTGCACACGTCTCGCACCAGCCTTTTACTGCATTGCGGATGCTTCCAGGTGCACATGGACAAAATCGACGCAACTCGTTGGCAGTGATAGAGTTGCACAAAATTGGCAACTCGATGCCACCAGGACACAGGGTGTCTGGTGGGCAAACACCGCACGTAGTGTTGTCCATCCGGACAAATCCGGGTCTACACG